>Ga0206904_1015_pt1 | contig 56899 bp, 41 predicted proteins | sample Alteio_BWOrgHeat_42_FD_152981 | JGI IMG/M metagenome (GOLD analysis project Ga0206904, IMG submission 152981) | Enriched cells from forest soil in Barre Woods Harvard Forest LTER site, Petersham, Massachusetts, United States -... | ecosystem: Environmental > Terrestrial > Soil > Temperate forest >...
CCGGCGCTTCCGGCTCATATTCTACAGAAAGTAATGTAACGCTTGCAATAGCACTTAAATTACAAAAGGCAATAGAAAAAGATATTCCGGACTTAAAAGTAGTAATGACGCGCACATCCGAAGCTGATGTAGGTTTAAAAACACGGTCGGAAATTGCAAATACCAATAAAGGCGACCTTTTTATATCTATACACTGTAACTCGTTATCAGATAGAAGGGTACGTGAAGCTGTAGGTCATAAACACGGAAAGACTATTTATAAAACCGTTTCCGTTCCCGACCGTTCGGGTAAGGGAGTATTGTTTTTGGTTTATAGATTTGGCCGTTCGGAAGAAGAGCATGAAGCTTTAAGGGAAAACTTATTTGAAGTAGAGGATGCTGGGCAACAAAATATAGATGTACAGGATAATCCTGCTGCCATGATAACCATAAATGCTTTTAAAGCTAAGTACCGCAAACAAAGCATTCATTTTGCCAATATGCTCAATTCGGAATTTACCGATGGCGATGGCAGGCACAGCGATGGCGTAAAAGAACAGGGCGTACTTGTTTTGTGCCATAGCGCTATGCCAGCAGTATTAATTGAAACCGGCTTTATAAATAATCACGAAGAAGAAGACTATCTGAATTCTGAAAATGGACAGAATGAAATAGTTGCTTCAATTGTAAGGGCTTTAACAAGTTATAAAGCCGAAGTAGAACAAGTATCACAATAATTAGTTATAAATGTGAGACGTTAGATATAAGATTTGAGACAAAAAACAGTTGCTGTAATCTCTGTTTATTATTTCGAATCTTATATTTCAAATCTCATGTCTCAAATCTTATATCTATCTAATCTACCATGAAAGTATCAAACGAAACGAAAATTGGCGCATTAACCGCTATAACTATTACTTTTCTTGTACTTGGATACAGCTTTTTAAAAGGAAGCGATGTTTTTTCAGGTTCTAATAAATTTTATGCTGTATACAAAAGTGTCGACGGCCTCTCTGTATCAAAGCCAGTATTGGTTAACGGCTTCCCTATTGGCAGGGTATCAAAAATGAAGCTTTTACCTAATGGGCATACTATTGTTGAGTTTAAGGTTGATCATCAGTATAATGTGCCATCAAACACACTTGCAAAGCTGGTGAGCACTGATCTTTTAGGTGGAAAAGCTATTGTATTTGAATATGGCAATAGCAATACTTATGCTGATGACAATGATACATTACGTGCAGACATACAGGGCAGCCTTGCAGAAAGCCTGCAGCCAATACAAACAAAGGCCGAAAACCTGATAACTAAGCTGGATTCATCTTTAGCGGCTATAAATAAAATTCTGAACCCCAATTTTCAAAAGAATGTAGACCGCAGCTTTACAAGCATAGCAAACTCGTTGCAAACACTTGAAGGAACTACAAAAAAGATTGACGCACTTGTTGGCGGCCAAACCGAGCATATAAATGGTATTTTATCAAATGCTGAAATTGTATCGGCTAATTTAAAAAACAGCACTGCAAATATAACCGGCATTACCAGCAACTTTGAAAAGGTGAGCAATGATATAGCAGCTTCAAACATTAAACAAACACTTGATAATGCTAATAAAGCTATGGCCGATCTGCAGGAAACCATCAGCAAGATCAGTTCAAATAAAGGTACTTTAGGTTTGCTGCTTAACGATGATAAAATGTACAATAATCTGAAGGATGCCTCGGCTAACCTTAACAGCTTATTTATTGACCTGAAAGCACACCCCAAGCGTTACGTGAGCTTCTCTGTTTTCGGAGGGAAGAAAGATTAGTGTTAGTGATCAGAGGTTAGAGACAAGAGATTAGGCTAAGCAATTTTTAAATGATAGTATAACTAATCTCTACTACTCCCCGATCATAAATGTTCGCCCTTCAATGGCGAGTTCTGTTTCAGGGAATATACTTCTTGCTTCATCCAGCAGTTCGTTTAGAGTTTTGTATCTGGCGGAAAAGTGACCGATCAGCAGTTTTTTTGCATTTGTTTTTAATGCAACTTCGGCGGCCTGCAATGCTGTGGTATGATGGGTTTCAACAGCCCTGTCGAGCATATTATTTAAAAAGGTAGACTCGTGATATAATAATGTGGCACCGTTTATCTGCTCAAAATACATTTCGTTATACATCGTATCTGAGCAATAAGCATAAGTTTTAGGTTCGCTGGAATCTATTGTAAGCGTATCATTTTTATAGAAAGTACCATCAGGTGCGGTATAATCAGCGCCCTTTTTTAAAGGTGAGTAATATTCAATAGGAATGTTAAGGTGTTCAAGCTTTTCCTTTATTAGTTTCCTCAATCTTTTCTTCTCCCTGAATAAAAAACCTGTGCACTCAATTCTGTGGTCGAGCGGAATGGTTTCAACTATAATGTCCTGGTTCTCTAAAATTACTTCGGCTTTTTTAGGGTTAGTAAAGTAATATTCAACAGGATATTGAAGGGTTGTTTCAGAATAACTTAACTGCAGGTCAATAATTTCTTTTAACTGAGGGGGGCAGTAAATTTTTAAGGGCTTAATGCGGCCATTGAGATGGAGTGAAGAGATCAGGCCTACAAGCCCCAGATAATGGTCGCCATGCAGGTGACTTATAAAAATATGATCTATCCGGCTGGCTTTAACATCAAACCGCAGCATTTGCTGCTGAGTGCCTTCGCCACAGTCAATAAGGTACATACGCTCATTGATGTTAAGCGCCTGCGATGTTGGGTTTCTGTTAAATATTGGGGTTGCAGAACTGCTGCCAAGTATCGTTACTTCAAATTTCATACCTGGTAAACAGCCAGACTGCTTATTTTGCTTCTTTCTTTAATTCTTTTTCTATCTCTTCCATAAAAACCAGGTCAATGGCTTCTTCGCATGTAGGAACAATAGAAAGTACACTGTCGAGCTGTGAGATGGTGATAAGGCGTGCTACAGGTTCATTTAAGCCTGTAAGGATAAAGGTTCCGGAGGCGTTTTTACATAAACGATGGCCAACCAGTAAACTACTCAAACCTGATGAGTCTGCAAATTTTACTTGTGATAGGTCGAAAATTATATTCCGCTGACCTTCGGTATTGATCAATATCAGTTCAGATTTTAGCTGTGGTGTTATCAAAGAGTTTAGCTTTGATTCATTAAGCTTCAATAGAATGTATTTTTCGTGTTTGTCAACAGTGAATTTCATTTTGTTTAAATTAAAAAGCTAAGATATAACTATTTTGTCTAGAAATAAAAAATTACAGCGCAGTAAGTTCATTATTTATAGCTTTTTCAACCCTCGCCAACACATTCTCTTCACCCGGTTTAATAAAGCTTTCGCCTGTTATCTGCTCAAAAAGCTCAATATAACGCTCAGAGATAGATCCAACAATCTCTTTTGTCATTAATGGCACTACCTGTCCTTCTTTTCCCTGGAAACCATTTTCAATCAACCATTTTCTTACAAACTCTTTCGAGAGTTGTTTTTGTGGCTCACCCTTCTCCTGCCGCTCGCTATAGCCATCAGAATAAAAATATCTTGATGAATCCGGCGTGTGGATTTCATCAATTAAATAAATAGTTCCGTCGGCTTTACCAAATTCATATTTGGTATCAACCAGTATCAGGCCCTGTTTTGCAGCTATTTCTGTTCCGCGTTTAAATAATGCACGGGTATAGTTTTCAAGTTGTGTATAATCAGCGGCAGAAACAATTCCCCTCTCCAGTATCTGTTCTTTTGATATATCCTCATCATGCCCTACCGACGCTTTTGTAGTTGGGGTAATGATCGGTTCTGGCAACTTATCGTTTTCTTTAAGTCCCTCTGGTAAGCTAACGCCGCAAACCTGTCTTCTGCCTGCGCTGTATTCGCGCCATGCATGGCCTGCAAGGTAACCGCGAATAACCATTTCCACTTTAAATGGATCGCAAATACGGCCAATGGTTACACTTGGTTCGGGCACACTAACTACCCAGTTTGGAACAATATCTGCCGTAGCTTTTAAAAATTTAGCAGCAATTTGATTTAGCACCTGGCCTTTGTATGGGATAGCTTCAGGTAGTACCACATCAAAAGCCGAGATCCGGTCGCTGACAACCATCACCAGATATTTATTATTAATAGTATAAACATCCCGTACCTTACCTTTATAAAAACTGGTTTGGCCTGGGAAATTAAAATGTGTTTCTTTTATTGCGTTCATGGTATTAGAGGTTGAAGATTAGCGACCAGAGATTAGGAAAATCTTTATGTCGCTATATCTAACGTCTTTATCAAATACTTATTTATTATACTTTTTTGAGGTTTTATCCAGTGTTCAACTAATCTCTGATAACTAGCCTCAAATCACTAAACTACTGTATATCCCCGTAGGCTGCCAAAATCTTGCGTACCAACTTATGCCTTACCACATCTTCACCACTAAGATAAACAATTTCAATTCCTTTAATATCAGTAAGAATACGTAAAGCAGTATGCAAGCCGGATTGCTGTTTTTTAGGCAGATCTATTTGGGTAACGTCACCGGTTACAATAAATTTAGCTGATGGCCCCATACGGGTTAAAAACATTTTTAATTGCATATCGGTGGCATTTTGGGCTTCATCCAAAATAACAAAACAGTTATCAAGCGTCCGTCCGCGCATAAAAGCCAGCGGTGCAATTTCAATGGTGCGGTTCTCCAGATAAAATTTTAATTTTTCCGCAGGAATCATATCATCAAGTGCATCATACAACGGGCGTAAATAAGGATCGATCTTTTCCTTTAAATCGCCCGGTAAAAAGCCCAGGTTCTCCCCTGCTTCAACTGCCGGTCTGGTTAAAATAATACGCTTGATGTCTTTATTTTTCAACGCCCTCACTGCTAAAGCCACAGCGGTATAAGTTTTACCTGTACCTGCAGGACCTATGGCAAAAAGTATATCGCTCTTATTAATACAATCAACCATTTTACGCTGGTTGGCAGTACGCGCTTTTACCATTACTCCATTCGGCCCAAATACAATAACTTCCCCGCTGGCAAATTTGTCCGCAGATGCGTCAGTGGTAGGTGTATCTATCTTTGATCCAAGGATTCGTTCCAGGTCTGTGATGTTTAAATTCTCATATTTTTCAACATGTTGAAGCAAATGCTGAAATTTTTCCTGGAATATATTTAGCTCATGATCATCACCCAATACCTTCACCTCGTTGCCCCTGGCCACTATTTTTAGCTTAGGGTACTGTTTTTTAATGATTTCAAAATGATCATTATTAGGACCCCACAAAACTGCGGGGTTGATTTGTTCAATTGACAATTTAAGTTCGTTCAATACAAATTGATTTTTAGTTGCAGATTTTTATGAATTAAAATTGAATATTTGTAGCACTAATTCTTGCACAAGATTAGCGATAAATATTTAAAAAATTAATGGCAATAATAACTTTAACTACTGATTTGGGCGATAAAGATATTTATCAGGCCGCCCTTAAAGGTAGCATCCTTAAATTATTACCTACGGTTAATATTGTCGACATAACCAATAGCGTTGCCGCCTATAATATACAACAAGCTGCCTTCATATTAAAAAATAGTTTTTATTATTTTCCCGACAATACAGTCCATTTAATAGGTATTGATACCGTATTTAATACTGAGACCAGATACCTGGCTGTAAAATATAAAAACCATTATTTCGTAGGCGCCGATAATGGCATATTCTCGTTAATGTTTGATAAAGATCCGGATGAAATTGTTGAAATAAACATTATGCAGGACCTTAAATTCCTGCATTTCCCACTTGCCGATATTTTTGTTAAAGCCGCCTGTCATTTAGCACAGGGCGGTACGCTTGCCGAAATTGGTTTACCTGTAAGCGATATCGAGAAAAAGATGAACCTGCAACCGGTTATTGAGAAAAACCTGATAAAAGGTGTTGTAATTTATATCGATTCATTCCAAAACGTAATTACTAACATAACCAAGGATTTTTTTAATCGCGTTCAGCAAAACAGACGCTTTCAATTATCGTTTAAACGTAACGAAACTATTAATCATTTAAGCTGGCATTATAACGAAGTACCCGAAGGTGAGAAACTCTGCCTTTTTGGTATAAGCGATCATTTAGAGATAGCTATTAATAAAGGAAATGCAAGCGGCCTGCTTGGTTTGGGTTTGGGAGATAGTGTGATTATTGATTTTTTGGAATAATGAAAAATTTTGTACTCGTTATATTATTTTGTGTTTTATCGGCCGGAGCTTTTGCCCAGGCCAACAGCGATTCGCTCGCGTACCAATTGCAGCGCAAAAAAATAAATTCAATGCTGGCACAAAGAGCAGAGAAGTTTGGCCAATATGACCAAAGCCTAAGTATGCACACTGGTATCTTTGGCTTACAAACTAAAAAGGATATTCGCCGGTCTAATGATATCTTAATGGATATTGTTAAAACGGATAATGATATTTATAAAGAGTTAAAAATACTGCTTGAATACCGCACTTTTCAACAAACCCAGGTTCAAACGCATTCAAAAGAAGCCGAACAAAGCAACCTTGGTTTTATGAACACTATTAATAAGCTGAGGGGACAGGTTGATGCCATGAAAGCTGAGGCCGAAAGACAACAACAGCAACAAGAGAAGACCAAAAACATATTTATCATTATTATAATACTCATGTTTGCGTCAATTTTATTCCTGCTTACACGTAAAAGCAAGCATAAGGCTTAGCTTTGCAGCTTCTTTTTACAGAATTATAAAATGTTCGGGCTTGTTAATCGTCTTCACATTTAAATACTGTATAGCAAACAACAAATGGCAAGAGGACGGTTTAATAGTGGTAATGCAGCGGAAAAAGAGCTGCCAAAAGCAAAAATAAATAGCAAAAGTTTAAAACAGGTATCGAGGCTACTCTCCTATGTTAGGCCCTATCGCGGCAAGTTTATAGCCGCAATGATTTTTTTATTTCTTTCAAGCCTTACGGGTTTAACATTTCCAAAATTTTTAGGGGCGTTAATAGATGCTGCTCAGGGCAAACAAAAGTATGGCTTTTTACCTGCTACGCTTAACGGAATTGGTTTGCTGGCATTAATAATATTATTTGCCCAGGCATTTGTTTCATTTTTCAGGGTGGTTTGGTTTGTACAGGTAGCCGAAAGGTCACTGGCCGATATACGCCGTGATACTTATTTTAAGCTGATCACTTTACCGATGAACTTTTTCTCCAACCGCAGGGTTGGTGAATTAAACAGCCGTATTTCTGCCGATCTTTCACAAATACAGGATGCAATAACTACTACCCTGGCCGAAATGATAAGGCAGTTGATCTTATTAACAGGTGGCATTACCTTCCTTGTTATCGTATCGCCGAAACTGACTTTAGCATTGCTGGCTTTGGTACCGGTTTTAGTTGTTGTGGCTGTAGTTTTTGGACGGTTTATTCGTAAACTTTCAAGACAAGCTCAGGATAAACTGGCAGAATCGAATACTGTTGTTGAAGAAACCTTACAAGGCATTGCGAATGTAAAAGCGTTTGTAAACGAGGCCTTTGAAGCCGGCCGGTATGACAGAAACCTGCGCGATGTTGTTAAGCTTGCAGTGAAAGGCGCAAAATTCAGGGGGCTGTTTGCTTCATTTATAGTTTTCTGCCTTTTTGGTGCAATAGTAGCAATAATCTGGTATGGATCGATAATGGTTAGCCATCATGAACTCACCATTGGCCAGTTAACAGAGTTTGTTATTTATGGTGTATTTGTAGCTGCATCAATGGGTAGTTTCCCCGAATTATATGCCAATATGCAAAAAGCAGTTGGTGCAAGTGAGCGTGTGCTGGAGATTTTAGACGAACAAGGTGAAGAAGTATCCATTAATGAAAAGGATAATATTATCAAACAAAAAATTGAAGGTAACCTGTCATTCAGCGATGTTGTTTTTTCATACCCGTCACGATCAGATATTACAGTTTTAAACAGTGTTTCGTTCGATGCTGCTGCCGGGCAAAAAGTAGCTATTGTTGGCCCCAGCGGATCGGGTAAATCAACTATGGCGGCATTGATCTTACAATTTTATCATCCCCAAAGCGGGGTTATATCATTTGATGGTAAGCCTGCTGCAGATTACTCATTGACCGACATCCGCAATCAGGTAGCTATTGTACCACAAGATGTAATGCTGTTTGGCGGTACAATAAAAGAGAATATAGCCTATGGCAAGTTAAGCGCTACAGAAGATGAAATTATACAGGCTGCACAACGCGCTAACGCTCACCAGTTCGTTACCTCTTTTCCGGAGGGTTATGATACCGTGGTTGGCGAACGCGGGGTCAAGCTTTCCGGCGGTCAGCGGCAGCGTATTGCTATTGCAAGGGCATTATTAAAAAACCCATCCATATTGATACTGGATGAGGCCACCTCTTCTTTAGATTCGGAATCTGAACGTTTGGTACAGGAGGCATTGGAAGAACTGATGAAAAACCGTACCTCCATAATTATAGCACATCGTCTTTCAACCATCCGCGAAGCTGATAAAATCATCGTACTTGAAAAAGGGAAAATCATTGAATCGGGCAGTCACCAGGAATTGATAAGCAATGAAGAAGGCCTCTACAGGTATTTAAGCACTTTACAGTTTGAAGTTGGCTAATACTAAAATTGCAATAACCCCCGTTCTATAAAATACGTATAAATAACATCCCCTAAACTGTTTAACATGTATTGTATTTATATATTGCAGTGCAATAAATTTATCTATGAACTGGAGATCTTATTACAAGCCTTTTTTAATTGTTACTTCTATAATTTTGTTTGGCACTAATTGCAGGTTAAGTTCAAAACCTAATGCAGACGTTGTTGCTATCCTGAACAAAGCCCCAAACGGCCCCGATACCACTAAAATCAGTGCTATAAATGAACCTTCAATAAATATTGACCATAGCAACAATACCGTACCACTAAAGAATATGTTTGGCATAAATGCCTACGAATGGAATTTTTTGGAAAATCCCGGCAGCCCTAACGACAGGAAACATATTTATGAAGATAACATGGCGCTGATAAAAACATTCAGCGCTGTGAGGCATTATTTGAACTGGGGACGGCTGGAAACCACCAAGGAGAACTACACTTTTAATCCAACCAATAACGGCGGCTGGAATTACGATATTATTTATGAACGCTGCAAACAGGATGGTATCCTGGTTTTGGCTGATATAAAAAACATCCCTGAATGGTTGCAAAATACCTATCCGGCAAGTTCAAGGGATGATGATAACGCGCCTGTTCCTTATGCGCATAGTTTAAATGATCCGGCATCGTACGCCGATCAGGCGCGAATGGCATTTCAGTTTGCTGCCAGGTATGGCTATAATAAAAACATAGATAAAAATTTGGTTAAAGTGGATACCCGCAAACGCTGGAACGGGGATATATCAAATGAGGCGAAAATAGGAATGGGCCTGATAAAATATATTGAATGTGGTAATGAACGGGATAAGTGGTGGGGAAATGATGAAAGCCACCAAACTGCTGAGCAATATGCAGCAAATATGTCTGCATTTTACGATGGTAATATGGGCAAGCTTGGCCCCGGGGTGGGCGCAAAAGCGGCTGACCCCAATATACAGGTAGTAATGGGCGGTTTAGCAACAGCTAACGTGAAGTTTGTTGAAAAGATTATAGCCTGGTGTAAAGCCAACCGCGGTTATAAAAAAGATGGTAGCATAAATTTATGTTTCGATGTAATTAACTACCATTTGTATTCAAATAATGGCGATGTAAGGATTCAGAAAAAAGCAACAACCGGCATTGCCCCCGAGCTTTCGAATGATGGCAGTATAGCAAACTCTTTTGTTAAGCTGGCAAATAGCCTGCCCCAGCATCCTGAAGTATGGCTTACCGAAACCGGATACGACATTAACCAGGAAAGTTATCAGAAAGCCGAATCAATCGGTGCGAAAACGGTACTGGCTAACCAGGCAGACTGGATATTACGCACCTCCCTCCTGTACATTCGTTATGGAGTTAAGAGAGTGTTCTTTTATCAATTATTTGACGATCACGCCGGCGGCACTACCCAATACGCAACATCCGGCCTTGCCGAAGGAATAAAAAGACGTCCCGCTGCTGATTATATTTTGCAAGTCACTAAACTGATGGGTGATTATAATTATATAAAAACCATTAGTAAAGATCCATTAGTTGATCAATATCAGCTTGGCAACAAGACAATGTTTATACTGACGATACCTGACGAAACGAACCGCACTGCAAGCTATACGCTCAATTTAGGATCAGCTAAAAAGGCAAATATTTACAATTTAAAAATGGGTGCTGATTTGATGGATACTAAGCAGGTAAATACAATCAATGGCAAGGTGACGATTAAGGTTACTGAAACACCTGTTTTTGTTGAGGGGATTAAATAATGATGAGATCGTAGTCTTAAAATTAAGTGATGGCTCTTCACCTAAAATAGCATTACAAAATTCCACTCAAAAACGCTATTTTTGCGCGATAAATGAAGCACATTCGTAATTTTTGCATAATAGCACATATCGACCACGGTAAAAGTACCCTTGCCGACAGGTTGCTTGAATATACCAACACCATAACTCAACGCGAATCGCAAGCACAATTGCTTGATGATATGGATTTGGAACGTGAGCGCGGCATCACCATAAAAAGCCATGCCATACAGATGGATTATGAGCTCAATGGGCAAAAATATATACTAAATCTGATTGACACTCCTGGTCACGTAGATTTCTCGTACGAGGTTTCACGCTCAATTGCCGCCTGTGAGGGAGCTTTGCTGATAGTTGACGCGGCTCAGGGCATACAGGCACAAACTATATCGAACTTATACCTTGCTTTAGAAAATGACCTGGAGATCATCCCGGTTTTAAATAAAATGGACCTCCCCGGTGCTATGCCTGAAGAGGTGAAAGACCAGATTGTTGAGCTTATCGGCTGTAAACGCGAAGAAATATTGGCAGCATCTGGCAAAACAGGCATGGGTGTGCATGATATTTTACGCGCCATTGTTGAGCGTGTGCCTCCTCCTGTTGGAGACCCTGAGGCACCATTGCAAGCCCTGATATTCGACTCTGTTTTTAATTCTTTCCGTGGTATTGTCGCTTATTTTAAAGTGGTAAACGGCGAGATTCGCAAGGGCGATAAGGTAAAATTCTTTGCTACTGAAAAGCAGTACCTGGCTGATGAAGTAGGTACTTTAAAATTGAAACAGCTACCTAAGGACGTTATTAAAACGGGCGACGTAGGTTATATTATTTCGGGTATAAAAGAAGCTCGTGAAGTAAAGGTGGGCGATACCATCACGCGCGTAGACAGGCCATGTGAAGCAGGGATCCAGGGTTTCGAGGAGGTAAAGCCAATGGTATTTGCCGGTATTTACCCGGTTGATACAGAGGATTATGAAGAGCTGCGTGAAGCTATGGCCAAATTGCAATTGAATGACGCCTCGCTGGTATTTGAACCGGAATCATCTGCGGCACTGGGCTTCGGTTTCCGATGCGGATTTTTGGGTATGCTCCACATGGAGATCATCCAGGAGCGGTTAGAACGCGAGTTTGATATGACGGTGATTACTACCGTTCCTAACGTATCATATATCGCCTTCACGACAAAAGGAGATGCCATCACCGTAAACAACCCATCTGATTTGCCCGACCCGAGCAGGATTGACTATGTGGAGGAACCGTACATAAAAGCCACTATAATTTCGAAATCGGAATTTGTTGGGCCAATTATGTCGCTTTGTATCCAAAAGCGCGGCTTTATCAAAAATCAATCGTACTTAACGTCCGACCGTGTTGAGCTAATATTTGAGATGCCAATGGGTGAGATAGTTTTTGATTTTTATGATAAACTAAAAACCATTTCAAAGGGATATGCATCATTTGATTATCACCAGATAGGTTACCGCAAGTCGGACCTGGTACGTTTAGATATTCGTTTAAACGCTGAGCCTGTCGACGCACTGTCATCATTGATATTCCGGGGTAACTCTTACGATTTTGGTAAAAAGATCTGCGAAAAGCTAAGGGAACTGATCCCGCGCCAGCAATTTGAAATTATTATACAAGCGTCAATCGGCGCTAAAATTATAGCACGCGAAACTGTAAAAGCCTTACGTAAAGATGTAACTGCCAAATGTTATGGTGGGGATATTAGCCGTAAACGCAAGCTATTGGAAAAACAGAAAAAAGGTAAAAAACGCATGCGTCAGGTTGGTAACGTGGAAATTCCGCAGAGTGCTTTCATGGCGGTTTTAAAACTGGACTAAAAAATAGAATCAAGAATCGAGAGCCAAGAGACAAGACAGTATGCTTTTCTATTCTGGTTCTTGATTCTTGATTCTTGACTCTTATATCATGAATTTACTCGACGGAAAATACGTATCAGAAAAACTTAAGGGAGAAATAGCCGAAGCAGCAGCTAAAATATTGGCTGAAACCGGGCGTAAACCACACTTGGTTGCGGTTTTGGTTGGTCATGACGGGGGCAGTGAAACCTATGTGGCCAGCAAAATAAAAAATTGTGAAGCTGTAGGCTTTAAATCGACTTTGGTACGTTATGAAAGCGATGTTACAGAGGAAGAATTGTTAGCCAAAGTAGCAGAACTTAATGCTGATACCGACATCGACGGTATAATAGTACAACTTCCTCTCCCCAAACATATCGATCCTGAAAAAGTAACTGAAAAGATTGATCACCGTAAAGATGTTGATGGTTTTCACCCGGTTAACCTGGGCAGGATGCAGCGCAACTTACCATCATTTATCCCGGCTACCCCTTACGGTATCACTTTAATGCTAAAGGAATATGGGATTGAAACTGCAGGTAAGCATTGCGTAGTTGTTGGCCGCAGTAACATTGTTGGTTCACCAATGAGTATCCTGATGGCACGTAACACCACTCCGGGTAACTGTACTGTAACCATTTGCCATAGCCGCACTCCTGATATCAAAAAATTTACGCTGGATGCCGATATCCTTATAGTAGCTATAGGCAAAAAGAATTTCATCACTGCCGATATGGTAAAAGATGGTGTAGTTGTAATTGATGTAGGTATGAACAGGGAAGTATCCACCCTCACCAAATCTGGCTACAAGCTTTATGGTGATGTTGATTTTGAAAATGTTGCTCTTAAAGCGTCATGGATAACACCTGTACCGGGTGGCGTTGGCTTAATGACCATTATTGGCTTATTAAAGAATACTTTGGCTTCCGCTAATAAGGAAGTATATCCTTAGATAATTCTCATACTTTGTATGAGGAAATATAATGTGAGATGCCGAAACAAGTTCGGCATGACCTTGGATTGGATGCTTGTTTAACTCAAATACTCCTCTGGGATCTGATAATTTTCATTCTCATCGCTCCAAGCCATTGAGGTGATACGCCAGTTGTCCTCAAATAAAATAAATTGAATATAATTGATTCCCCGTGGCAGGTTGTCTATTTCATGGTCGGCGAAACTATATTCATATATGCTTATACGTTGGGCAACCTTGCCAAATATCTCAGTTCTTGAGTGTAATTCGCGCTGCATAAATTGTTGTAAAGTTCCGGCGCCTATCTGGGCTTCCAAAGCCCGGGTAAATGTTTCTGCTGTAAAGGTTACAGGATTGCCAAAGCTATTATTTATCAGCAGGCCATCAGCAAAAAATAAGGATTTTACAGTTTCAAGGTCAGGCATTTCACCATCCTGAAAACTAAGTGATTCATAAAAATCTTCGGTAACATAGTCTATCGCTCTCGTGTTCATTTATTAAATACTTGTTTTATATCGTCCCAAACGGTCTTTGTTCCAATGTGAACTATATTGTCTTTGATTTTAACAGCATAAGTTTTTATGAAATCATTTGCTCCTTTTCCGGTTTGCAAATCAAAAGAATAACCATGGACCGGACAAATAATTTTCCCATTTTCGCATCCACCCAAACTAAGGTCAAATCCCTGGTGCGGGCATATGGCAGATACTGCAAACAGCTTACCCTCATAACCAACTATGCAAATGTTTTTATCGGCTATTTTAACTTTTTTAATAAATGGCTTATCTATGTCCTGAATTTCGGGGAGTGGATACCACTTCATAAATACTAAAAATCGATCTTTAAGTTCATTAATGATGGATTTTTCATTACATCGTCCATGTTGGTGATCAGTGTTACCCGTTTCCTGTCGGCAGAAACTATCGCTTTGGAATTGTATACTTTTTTTACAGGTTTAGCAAAATTCAGTATCACCTTATAAGGCATATCAATTAACATAGCTTTCGCCATTGAAAAAGCAGATTGGGTCTTCTTTAAAAATGCGTTGAATTTAGCTTTGTCAATTATGCGATAAAATTTATGAGGCGTTATTTCGTAAGAATAATAGTCCTCCCCTGCTACCAGCTGTTGGGCATCAAATCCTAAATTCTGTTTGTCGCCTTTTGCAACTGATTTAAGCTGGCTGTTCATTGAAATTTTTGAAATATGTTTCAGGTAATATTCCAGATCGGCAGAATTTTTAGCCAAGTGGTTAATGTTTACCTTCATTATATTCTTTGGCAGGTTCATTTTTATGGTTAGGTTACTTGCTTTAGCCATATTGGCTTCCTCAAAACTCATTTTCTGTTGAGTGCTGTCGGGCAAGGCCGAATAAAAGTTTAAAGTGGTATCCTTTACTAAAGAAAATTGAGGAGTTGCTCTTACCGAATCTGTGATCAGGTTATTTAGCACAGATACAGCGCTGCTCATATCAAAACCATAAATTACATTACACGATCCGTCCTGTTTAAAATCATAACGCTCCTCAATATCCAAACAGGACGAAAGGCAGAGCATTAACAATAATAAAACAGGAATGTAAAGTTTTTTCATCAAACCAAATTTAATGAATTAATAACGATAATAGAAAGGTTAAAAGCAGAAAGCAAAAGCATAACTCTTTTTTATTATTGAAATGTAAATTTACACGCACTCCTTTGCGGCTTTCGGCATTTTGCTTTCTGCTTTCGCCTCAAAAGGGTACCTTTGCGCATTATTATGGCACATCAGATTCCGGAAGACGGCACATTACTTCCTTTAATGGAAGAGTTTTATACGATACAGGGTGAAGGATATAATACAGGGAAAGCTGCCTATTTTATTCGCCTTGGCGGTTGCGATGTGGGCTGTCACTGGTGTGATGTTAAAGAAAGCTGGGACGCCGAGCTCCATGCACTCACATCAGCCGATCAGATAATTGAAAACGCATCCAAACATCCTTCAAAAGCTGTTGTAGTAACCGGCGGTGAACCTTTGATCTATAATCTTGATTATTTAACCGCAGGCCTTCAAAAAACAGGCATTAAAACATTTATAGAAACATCAGGCGCTTATCCTTTATCAGGAAATTGGGATTGGATCTGTTTGTCTCCTAAAAAATTCAAAGCCCCCATGCATCTTGTGGCAGCAAATGCCGATGAGTTGAAGGTTATCGTATTTAACAAGTCGGATTTTGCCTTTGCTGAAGAAAATGCCAAACTTGTATCTCCAAACTGCAAGCTGTTTTTGCAACCCGAATGGTCAAAGTCGAAAGAAATGACACCACTGATTGTGGACTATGTTATGAATAACCCGCAATGGGAAATATCACTGCAAACACACAAGTACCTGAATATACCCTGAATCAGATTTGAGATGTGATACATGATATAAAAGGCGCGCGATTGAATGAGAGTTAGTGTTTCATTTAATGCTATTCAGGGGCTTTAATGTCGAATATAATGTCTCAAATCTCATATCTCGTATCTCCCATCCAAAAAAAATGTAACTTAGGATACAAAATCACGTATCAAAACCAATGAGAGTACTTATCTTCTCGGTTCTGTTGTTGTTTTTATCCGGTTTCGCATTCGCCCAGCAAAGGCAATACTCTACTACGGATAAGGAGGCTATTAAATATTTTGCCCAGGCAAATCAAAGTTTAGACGATCACATGTATGATGATGCCGTCGAGCTATTAAAAAAAGCGATAGAAGCCGATGATAAATTTGTGGAAGCACACGCCGTATTGGGGGATCTGCTAAGGCAGATGCGTAAATACAAAGCATCTGCCGAACAGTATAATAAAGTAATCGCTTTAAATCCTGATTTTAACCGGGCGATTTATCTTAGGCTTGGCGAAGAAGAGATAAATAACGCTCAATACAACGAATCTCAGCAGCATCTTGAAAAGTATTTAACCTATCCCAATATTACCGCTCAAAATACCTATTATGCTCAAAAACTTATTGCCGACTGCAAATTCAGCATAGTTGCCATTGCTCACCCTGTACCGTTTAAACCCATTAACATGGGCCCCGAAATTAATACGGCAGACGATGAATACCTCCCTGTTGCCACTGCCGATGAAAGTATGTTGATTTTCACGCGTAAAATAAACAATAATGAAGATTTTTATAAAAGCTTAAAACTAAACGGCAAATGGCAAACGGCTACCTATTTAAGTAATCAGATCAATACGCCTCAATATAATGAGGGAGCACAATCCATTTCACAAGATGGTAAATATTTGTTTTTTACTGGTTGTAATCGTCCGGATGGACTAGGCAGGTGCGATATTTATATATCAAAAAAAAATGGCGATGACTGGAGTAAACCTTTTGATCTTAGTCCGCCGATAAATACACCTGGCTGGGAGTCGCAGCCCTCCATAAATTCGGATGGGAAGACGCTTTACTTTGTGAGTAACCGTAAAGGAGGCTATGGAGGTTATGATATATGGAAATCTACGCTTACAGATAAAGGCTGGGGCGAACCGGAAAACCTTGGACCCAATATTAATACTATTTATGACGAACAATCACCGTTTATCCACCCTGATGACAGCACTTTATACTTCTGCTCGAACGGATGGCCGGGCTTGGGTGGGAAGGACCTGTTTGTAAGCCGTTTAGGTAAGGACGGTAAATGGCAAAAGCCTGAGAATCTGGGTTATCCCATTAACTCAAGCGGTGATGAAAATGGGTTATCATTAACTGCAAACGGCAGCTATGCCTTTTTTTCTTCAAATAACCTAAATGGTTATGGCGGATTTGATATTTATACATTTGAATTACCACCTAATTTAAGACCTCACCTTGTTACCTATGTAAAAGGTACTGTAAATGATGCAAAAACAAAAGCGCCGCTGGAAGCAGCTGTTGAAATAATAGACCTGCAACGGGATATATCTGTTTACCAGGATTACAGCGATGCCAAAGATGGCGATTTCCTGGCTACATTAACTGCGGGCAAAAACTATGGCTTAAATATCTCAAAATCTGGATACCTGTTTTATTCTGCTAATTTCTCATTGGTAGGTCACGAGCCTAAAAATCCTTTTACTATTGCTGTTCTGCTCGAGCCTATTGAAATTGGCAATAAGGTGATCCTGAACAATATATTTTTTGATACTAACAAATTTGATATCAAACCCGAATCAATGGCTGAATTGCAGCAGCTAATATCATTCTTAACTGTAAACCCAACGCTTCATATTGAAATTTCGGGGCATACGGATAATGTAGGCAATGATCAGTTAAATCAAACACTTTCCGAGAATCGTGCAAAATCAGTGTATAGCTATCTGGTAGCCAATAAAATTGCTGCTACAAGGTTGGTTTTTAAAGGATATGGTAAAACACAACCAATAGCGCCTAATACAACCGAAGAAGAACGTAAATTAAACCGCAGGACAGAATTTAAGATAATAGCTAAGTAGTGATCAGTGGTTGGTTAATCAGAGATAAGGCGACTTGTTTGTTTTTCTAAGTTAGTGAACGGTGAAATCAAATTTATATAAAATGAAAATTCGTTTATCTATCCCTCTTGTTATCACACTGATCTTCAGTTCATTTATTTATAAATTTTCATACTCAGGTAAACCATGGCAAAATAAACCACAGCAAATCCCCGGGAAAGTTGAATGCGAGTTTTATGATCTCGGCGGAGAAGGTGTAGCCTATCACGATTCCGATAGCATTAACAATGGCAGCGGTAAGCTCAATCCTGCAAATGGCAATTATTTAAACGAATTCAGGATGAAGGAGGGCGTTGATATTTCATACACCAAATCGCATGATATTGATAATAACCCATATAGCAAGGTGTTCCCCAAAATGGATCAGTTATATGTAGGCTGGACAAAACCTGGTGAATGGATAAATTATATTGTTAAAGTAAACAGGACAGCTGCATACAAGGTAAGCCTGATGTATACAGCTAATGGCGATGGTACCATTGCCCTTGATGTTGATGGGAAGGAAATAGCGAAAGACTTGAAAATAACATCGACTCATAACGACCTGGACACCGTTAAATGGCGCCAATGGCATCATTGGAACAAGGCCGATTCATTAACTGTTGTGAAGCTTGAGAAAGGCATCCACGTGCTTACGCTGCAAGTAATGACTAATGGAAATATGAACTTTGATTATCTTGAATTTAAATAAGAAGAGGCGCAAAATATGCGCCTCTATCATCAATATTTGTCTGTGAGACGCAAGGTATTGCGCCTCGACAATTAATTCCCCATTTCGGATAAAAATTTTATCCTCATCAGTTGAATTTCTTCCATTGTATAATCATCGCTGCCTAATTCAGCTAATGCATCATCTATTGAATCAACTTCGGCGGTACGGAAATAATCAAATATTTCTTCCTGCTTATCTTCATCAATAATTTCATCGATGTAATAGTTCAGGTTAAGCTTTGTACCTGAGTTAACAATAGTTTCTACTTCTTTCAATATCTCTTCGTAAGATAATCCTTTTGAAGCCGCTATATCATCCAGGTTTAAATGGCGGTCGATATTTTGAATGATAAATACTTTAAGCGCCGATTTATTGGCAGCGCTTTTTATCACCATATCAATAGGGCGGTCAATATCATTATCCTCAACATATTTCTGGATCAGGTCGGTAAAAGGCTTACCGAACTTTAATGCCTTCCCTGCCCCTACGCCCGAGATTTGTTTCAGCTCATCGTTGGTGATAGGATAATGCGTACACATTTCCTCCAGTGATGGGTCCTGGAATATAACAAATGGAGGTAATCCCTTTTGCTTAGCCAGCTTTTTCCGCAGGTCCTTAAGCATCTGCAGCAATTCGGTATCTAATGCACCACCGCCTTGTTTAGGGCCATCAGCGTCGTCATCATCGTCGGTAGCTTCAATTGGCTTATTCAATACAAAACGGATACTATACGGATTCTCAATAAAAGAATGACCAGCCTTGGTTAAGTGCAATAAACCATATTGATCTATATCTTTCGCGAGAAAGTTATTCAATAAGGCTTGTCTTAACAGTGAGTTCCACAAATTTTTGCCATCTTCCTTACCTGATCCGAAATAATCAAGTTGATCGTGTTCGTAGTTTTTTATTTGTGCAATATCCTCACCCATCAGGATGCTGATAATGTGATGATCATCGAACTTCTCACCAATTTGTTTTATCAGGCTTAATGCTCTGTGAAGATGTAATTCACCATCGAAATGTTCTTTAGGTCCGCAGCAATTGTCGCACATGTTGTTACAACCTGCTTCGTTAAAATTTTCGCCAAAATAATGAAGCAATTGCTTACGACGGCAAACTGATGATTCGGCATAATCAATTACTTCTTTTAATATCTGAGTGCCAATTTCGCGTTCTGAAACCGGCTTGTCCTTCATGAATTTTTGAAGCTTATCAATGTCCTTTTCTGAGTAGAAGGCAACACAAACACCCTCACCACCATCGCGTCCTGCACGACCAGTTTCCTGATAATAGCCTTCCATGCTCTTTGGTACATCATGGTGTATCACATAACGCACATCGGGTTTATCAATACCCATACCAAAGGCAATGGTTGCTACTATAACATCCACATCCTCCATCAGGAATTTATCCTGTGTATCGGCACGCACTTTGGGATCTAATCCGGCATGATATGGTAAAGCTTTAATACCGTTCAGGTTAAGCGCTTCAGCAACTTCTTCTACTTTCTTACGGCTCAGGCAATAAATAATTCCAGATTTGCCTTGATTTTGCTTAACAAATTTAACTATCTCCTTAATAACGTTCCTTTTGGCGCGCACCTCATAAAACAGGTTCGAACGGTTAAATGACGATTTATAGATAGTTGCATTGTTCATTTGCAGGTTTTTTTGAATATCCTGCTGTACTTTCGGGGTAGCGGTTGCGGTTAAGGCAATAATAGGGATGTCATCACCAATATTACTGATAACCTGCCTTATTTTACGGTACTCCGGGCGGAAATCGTGCCCCCACTCTGAGATACAGTGTGCCTCATCTACCGCTACGAAGGATACCTGATTAAGGCGTAAAAAATCTATATTTTCCTGTTTGGTTAGTGATTCAGGGGCAACGTATAATAATTTGGTTTTACCACCTAATACATCTTCTTTAACCCTGCCAATATCTGATTTTGTTAATGACGAATTTAAAAAGTGGGCTATACTGTCCGAACCTCCAAAGGCCCTCAACTGATCTACCTGATTTTTCATTAAAGCGATCAAAGGAGAAATTACTATCGCTGTACCCTCACTCATCAATGCCGGCAATTGGTAACACATGGATTTGCCACCACCTGTTGGCATAATCACAAATGTATCATTGCCTGCAAGTATATTTGTTATAATCGCTTCTTGCTCTCCCTTAAAATTATCGAATCCGAAAAAATTCTGGAGATTATCAAAAAGCGACTTCTTAGTTTCTATCATTATAAATGTATGCTTTGAATGGTATTTAAAAGTTTAAAGTAACAAATTTTTCTCAATAAACGATGGAATTACTTTAAAATTTTATACAAAAATGATTATTCAATGAAAAACAATTTGTTTATTTATCCATTTAAACAAACAGCAGAATGCGGTTTTATTTATTTAGTTTTATTTAATACATAAATTACAAATTATTGTTCAATTTTGCCCCGCATTTGCCAAATAAAACTATCATAGGCTGCCAATAAACAAAATGGATAAAAAAAGCGTATGAGGGCTCTGGCTTATCGAAAGATAGATTCATTTTAAATGAAGAAAAACTACTTTAATGAAAATTGTTTAATCACACATGAATAAAAACTACTATGCCATTATAATGGCAGGCGGTATTGGAAGCCGTTTTTGGCCCATAAGCCGTACATCATACCCTAAACAATTTATTGATATACTGGGTACAGGTAAAACTTTAATACAAAACACCTACGACCGTTTCCTGAAAATATGTCCTAAAGAAAATATTTTTGTTGTAACCAATGAGATTTATACCGACCTGGTAAAACAACAATTGCCGGATATGACCGAGAATCAGATCCTGACGGAGCCAGTGATGCGCAACACTGCCCCATGTGTGGCTTATGGTTCGTTCAAAATTGAAAGTCTTAATCCGGATGCCGCCATAGTTGTTGCTCCTTCAGATCACTTAATACTGGATGAAGCATCATTTATAAGCACCATAGAAAAATCACTGGAAGTTGCATCAGCGAATGATTGCCTTATAACATTGGGTATAAAGCCATCGAGACCTGATACTGGTTATGGCTATATACAATACACAGAACAGAGCCTTAAAAATGATTTTTATAAGGTTAAAACTTTCACTGAAAAACCTACACTTGAAATAGCGAAAACATTTATCCAAAGCGGTGATTTTTTATGGAACGCAGGGATATTTGTTTGGTCGGCTAAGGCTATTGTGAACGCCTTTAGTAGTTATTTGCCCGATATGCATGAAATTTTTGCTGAAGCAAGGCCGGTATATAACACTACAGATGAAAAAGCGCATATCAATAACTCATACCTGCAGTGCACTAATATATCTATCGATTATGGCATAATGGAGAAGGCTGATAACGTTTATGTGTTACCTTCGGAATTTGGCTGGAGCGACCTGGGTACCTGGGCCTCAATTTATGAGCTTGCCGAAAAAGATTACGTGGGCAATGCTGTTATCCCTGCTGATAAGGTTATTATGTATGATTCATCAAACTGTATGGTTAACGTGCCAGGGGAAAAATTGGTAATCCTTCAGGGGCTGCACGATTTTATAGTAGTTGAAGCTAATAATACCTTGTTGATCTGCCCACGAGACCAGGAGCAAAACGTTAAAAAAGTTGTTGCCGATGTGAAGCAACAATTTGGAACCAAGTATATTTAGTGATAAGAGACCGGAGATTAGAGATTAGTTCCAGTCTGTTCGAAATAAAAAAGTCCTTGCAGAATAATGCGAGGACTTTTTACTAATCTCTAGTCTCTAATTAACTAATCACTAATCTCTGCCTTATCGCTTCATACAGAATAATTCCAGTAGCCACAGAAACATTTAACGATTCAATTTCTCCGTACATCGGGATCTTGGCTAAATGATCTGCTATACGGATAATATCATTGCGTACGCCGTCTTCTTCCGACCCCATTACTATAGCTGTTGGTACGGTATAATCAGGTTTGTAAATATATTCCTGCGTTTTTTCGGTACAGCAAACCAATTGCAAGCCTGATTCCTGGAGAAATTTTACAGTTTGCATAAAGTTGTCATGCCTGCAAACAGGGATTTTATACAATGCCCCTGCCGATGTTTTAATTGAATCGGGATTGATTTGCGCCGATCCTTTTGCCGGTACCACTATGGCATGAACACCACTGCATTCGGCAGTACGGGCAATGGCTCCCATATTACGAACATCGGTAATAGAGTCAAGCACCAATATCAGGGGTACCTCCCCTTTCTCGTATATCGTTGGAATTATATCTTCTATTTTTTGGTAGATAATAGGAGAAATGAACGCGATCACCCCCTGGTGATTTTTCATGGTGATGCGGTTCAGCTTTTCAACAGGTACCTGCTGTGCTGTTATATTGTATTCGTTAAGCAGGCTTTTAAGCTCATTTAAAAGCTCGCCGCCAACGCCTCTTTGTATATAAAGGGATTCGATTTCTTTACCCGACCGTATAGCCTCAATAACGGCACGCGTGCCAAAAACTACCTGGTTACTTTCGCGGGGTTCCCTATTGTTGTACGACATTATGAATATTAAATTAAGGTTACAAAAATAGCCATATTAATTGATTTTAGCATTTATTGAACTAATGCACCAAGATGGTTTTTTCAAAATAGTTAACATTTTAAAAGTTTATCCACATTGCCTTAAGCTATTGATAATCAAATGCAATTTAAAGTTATTATTAATTTTTAAACATCTGATGTTAGGCGTAGCTATTAAAACTGGGTTTTCTTTTAACGGTTTTTTTCTCAAAAAATATAGCTATGTTGATGAATCCGCAACTTCTTTTGTATATTTTTGGAGGTATGATTTTGGAGAACGATAACCAGTTTAATAAGCCGAACACCACTGACCGGAGAAATAGAATAACTAACCCAACCCCTTATAGCGGGTTAGGGAAACTTCCGCCTCAGGCAATTGATCTGGAAGAGGCTGTGCTTGGTGCATTAATGCTGGAGAAGGATGCCTTGTCTTCGGTAATTGATATTTTAAAAGCAGATGTTTTTTATAAGGATAGCCACCAAAAGATATTTACCGCTATCCGCACGCTATTTGAAAAATCATCTCCGGTTGATATTCTCACCGTTACAGCACAGCTTCGCCAACAGGGCGAGCTGGAAATGATTGGCGGCGCTTATTACATCACCGAGCTTACTAATCGTGTTGCTTCAGCAGCAAACATAGAATACCACTCCCGTATTATCATTCAAAAATTTATACAGCGTGAGCTGATCAGGATTTCGACTGATGTGATCCAAAGCGCTTATGAAGATACATCTGATGTACTTGATCTGCTAGACAGAGCCGAAAAGAACCTTTTCGAGATTGCCCAAAACAACCTTCGCCGCGATTCGCGAAAGATGGATGACCTGATGCACGAGGCGTTGAAAGAGATTGAGGCCCTTAAAGATAAAAAGGACGGTCTGACAGGTATTGCATCAGGGTTTACCGATCTCGACCGCATGACATCAGGCTGGCAAAAATCTGACCTGGTTATTATTGCAGCACGCCCTGCAATGGGTAAAACAGCATTCGTGTTAACCTGTGCCAGGAATGCAGCCGTTGATTTTAACAAGCCGGTTGTTGTGTTCTCACTCGAAATGTCATCTGTTCAGTTGGTTAACCGTTTAATATCCGGAGAAACTGAAATTGAACAGGAAAAAATCCGTAAAGGCAATATGGAGGAATGGGAATGGCAACAGATCCACTCCAAAATTGGCAGATTGGAAGCAGCTCCTTTAATAATTGACGATACTCCAGCGCTTAACATATTTGAATTCAGAGCAAAATGCCGTCGCTTAAAATCACAGCACGATATCCAGCTGATCATTGTCGATTACCTGCAGCTGATGCATGGCAAGGCAGCCGATGCCAAAGGCGGTGGTAACCGTGAGCAGGAAATTGGTAGTATATCTCGTGCTTTGAAATCCGTAGCCAAGGAATTGAATGTACCGGTATTAGCGCTGTCACAGTTAAGTCGTGCAGTTGAAAGCCGTCCAGGTGGTTCAAAACGCCCAATGTTGTCCGACTTACGTGAATCCGGTTCAATTGAGCAGGATGCGGATATGGTGTTATTCCTTTACCGTCCTGAATATTATGGCTTGGAAGTAGATGAGGATAATTTACCTACTGCAGGTGTTGGCGAAGTAATTATAGCTAAGCACCGTAACGGTGAAACAGGCAGGGTAAGGCTTAAATTTGTGGGTAAATTTGTTAAGTTCACTGACATTGACCAGGGCATGGACGGTGGTTTTTCGCCCGGAAACGCTTTTGCCGGACTTGCCCCATCGAGCGAATTTGAAAAGCCAAGCAATTTTATTATCCGGCCATCAAAAATGGATCAGATGGATGATGATGATAACTCAGCTCCTTTTTAGGCTGCCCCCTCGACTCCCTGAAGGGGAAGTAAAAGTTTGTATAGTTGTTCCCCTTTAGGGAATTTAACTTAAAATATCAACCCCAACCCTATCCCGATAAGAATAACGATCGGCGCTTTTATTTTAGTGAAATTCAACAGCAAAAACGCGCAAGCCATGGTTATATAAGCCATCCAGTCTAATCCGAATGGCCTCACTAATAAGATCAATGCAGTAGCCATAAAACCAACAGCTACAGCGTTTATACCACTGAGTGAGTTTTTTATCCGAGTTATTTTCTTCAGATCGTTCCAAAAAGGAACGATAAATAAAATAAGAATTAACCCCGGTGAATTTACGCCTATAACAGCCACAAGGCTGCCAAATACCTGACCAATTATCCCTGCACCTTTATTCCCCATGCTTATGCCTCCTAAAAATGATGTGAAGGCAAAAGTTGGGCCTGGTAAAGCCTGTTGCAGTGCATATCCCGAAAGAAATTCGGAGTTGGTAAGATAATGCTTCACCTCAACAAATTCTGTATACATAAGGGGCACCAATACCTGCCCTCCGCCAAATATTAAAATACCGTTACGATAAAAGTTTTCGAATAAACGAATAGGCAAACTAAATACCGACGTTTGATTCACTACTGCACCCAATGCTGCAAAAAGCAACAGGATACCGATAAAGTACATGACCTTGTTTGGGTTTACATTCGAGAATAATTTAACACGCAGTTCGTTTTCCTGTGGCTGGGTTTCCAATGCAGATGAAATTATCCCACCAAGTAAAATAAGTAAAGGGAAGGCATAGGCATTTTGCAAAATAAGCGTTGCAATAAGCGAACCGATAGCCAGCATAGTGCTAACCCTTGTTTTCAAAAATTTATTAGCGAAAGTATAAGTAGCGTAAGCCACTATCCCCACAGCAATAGGTTGTACAAAACGTAGAATGGAAGTAAACTTAGCTTTGTCGGCAAACATTTTGTAGCTGATGGCAGCCAGGCACATTATAGTAGCGGATGGTAATATCCAGATTAAGAAAGTGATAATTGCTAATCGCAGCCCGCCAACCTTCCAAGCAATACCTACCAATGTTTGTGTAGACGAAGGCCCGGGTAAAAGCTGCGCCAGGGCATTTAACTCCATCAGTTCTTCTTCAGTAATATATCTTCGCTTTTCAACAAACTCGCGCAGCAATACAGCAATATGAGCTTGTGGCCCGCCAAAAGCAGTAAATGTGTATAAAGCTACATCGCGAAGAAAAATTAGCTGCCTTTTGGTCATTTGTTAGTTCATAGTTGATAATTAATAGTTCATAGCCAAAAAGAGGTGACTCCAACCAGCGTTGTTTCACTTATGAATTGACATTTAGCCCGTAGTGTACTTATACAAAAAATGTAAACCATGTTTTTTTTCAAAAATACTCTTCAAGTAATTGATTAATAGATACTTATATATGTGTAAACCATAAAAAGTGTAAACCATGTGTAAACCCACTTTTCTTATTAATTGAGTTACTTTCACACCTTCCAACCCATACTATACATCAATTTGAGGTGACATACCCGTTAATAATCATCGTCATCATCATCTCCAAAACCTGTTAGTTGGTTATAAACACTCTGTAGTTCGGAGAAAGCGTGATTGTCGCGCTGTTCGCGCGATACCTTCATCCCAGTCCCATAAGTGTTAATTGCATCTTGTTTACGGTTCAGGGCTTCGTATAATTTACCTAAATGATAATAAGTGCCAACATAATTACGATGGTTATTTACCAGGTCCTCGTAATACCCAAGCGCCTTATCTGTTTGATTGATACGCAGATACTCTGTTGCTAATGCGTATTTTAAAAACGGATCATCCGGTTCATTTTTTATAAATTCTAATAGCTTCTCTAATCTGCTTATCTGCATTTTAAACTCTCTCTTTTTTAATTAAATTTGCACTAACCTATTTATGATCGAAAACACATTTCTTTCATCAACTAATAGGAATTCATCCTAAATAAACAGTACCATGAAGATATTGGTTTGCATAAGCAATGTTCCTGATACAACGACAAAAATAACTTTTACTAATAATAACACCGAATTTAATACTAACGGTGTTCAATTTATATTGAACCCTTACGATGAGATTGCATTAGCGCGCGCAATTGAGCTGACTGATGGCGGAAATGGTACGGTAACAGTAATAAATGTTGGCGAAGCATCTACCGAGCCCACCATTCGCAAGGCCCTGGCTATCGGCGCTACTGATGCTGTACGCGTAAATGCTAAACCGCATGATGCATGGTATGTTGCTTACCAAGTAGCACAATATATTAAAGCTAACCCTTTCGATCTGATATTAACCGGTCGCGAATCCATTGACTATAATGGATCGAAAGTAGCAAGCATGGTTGGCGAACTTTTAGACTTACCTTCTGTTTCAATAATAAAGAAATTAGATATAGAAGGGGATAAAGTAACTGTTGAACGTGAAATTGAAGGCGGTAAAGAAGTACTGACTATCCCATTGCCTATTGTTGCAGGCACTGCAGAAGGTGTTGCTGAGCCTAAAATACCAAATATGCGCGGTATCATGTCGGCGCGTACCAAGCCATTAACTGTTATTGAACCTGTTGATGTAAAAACATTTTCGGAAATTATAAGTTATGAAACACCTGCCCCACGCGGTCAGGTTAAACTAATCCCTGCTGATGATACTGCTAAACTGGTAGATCTGCTGCATGAAGAAGCAAGAGTAATTTAACCGGACCTTAACCACATTATTGATCTTAGTATTTTAATATGTCAGTTTTAATTTATACGGAAAATGCGGACGGGAAATTCAAAAAATCAACATTTGAAGCCGTTTCTTACGCCCGCGCCATTGCCGATCAAAATAATACCAATTTGGTTGCTATCTCCATTGGCGATGTTAGCAATGAAGAATTAACAGCCCTGGGTAAATATGGCGCTGATAAAATTTTAAACGTTTCAAATGCGAAACTGAAGAATTTTATAAACCAGGCTTATGCATCAGTAATTGCAGAAGCTGCCAAAAAACAAGGTGCAGATGTTGTTGTGTTATCCAATTCATTCTCGGGCCGTGGCCTGGCGCCCCGTATTGCTGTTAAATTGGAAGCAGGGCTTGCTGATGGGGCAGTGTCATTACCAGATCAGACCGGTGGCAAATTCATTGTCAAAAAAACAGCCTTTTCAGGCAAAGCTTTTGCAATGGTTGAGTTAACATCAGCCAATAAAGTGATTGCATTGATCCCGAACTCTTACAAAGTAGTTGAGAAAAATACAACCGCAAAAATCGAAGATTTTTCTGTTGAGGGAAATGCTTCTGATTTTAAAGCCATGATCAAAGAGATTGTACGCTCAACTGATAAAGTTTCATTACCTGATGCAGATATAGTTGTTTCCGGTGGCCGTGGACTTAAAGGCCCCGAAAACTGGGGTATGGTTGAAGAACTGGCAGGTTTGCTTGGTGCAGCCTTAGCCTGTTCAAAACCTGTATCGGATAACGGATGGCGCCCTCATAGCGAACATGTTGGCCAAACAGGTATAGCTGTCAGCCCAAATTTGTATATTGCAATAGGAATTTCGGGTGCTATACAGCACCTTGCAGGGGTTAGCTCATCAAAGGTTATAGTCGTTATAAATAAAGACCCTGAGGCCCCATTTTTTAAGGTGGCGGATTATGGTATTGTTGGCGATGCATTTGAAGTGGTACCAAAACTAATTGCAGCAGTAAAAGAATATAAAGCTTCAGCATAAAAATGATCCGTAGTGATGGGTAATGATATGAAAAAAATAAAACTGGACATTGTCGGCTTATCGTACAGCCAGACGCAGTCCGGTGCCTATGCTTTAGTTTTGGGCGAAGTAAGCGGCCGCAGAAGGCTTCCGATAATAATAGGAAGTTTTGAAGCGCAAGCCATTGCTATTGAAATTGAGAAGATGACGCCCAGTCGTCCGCTTACCCATGATCTTTTCAAGAGCATTGGGGAAGCTTATCACATTAGCGTACAGGAAATTATAATTTATAACCTGGTAGATGGTATCTTCTATTCCAAGCTAATTTGCTCGGATGGGAAAAAGATAGTGGAAATTGATGCCCGCACAAGCGATGCTATTGCCATTGCGGTAAGGTTCGACTGCCCTATTTATACTTACGAATTTATTCTTTCGACTGCTGGGATTGTAATTGAAGGTAATGATTTTGTTTATCTCGAAAATATAAACGAAACACCTGAAGAGAAAACAACAGCCGCTGCAACAGGAGGTTTTGCAACATTAAGTACCGACGAACTGAAGACCAAGCTACAGGAAGCGTTAGCCGAAGAATCATACGAAAAAGCGGCTAAAATACGCGATGAGCTAAATCGCAGAAAAGCTTCCTGATCTTTATCACTCTTATAGATGTCAACTAATCAATAATTGAAATTTTATTCTGTTTTAGGCTAATTCTGTGCTTTATAGTTTTTGATTTCACAATTATTTCATACTTTCCAATTTTAATTTAATCTTGTTTAAATAAGCATCATATGAGTATTAAGTCGCGCTTAACCCTAATGAATTTTTTACAATATTTTATATGGGGTTCATGGCTACTCACTATTGCTCATTATTGGTTTGATAATAAGTTGGGTACCGCAACCCAGTTTTCAGCTATTTTTTCTACAATGGGCATCTCTTCTATCTTTATGCCTGCGCTCACGGGTATACTTGTAGATAGGGTTATAAATGCTGAACGACTATATGGCATAATGCATATTTTAGGAGGTATTGTTTTGTTTTGTTTGCCACTTGTGAAAGACCCGACATTGTTTTTTTGGGTAATGTTGCTGAATATGATGTTTTACATGCCTACAATTTCATTATCAATAACTGTAGCTTACACCGCTTTAAAAAACAGTAACGAAGATATTGTAAAAGTCTACCCTCCGATACGCACCGTTGGAACCGTTGGTTTTATTGCTGCTTTATGGACAGTAAGTTTAACGCACAACGAATCATCCGCTAATCAGTTTTATATTGCTTCTGCGATAGCTTTCTTGTTAGGATTTTATGCGTTTTCGCTACCGAAATGCCCGCCTCCGGCTGGTAATATTAACAAAAAAACATTTAAGGATTCTTTGGGTTTAAATGCTTTTGCTTTATTTAAAACACCAAGGTTTGCTGTGTTTTTTATTTTTTCAATGCTTCTGGGAGCCGCTCTTCAATTAACAAATGCGTATGGAGATGTCTTTATCGGGGATTTTAAAACTGTTCCTGCATACCAGGATACCATCGCGGTAAAATATCCCGCTATAATAATGTCCATATCGCAAGTATCTGAAACACTTTTTATTTTAGCCATTCCATTTTTCCTTAAAAAATTCGGTATAAAAAACGTTATGCTCATAAGTATGCTGGCCTGGGTGTTGCGTTTTGGATTATTTGCTATAGGCGATCCTATTCACGGCCTATGGATGATCATTCTTTCTTGTATTGTTTACGGAATGGCTTTCGACTTTTTTAATATCTCTGGTTCGCTGTTTGTTGAAACACAAACTTCTCCGGAAATACGGGGAAGCGCCCAAGGGCTATTTATGATGATGGTTAATGGCTTTGGAGCCTTATTTGGGAGTATTGCTAGTGGAATTGTAATCGATAAATTTTTTATCCTTGCGGATCATAGCAAAAATTGGCAAGGTATATGGTTTTGCTTTGCCGGGTATGCTTTGGTAATAGCAATTATCTTTCCATTTGTATTCAGATATAAACATAACGCAGCGCTTAAACATGCTATTGAACATGTCTAAATAATTTCTTTATACTAAACATGAAAAAGCATTACCGTGAGGAAAATGACTGCCTTAATTGCGGTACAATATTGCAGGGTAAATATTGCCATGTGTGCGGACAAGAGAACCTGCAAATAAAGGAAAGCTTTGGCCACATGATGAACCATGCCATAAGCGATTATTTTCACTTCGACCACCAGTTTTTTCATACCTTAAAACCCCTCCTGTTTAAGCCTGGTTACCTTACGAATGAATATATGTCTGGCAAACGTGCACAGTACCTGCACCCGGTTAAGATGTATATTTTTATAAGCCTTGTTTATTTTGTGCTATTATTTCAAACAGGACATGAGGCTCTTAAAGCTACATCCGAACCGGTAAAGCCTACCGTCGGCACCCGTATAGTAGATTCATTAAATAAACAAATTTCTAAAGACCCGGACTTAAGCGCTGCTGAAAAAAAGGATGTACAGAAAAAGGTAACCAAGTATGCAGGCGGAATTATTAAAGTTACCCATACAGATGACGACAACGACACTGCAAAAAACAGAACAGGCCTGTTTTCAACAACTGATACCAGCTACGAACAATACCTGGCATCGCAACAAAAGCTACCAAAGCAAGAACGTGATGGCCCGGTTAAAATGCAGATCCACAAACGGGTAATTGCTTACAATCATAAATATGGGTCGCGGGCAAAGGAAGTGTTTTATGAAGAGTTTAAACACAACATCCCAAAAATGATGTTCCTGATGTTACCCTTGTTTGCACTGATCCTAAAAATAGATTTTTCAGGCAATAAGAAGTTTTATGTGGAACACCTGATCTATACCTTCCATCTGCATTGCTTCCTTTTTATATTCCTTACCATTATAATGCTGGTTGAAATGGTAATTCCGGATAGCTGGAATATTAACGACTGGATATCTCTTGCCGCTACAGTTTATATAATATGGTACGTATATCGTTCTTTAAGGGTTGTTTATAACAGGAGCATTTTCAGAACTATAACAAAAATGATCGGAGCTTATGTTATGTATCTCTTAGTATTTACTTTTTGTATTACAATGGTGCTTCTTATTACCGCATTGTTGGCTGCCTGACTTTAATTGCCAAATGCATCCAAAGCAATGGTTGGTTTTCCGGTACTATCAAATGCACCGAGGCCATAGTTCTGCCAGTTATATGCTTCGGGCTCCCAATAAAAAACACCTAAACCGTTACCATTTGCTACAGAATTTGTTTTGGTAATAATATCGGAAAGAAAATCCCTTGAAGCGGCCGGTGCAGTAGCATCCATCCCAACTTCAACTACCATGCAAGGCGTTGAATAGCGGGATACCATATCTGTTATGTTGGCCAGGCATTGGGCATCAAGTGTTGACCAATTTGCTGTTGTTGGATACAAAGACATACCAATAATATCCCATTGTGCGCCATTTGCTTTTAATCCATCAAACATCCAGCGAAACAGGCTGTTATCAAACCCATTTGAAATATGTACAATAACTTTTGTAGTACTGCTTACCGATTTAACCGCGCTGTAACCACTTTTTATAAGCGCAGCAAAATTTGCCATATTTTTTGACGCACGTCCGTCCTCCCAAAGCATGCCGTCGTTAGTTTCATTGCCTACTTGTACCCAATCTGGTGTAATGCCATTGCTTTTTAAGGTATTCATGGTGTTTACAGTATAATCGTGCAAAGTGGTAGTTAATGTTGCAAAATCCATTGAAGCCCATGCTGCGGGTTTGTTTTGCTTGCCCGGATCGGCCCATGTATCGCTATAATGAAAATCGATCATAATTTTCATGCCAGCACTTTTAGCACGGACTGCTTTTGCAAGGAGATCGGCGGTATTGCACCAGCCATCAGTTGGGTTAACCCATGCACGCAACCTGATTGAATTAAAGCCAAGGCTTTTCATTAAGGCAAAAAGATCCTGCTGTTTACCTGTTTTATCATAAAACTTAACACCCGAAGATTCCATTTGGGTAACCCAGCTAATATCAGCGCCTTTAGCAAAAGTAGAGGACACCACCGGTGGTTTATATGCTGGAGATGGAGGAGGAAGTACGTCTCCCTTTTTATTTGAACAGGATATGATTACTAATATGGAGCTACAGTATGCCCAAAGCGCTTTTTTCATGACTGTATTTTTAGATTATAAATTGGTAAAACAAATATATAGTCAAAGCCTTACAAATAAAATGTTTATTTAACATTTATTGTATACATAAAAGCAGTTATTAAAATTCTCGACGCTATTATTAAAAGAAATGCCTTGGTGATTGAAAAAAATTAACAGCGGGCTTCTATTAAGTTAGTTTTAAAATAAAAATGAAATCCAGAGCCTCACTAATCCTGTTGTCCGTTTTTTGTGTGAGTAAAGTAATCGGGCAATCAGCAGATAATAACAAAATCGCCAAAACACTAATTGAAAAATCGATACAAGCCATGGGAGGCGATAGGTGGAAATCCGTCAACTCTCTTTGGTTCGAAGGCTATGGTTACGAAAATATGATTGATGAATCTGAACGACCTGCAGGGCCATTCATCCCCATACAGCTTAACCGCAGTTTTTTAAAAGACCTTTCAACCAACCGTTCTCAGGTTAAACAGACAGAACAAACCTACACCTTTAACAACCAGCAAACACTCCTGATCAATGACGATGAGATCGCCATGAAACGTGGCGATAAATTAATGTCTACCGAGCAGGTTAGTGAATTAGGTAGTGAACTGAACCTTGCACCCGAAAGGGTATTATGGGTTGCGCTTGCTTCCCCCGATCTGAAGTATTTAAAAGACACTGTTTTTCAACAGGCTAAACATGCCATAGTCACTTTTAAATACGAAGGTTATCCTGTCAGATTGTTTTTAAACCGCGAAACTGACCTTATAACTGTAGCTGAGATAACCCGACCATTTACCGGGAACTTCCGCAATATTTGGGGTGATGTTAAAAAAACAATTATTTACTCGTTCTGGATGATATTTGATAAGGGCTTGCATTACCCTTTAATACAAGATACTTATCTGGATAGCTGGTATGAGGGAAGTTTTATTATAAATAAATGGAAAGTTAACCCTGCTCTAAATGCCGACTCGTTATTAATACCCAAACAAGTTATTGAGCAAGGGAAACAGATAGCAGCCAGCACAAAAGACCGTTTTAAAAAACAATTAGACGCCAGTGCTAAAGAAATTGAACCAGGAGTCTGGTTTTTGCCAGGCATTTGCAATACAACAATAATAAACCAGCAGGATGGTTTGGTAATTATTGAAAGCGCTTATTCTTCGTTTTATGGAGAACTTATTGTGAACAAGGCTAAAGCATTATTCCCTGGCAAAAAGATTAAGGCACTCATCTCTACTACTGATAACTGGTTACATATTGGGGGAATGCGCACATTTGCTGCCTTGCCGAATATTACTATTTATCATTCGGCGCGAAACCACTTTATTGTTGATAAATTATTAAAAGCTACCTATAAGTCTGAGCCTGATGAGCTTGCAAAAACAGCTAAACCATCGTACAAACTGGCAGCGGTAAGCGATAGTCTCTCCGTCGGCACAGGACCCAACAGGTTGATGATCTATGCTTACAAAACCGAAACTGGCGATAAAATGCTGATGGTTTATTTTCCTCAGCATCAATTGATATACACCAGCGACCTTTATCAACCTAAAGATGACAAAGGTAACTTCTGGAACCCCCAAATGCCATTTGAAGTTTATCAGTCCCTATTAAACCTCAGGAAACCTATAAAGCAATTCTATGCAATGCATACCCCGGCGCTTATCCCCTATACCGATTTGGTGAATGATTTTAAAGAGTAAAACCAAAACTCATAGCCATAAGACCATAGGTACTTGAAGATTCTCTATTTTTGAATTTTGTCATTCTGAACGAAGTGAAGAATCTTCTTCGTGCAACAGAAACGTTGATAAGTATAGAGACGACTTATCAAATTTATAAGATTCTTCACTTCGTTCAGAATGACAAAAGGAGCTTTTTTAATCTTTAGAATATGCATAGTCGTAAGTCCAAAACAATTAAACCTGTTTTGGACTTACGACTAATAAAACCCGGTCTGTTTATAACTTTCCCGTCCTTGAGGGAATAGTGTCTGATATATAATTAAAACTTTGTGTTTGGTCGCCAATCTGGATCTTAAACTCCCCTGCTTCTGTTACGGTTTTACTTACATCATTAACAAAAGCCAGGTCTTTTGAGGTTATTTTAAAGGTTACAGTTTGGGTCTCACCAGGTTTAAGATCTATTTTATCATAAGCCCTTAACCGTTTGTAATCAGGTGCAATACTTGCATACAGTTGGCTCGTGTAAAGCAGAACAGATTCTTTCCCCTCACGCTGACCTGTGTTTTTAACATCAACGGTAACTGTTAACATTTCACTTTCTTTCAAATCAGGTTTACTTAAATGCAGATTGCTGTAGCTAAAAGTAGTATAGCTTAATCCAAAGCCAAACTCATATAACGGATTATAACCATGCTTGTCATCAGGGTTACCATTTTCCAGGTTTTTGCGATAATAGTTGTTCAACGAATTGGTATACTGCGGATAAGTAAACGGCAACCTGCCTGATGGGTTTGCATCGCCAAAAAGTATGCTTGCCAATGCATCCCCGCCTTCGTTTCCTGAAAGATAGGTCATTACTGTAGCGGCCGATTGTTTTTCTGCCTGTGTAACAATCCGTGGCCTTCCTTCAGCTAAAACTAAAATTATGGGTTTGCCAGTTTTAGCAAGTTCCATTGCCAGTTCGGTTTGTGCCCACGGAAGGCTTAAGTCATCAATATTACCAACATTTTCTGTGTAAGACAATTCGCCTAAACATAGCACAATAACGTCAGCATTTTTAGCAGCCTTTACTGCATCATTCACTTTCTGTAAACTATCAAAAGCTGCACCAGGCTCATAGCTTACATTGTCTTTCCCTATTTTTTGCTGAATAGCTTCTAAAATAGTGTTTTTATTAGCCGCAAATGAGTCCGATTGTTCTCCCTGCCATGTATAACTCCATCCCCCATCCAGTGCCCGCATGGTATTGGCAGTAGGGCCTGTAACCAATACTTTTATGCCTTTTTTAAGTGGAAGGATATTGTTATTGTTCTTTAACAATGTAATAGCTTCAGTAGCTGCCTGAACGCTTACCTGTTTAAACTCATCCGAGCCAAATTTTGGATAATCATCAGGGTTGCCAACAGGACGTTCGAATAAACCTAGCTGATATTTTACTTTTAAAATGCGATGAACCGCTTCGTTGATACGGCTCATTGATACTTTATTTTCATGTACCAATTCAATTAAATAATTATAAAAACTGTATTCGTAAGGTACCATACTCATATCAATGCCGGCATTTACAGCTATCATTACAGCATCTTTTTGCGTAGCTGCTATGTGATGGCGATCATGCAGATATTCAATATCCCGCCAGTCGGTTACTGCAATACCATCAAAGTGCAGCTCTCCGCGTAAAACATCAGTAAGCATATATTTACTGGCATGTAATGGCACCCCGTTTATCTCGCCGGAGTTGATCATTATTGTCCTTGCCCCTGCTTTAACAGCTTCGGCAAATGGCGGCAAAAAGTATTCGCGCATATAACGGTCCGGGATCCAGGCTGGGGTACGGTCCTTACCGCTCAATGGGTCGCCATAGCCTAAATAATGTTTCATACAGGCAGCAACATGGTATTTATCGCCTACATCATTTCCTTGATAGCCCTTTATAATTGATGCCCCCATTGTTTTTATTAAGTAAGGGTCTTCACCAAATGTCTCATAAATTCGCGGCCATAAGGGCGACTTTCCTAAATCCAATACTGGCGAATAATTCCATGGAATATAACTTGCGCGGGTTTCATAGGCAGTTATCTCTCCTGCTTTGTAAGCAATATCTTTATTAAAAGTTGCTGCCATGGCAATTTCTTGTGGAAACAAAGTGCTTCCGGTAGTATAAGTAACGCCATGAATAGCATCAATACCGTAAATCACCGGGATTTTTAACCTGTCCTGTGCAGCCTCTTGCTGTATGGTTGAGATCACCTCATACCAGTGCTTACGATCATAGGCATGGCCGCTCACATTTAAAATAGAACCAACATGGTACTTTAAAATAGCCTCCTTTATTTTTGCCGCATCAATTTGATGTACACCGTTTTGCATGGTCGATACCACATCCGATGTTACTTCGGTCATCTGCCCTACTTTTTCTTCGAGGGTCATTTTAGCTATCAAGGCGTCTACCTTTTTGTCGATATCGCTTATCGGCGACTGGCTTTTTTTTGATTGTGCCGACAGCAACAGCACATTTAAGCATAACACGTTTACAATGATAAATATCCTTCTCATGATTTTATTGGTTTGGTTATAGTTATATCGGTTTATATAAATTCTTAATTCTTTTTTGTATTACTTAGCTGATTTTGAAGCGCTTCCATTGCATTTGCTAAATAAGCAAAAGGTGCATTCCAGTTAATAGCTATTTCGTTTACAGCATAAGCACGATCATCATCAATATATGCTTCATCAGGCACAGTGGATGGAACCTTGATCTTATCCTGCATCCCTGGGTTAGCTCCTCCTACCATCAAACCCGGGATAGGATCAACAACACCATCAGCAACTGATGGCCTGTGGTGCGGATGCATGGGTGTTTTACTTCCATACCCGGTTATATACGAATACCCGGATGCATTACGGCCTAAAATATAATCAAGATTGGCAAGGGCATAACCCATGTATTTTTTATCCCCTGAAAGCTTATAAGCCTGTATTAATGCGACGCCTTCGTTTGCTGCCTCCGAATTACTTCCCCACCCAAAATGCCTGGCTGATTTTGTCATTACAGTTTGATATGCGTTTTCATCAGCGCCATTTATAAGATCATCAGCAAAAGCTATCAGTTTTTTCTTAAGCTCTGGTAGTTCTTTTGGAGCGTTGTCACCAAAAGAACCATTGTTTTTTATTAATGTATAATACCCTAACAATCTCACCTGGCTCCAGGTGGGCACAGGCATATTGTCATCAGGGATTAACTTTACCGCATTTAAATATTCAGGTTGTTGAGTAGTTACGAATAGTTCACAGGCTGCCCATATAAATTCATCGCTGAAATTGCGGTCGCCATAACCACCTGTCATAATTTTTGGACTGAACTTTTGATTTATCACATCCTGATTGTAAACAACATTCGGATTTTTAATTGCCCATCCCCATGCTTTGGTTGCCTGGTTTAAGCATGAATCTGCTAATCCGGGCAACTGCGTTGGAAATTCACTAAAAATCCTGCTTGCCTGTGCCATAACAGCGGCAAAATCGAGCGTTGCAGCAGTCCCTTTCTGCACAACATAGCGTGGCTCTGTACCTTTATCAGGCATTTCCATTTTATCAAATTCGGCATTCGTAAGCTTGTGATAAACTCCACCGTCATTGGGGTCCTGCATGGTAAGCATCCAGCGCAGGTTCCAAAGCACTTCGTCTAACACATCAGGAATATTATTTCCACTTTCGGGGATATTTAGCTTAACAGTTTTCATATAAGCTGGAAAGTCCTCATATAATGATAACAAGGTACTTGTACTGATCCCGCTGTTTACAATGTACTTGTTATAATCACCTGCATCATACCAGCCGCGTGGGGATGAAATAGATGTACCTGCCGGGCGCATTTCACTTGCCGCCGAAGGATGGATCAATACATTAGTATCCGGATGCCCTTCTGCCCTGCTCCACTTACCAGCGTATTTCTCTTTAAGCGGAATAGAGGCACGCATAAAATAATAAGCTTTTATACTTGCTGCAGCAACATTACGATGTACCGACTGCTTAATTTCAAAAGGATATGAATAGCCGGACCCAGGCACATATAATCGGTATTTACCTGGAATGTTAAATGTAGTAAAATCGGCGGTGCCTGTAAATTGGTTATTTAAACCCGGTTTTACAGAGCTTTTTATTTTTCCTGTAAATACATTTTTCTTAGCTATAGTTTGAATATAAAAGATATTGGCTTTGCTGTTTAAAACAATGCCGGTTTTTGATGCATCTGGGTAAAAACCAATTTGGTTTAAACGAATATTTACACCTTCATCTAAACTTGGCTGTTGCGAAAAAGCTGGCATTACAGCAAGCATAACAATAGCTGTAAGCACGCATGCGCCGCACATAACATGGTTACATAAATATTTAGCTTTCATTAAAACGGATTGTATTATAGGTTACAATTAGTCTATAAAGATATGTGTAACTTATACAATAAGTATAATACTAAATTGACAAATAGCTATAAAAATATAATACTAAACCTGCATGCTTGCGGAAATAACACCCACAAGCATCATTGTATAAAACAAAAGGCCTGCCTTTTTGAGGCAGACCTTTTAATAAATTGAAGGTCGGTTATTGTATTCTGATCGGTTATATTTTAATTAAAGGCACAGCGAGGCTTAAATTGAACAGGCTAACCCTGGTATGCGAGTCTCCAAATGTTTGTTTAGTAAGTCCGCCTTCATAACGCAGATCAATAGAGATGTTTCTAATATCAAGGCCTGCACCTAATACCCATGCAAAGTTTTGATCTTTATAATCTAGCGATGTTGCATTGCCAATAGCTGTACTGAAACTCTGATTTTTATTGATGGCAAATGATACCAGCGGGCCGGTATAAAAACGGGCGCCCAATCCAAAGGCTCCAACTTTACCACCCAATAAAAGAGGAAGATCAATACTGGTAAATTTGGCCTTTACATTGGTACCATTGTCAGAGATCTCAACATTTTTTGAAGTTACATAAAGCTCAGGTTGAAAGTTAAAACCTAATGCCCCAACCCTCGCCCATAAACCGCCCAAATAGCCTGCACGGTTACTGCTGTTAAATGTTGAACCGGAATAATTAAGCTTTGAAAGGTTTATCCCGCCTTTAATACCTAATTGAAAAGAAGGTATAACCTGGGCATTCGAATACGTTATAGCCGCTGCAATAATAGCTATGGTGATAAAAAGTTTTTTCATGTTGAGTCGAGGAATTTAATTAAGGGATACCCTATAATTAGCAATATCCCGCTTACATTATATCAAATAAGGTAAACGGGATATCGGGATAAAATCTGGAATAAAATTAGGACAAATTTTATTAATCCAAAAAAATAATAGAAAATTTAGAAGGTCAATTGTCCACGGTAATAATCCAATATTTTAGTACGGATCAAATAGTCGTAACGGGCATTAATTAAATTAGTGTTAGCCGCATCCAGATTGTTTTTTGCTATTATAAACAGGTCGGAAGTAATTACACCACTGTCAAATTTGGCCTTTGTAGCATCGTATGATGCTTTGTAAGTATCAACCTGGCTGGTAAGCACCTGTAAACGGTCATATGCATTGGCCATATTTGCATGAGCCTGCTCAATCTGTTGTTTAAGCTGAACCTGAGTGTTATCGTTATTACTTTGCGCATCTCTCAAATCCAGTTTTGCAAGTTTAATATTGTTACGATTTTGAAAATAATTTAATATCGGAACAGATAAATTTAAGCTTGGGCCATAATATTTATTCTCCCTGAATTGCGTAGCAAAACTCCCCGGAGAATTGTTTGCATAACTGGTTTGATAATTACCGCTAAGCGATAAAGTTGGGTATAATTTGCCTTTCGCAACTTGGACTTCTTTTTCAGCAGCTTTAACACGGAAATCCGCCGCTTTAACCAAAGCTAAATTAGTTAATGCTGCAGAGTATATCTCATCAGGTGTTTGGCCATACACATTAGGTGTTTGGCTGGCATTAAGCCTTTGCAATTTAATATCCTTTTTAAAAGGCACATTCATAGCTTCCAGCAGGTTTATCTTGGCTGTTAAAACAGCAGTTTTGGCATTGTAAACATTTATCTGATCGTTATCATGTATGCCTTTTATGTTATAATAATCTGCTGGTGCTACATTACCTGCGTTATTAAGTATTGTTTCACGGTCAAGATTCACCTTCGATGCATCAAATTGCAAATTAGCTTGTGTAAGCTGATCTTCGCTGTTTAAAACAACAAAGTATAATGCAATTATATTTAAAGTGGTTTCATCCTTTACCTGTTGAAAATCCATTCTACCTGCCTGGTAGGCTAATGAATTTTGTTTAATGGTATTAATAGCGCTTAAACCGTTAAATAACAAAAGGTTGCTGCCTAATGAAAAGCTTGCCGACCTGGTTTGTGCAGCATCCACTATCACCCCGGTATTATTTGTAGCGCGGCCAAAACTTATGCCGTAAGATGCATTACCATTTAAGGTAGGTAACAAATTTTCTCTTGCCTGTTTCCAATAAACCTGGTCGCGCTCCATTTGGGTTGCGCTCTTTTTAACGTCGAGGTTATTTTTTACAGCTATATCAACGCATTGTTGCAGGGTTAAAACACTATCCTGTAATTGGGTTTGCAGTTGGGCCTTTGTAAGTACAGTTACTGATGATAATAAAAGTAGTAATGATATTTTTCTAAAAAACATGATCTGGTGATATTTATCTTACGGTTAGAACTTTCTTGATGATTCTACTCTGCCGTCTAAAAGGTTAATAATTCGGGATCCGTATTCGGCATTTTTTTCAGAGTGTGTTACTTGTATGATGGTAACCCCGTCTTCCTTATTCAGCTTACGGAAAAGTTCCATTATCTCTTCGCCCTGTTTGGAGTTTAAGTTACCTGTTGGCTCATCGGCTAATAATAATTTTGGCTTGGCAATTAAAGCACGGGCAATACCAACCAGTTGTTGTTGCCCACCTGATAATTGTGCAGGGAAAAGATCTTTTTTGCCAACTATCTGGAAACGGTCGAGCATGTCGGCTACCATAGCCTTACGTTCGGTACCTTTAAAATCCTGATAAATTAATGGCGTTTCTATGTTCTCATAAACAGTAAGCTCGTCAATTAAGTGATAAGCCTGGAAAACAAAGCCAATATATTGCTTATATAACGCTGAACGTTGTTTGTCTTTAAGCTGATGTACGGCGTTCCCTACAAAGTAGTGGTATCCTTCCGATGGTTCATCAAGCATACCAATAACATTTAATAATGTTGATTTGCCCGAACCTGACGGACCCATAATGGAAATAAATTCGCCTTCGTCTACCTCAAGGTTAATATCGTTAAGAACAAAATTCTTGTTGCCGCCTACCTGGTAGTATTTTGAAATATGCTGAAGTGATAACATTTGTTAATTATTGAATTAGTTAGTTATTGAATTAATGAGTTGCTAATTTATTAAATAAGTATTTGAATTAACTATAGCATTCCCACATTCTGGCACATAGGTATCAATAACATACCAAACTTTTAATTTACTATATATCAGCTTATTATATATTAAACTTTAGGTAAAAACTGTTCGATTATGTAACATGGGGCGTACGGTTATGATACAGATTAGTTAATTAGAGGATAGTGATTAGAGACCGGAGGTTATAGACTAGGTAAGGATGCCCTATCTTTTATACCTAACCTCTGGTCTCTAATTAACTGATCATTCGGAACGCAGGCTCTTTACCGGGTTGGCAACAGCTGCTTTTATGGCCTGTGAGCCTATGGTAAGTAAACCAATTAGCACAGCAATTATTGTTGTATATGCAAATATAGTCCAGTCGATGGCCTGGCGGTAGGCAAAACCCTGCAGCCACTTATTCATAACCCACCATGCAATTGGCGAAGCAATAAATACAGATATAATTATCAGCTTCAGGAAATCAACGGATAACAATGAAACAATAGTGCTTACGCTTGCACCCAAAACCTTACGTACACCAATTTCTTTAATACGCTGTTCGGCGCTGAATGCCGCCAGGCCAAATAAACCGAGGCATGAAATTAGAATAGCCACAACTGTAAAATATCCAACTATAGCGGCCAACCTGTTATCGGCAGCATAATTTTTTTGAAATTGTTCATCCAAAAAAGTGTATTCAAACGGTTCATTGGGATCCATTTTATTCCATATACCTTCAATCTGTTTTAAAAGGTTTGCCATATTGCGGGCTTTAGCATGCACAGTAAGGTAATTGAATGAGGTATTATCGTTCACCAGCTGAAAACCGTAGGGAGTTACAGGGGAATGGAGATCTTCGTAATGAAAATCTTTTACTACACCAATAATTTGAAAGCTGTATCTTTTCCCCTGCAGATCGAAATAGATATTTTGGCCAATAGCTTTCTGTGCCGAAGCGAAGCCAACTTCTTTAATAGTTGCCTCATTTACAATTATCCGCTGGCCGGTATCCGATTTAAATTGAGAAGAAAACAGGCGCCCCGCCACAGGTTTAAAGGCAAGTGTATGTAAAAAATCCTCATCAATATAATTCAGGCGTGTGTGCCTGGAATCAAGCATAGTTTGCCCGTCTTTATAAAAGCTGGCGTCACTTGGATTCGATATCCCGGGATAATAATTAGAAGCTCCCACTGATAAAACCTTTGGATTGTTTTTTATCTCGTTTTTAAGAGCGTTACTAACTGCTTTGGCATTAGTACTACGAAGCGGGATAATAATTTGCTGGTCTTTTGCAAAACCAAGGTCAGCTGTACGCATATAATGCATTTGCCGGGCAATAACAACCGAGGCAATAATGAGCACAACCGATATAATGAATTGAAAAACGACCAGCCCTTTACGCACCGCCACTACGGCCATTGAATTAGTAAGCTTACCTTTTAAAACTCTAACAGGGTTAAATGACGATAGATAAAAAGCCGGATAGCTGCCTGCCACAAACCCTGTAACCAATGCCATCAGTAAAAAGGTTAGTAATAAAACCTTATCGTTGCCTAAAGACAGAGTAAGCAGCTTACCTGATACCTGATTGAAAAGAGGTAAAAGTAAAATAGTAAAACCAACAGCAATTAAAAACGCAATAAAAGTCATTAATACCGATTCGCCTAAAAATTGCCGCACAAGAGAGCTTTTCTCTGCACCTAAAACCTTTCTTATGCCTACTTCGGACGATCTTTTTGATGACCTGGCTGTTGACAAATTCATAAAATTGATACAGGCGATCAACAAAATAAACACAGCTATTGAAGCTAATATAAACAGATAAGTTCTGCTGGCTGGAGGAGTTACATTTGATTGAAATATTGTACTTAAATGAATATCCCTTACAGGAACAAGAAACTGCTTTTTGTCGCGACCCATGCGTTTTAAATCATTTGCAGCATATTTTTTGATAAAAGCCGGGAACTTACTTTCAAGCGTGGCTTTATTTGTGCCTTGTTTTAATAGCAAATAAGTATAAAACATATTGTTCCGGGCAAAATCATTCCCATTTTTTATGATATATTTTTCCATGTCTCCACCGGCAAATGACAAAAAGAAATTAGCATCGATGTGTGAAGGACTATTAACCGGACGAAAAACACCAGTTACCAGGTAATCATAGCCACCGTTCATCTGGCTGGTAACATGAACTACTTTATTAATAGCTGACTGATTACCGAATATTTTTTTAGCGATATTTTCGGATAGCACCATTGTATTTGGTGCATTCAGGGCAATATTGGGGTTCCCCTCTATAAAGTTATAGGTAAATAATTTAAAAAACGAAGGATCGGCAACGTAACCATGATCTTCCAGGAATGACTTTTTATCGCCCTCAGCCGGGGTATACTGAAAAAGGTTCTTGTCATCGGTCATTAAGCCAAGCAGCCTCGCACTTTCTTCTATTTCCGGAAATTCTTGTTTTAAAGCAGCTGAAACCGGTGGCGAGGTATAGGGAGCGTTGTCATTTTTTTCTCCCTTTTTTATATTGGTTGTACCAACCTGATAAAGATTATCTATGTTTTTATGGTAACTATCGTAGCTGGTTTCGTAATGCAGGTAAAGAGCTATCAACATGCAACAGGTAAGCCCAACAGATAAACCAAATATATTTACGATGGAGAAAAACTTATTCTTCATCATACCTCTCCAGGCAATTTTAAAATAGCTTTTAATCATGATTGGTTCATTCGTTTATTAATGGTAGTCTTAAAGACTTTTAACTAATCTCCGGTCTCTAATCACTCGCTTCTAAGGCTTTTCACGGGGTTTGTCAGCGCTGCTTTTATAGCCTGAAAACTTATAGTAACTAAAGTAATTATAAGAGCCATTACTGCCGACAATATGAATACTCCCGGGCCGATAGTTATCCGGTAATCATATTTTTGAAGCCAGTCGAGCGAAAAATAGAGCGCCACAGGCGAAGCTATTACACAGCTTATCATTACCAACAATATAAAATCACCTGATAACAGCACCCATACTTGTGCAATAGATGCGCCCAGTACTTTGCGGATGCCTATTTCTTTTGTGCGTTGTTCAGCAACATAAGCAGCAAGCCCAAACAAGCCCAGGCACGAAATTAAAATAGCCAGCCCTGCAAATACCCCTGCCAGTTTTCCAACCAGTAGCTCTAAATTGAATTTACGATTGTATTCATCATCAACAAACTGATAGATGTAAGGATAAGCAGGATTATAAGTGTCAAATATTTTGGTAAGTTTTGTTATAGCCTCATGTGTGCTAACATTGGTTTTTAAGCGATACATAATTGTACCGCCCATACGCCCGTGACTGAAAATTGCAGGTTCGACAGGTGTAAACGGCGACTCCATCAAAGCATCTTTTACTACACCGATTACGCGCACAGGTACATTGCTGCCATTCCAGGTTATTAATTGATTTATGGGATTTTTTAAACCAATCCGTTTTACGGCAGCTTCATTTAAAATAACATCTAAGCTATCAGCAACCCAGCTACTTGAAAAGCCATGGCCTTCTTTTAATGTCATTCCAAGAGTTTTAAAATAGGTGTCTGAGCCCCAGATAGCTGCAATGTTCACCGATTCGTCCCCTGCATTCTTTCCAGGCCATTTATCAAGCGACATGTGGCTGTAAATATTTGTTACCGGGCTTGAAGCTGCAGTTACACTTTCAATAATCCCTGATGCTAAAAGATCATTTTTAAGCGCATCGTAATGCGTGTTTAAATCTCCGCTCATATCGGTCATCATTAACCTGTCGGCACTGTACCCTGTTGGCCGGTCTTTAGCATATTGTATTTGCTGATAAACAATAACCGTACTGATTATCAAAGCAATAGAGCAGCTAAATTGAAGCACTACTAATATCTTACGTGGCAGCGCCGCGCCTTTACCAATCTGTATTGCGCCTTTTAAAACTTTTACCGGATTAAATGATGAAAGATAAAATGCAGGTCTGCTTCCGGCCATTAAACCTGTTATTAGTACATACAGGATCATTATAGTCCAAAATACAGGATTTTCGTAAGGAATACTTATCGAGTTGCCTATAAGTGTGTTAAATGATGGCAACACTAACTGTACAAAAAGTATCGAGAATAGAAAAGCAATAAATGTAATGAGAATAGATTCCGTTAAAAACTGGAATATCAGGTCTTTACGCTGCGAACCTATAGCTTTCCTTACCCCTACTTCGCGTGCGCGTTTTTCAGAACGGGCTGTTGACAGGTTCATAAAATTGATGCAGGCAATAACTAATACCAAAATGCCTATTATGCTAAACATCCGCACATAATCAATAAAACCACCTGCCTCTTTACCATTTTTAAAGTCGGAATATAAATGCCAGTTTTTTAATGCATGCAAAACAACCACAGGTTTTGCGTGACGCATTTGAGGACTTTTTTTATAAACCAAATTCCTGATCTTAGGTGCAACTTCGGCATAAGTAACACCGGGTTCCAATTCAACATAAGCGTTGAATGAGTTGTTTGTCCAGGTAGTACGTGCATTTTTCATCCAGCTTTCGGTTTGCTCTTTAAAACTGAATGGTGTAATATATCCAAATTGCAGTGAAGCATTTTTAGGTATATCTTTTATAATACCTGTAACTTTTAAATTTTGGCTATTATCGTAACGGACATATTTATCCATTGGATCGGCATTCCCAAATAAAGATTTTGCTGTTGATTCCGTTAGTACAATAGAGTAAGTTTCGCTTAAAGCAGCCCTTGCATTACCCTTTATAAAAGGGTATTGAAACATCTTTATAAAATCAGGATGCACAGCGCCGCCTGGGATATATAACTTCTTTTCTCCTACCAAAAGATCGTGCCACTGCATACCAACCCAGTCTGTTTCGGCAACATGCTTAATACCGGGTACTTCTTTGCGCAATACATCTGCCAAAGGAACGGCAAGAGCTACCTGCGTATGCTCACCGTCGTGCTGGCTTGTAAAATTCAGTTCTACCTGGTATAGTTGCTGGTAATTAGGAAAAAACTTATCGTACGAATATTCATTAACCACCCAAAGCGCAATAAGTAAGGCAACAGCCATACCTGCTGCAAGCCCAAGAATATTAATAGCGCTGTAAACCTTATTGTTTACAATATTACGCCACGCGATTTTTAAATAATTCTTTAACATGTTTTTGGGTTATAGTTCATTGTTGATGATTCATAGTTCATAGCCGAAAGTTTTTCTGACTGCCAGCTGCTACTGCTCACTGCCTACTCACTTCTAAGACTCTTAACCGGATTAGCTAAGGCGGCTTTAATTGCCTGAAAACTAACTGTAGCCAATGCAATTATTATAGCCACTATTCCGGCTGAGGCAAATACCCACCAATGAATATTTACTCTGTATTGATAGCTTTGTAACCAATTATTTAACGCCCACCATGCCACCGGAAAAGCAATAAAACATGAAATGGCAACTAAACGTAAAAAGTCTTTTGAAAGCAGCCCTGTAAGCCCTGCTACCGAAGCTCCGAGCACTTTGCGGATGCCTATTTCTTTTATCCTGCGTTCCGCTGTATAAGCTGCTAAACCGAACAGGCCAAGGCACGATATAAATATTGCCAAACCAGCAAAAACGCCTGCTAATGTGCCTGTTAGTGTTTCTGTTTTAAATAATTGGTTAAAGTCGTCGTCAATAAATTTGTATTCAAACGGATAACCAGGATTATCCGCTTTCATAATCGAAGCAACCTTAACTAAAGCATCCTGTATATTTACATTTTGTTTAAATCTGATACTTAGGATATAAGTATCATCGGGATGATTAAAAAATATAAATGGGGCACTTGAAGTATACATATCATTGTAGAGAATATCTTTTACAATTCCCACAATCTGGAGATTTGACACTCCACTGTGTATAATTCCACCCGCATGACCCTGTTTACCCATTTGTTTGGCAAATGCTTCATTAATAATTACATTGTTGCTATCCAATGATGAGTTGGTGTAGAAGTTCCTGCCTTCCGCCAGCTTCATGCCCATTGTTGAAACAAACTGGGCGCTAACATTTTCCCAACTGATCAACGGATTTTTTGACGGATCTTTTCCATCCCACGAGTAATTATCGCTACTGCTACCTATTTGTAAAGCAGGGTCTTCACTTAAAGCAGCATCTTCTACTATGCCCGATTTTTTGAGGTCATTATAAACACTTTCAAAATGCCCGGCCAGCTTGCCTTGGGTATTAATATAGATCAGATTATTTTTATTAAAACCAAGCTGCCTGTCTTTTACATGCTGTATCTGCTGGTAAATGATCACGGTGCCTATAATCAGGATAATTGAAGCAGAAAACTGGATAACAACAAGGCTTTGCCTTATAAGACCTGAGCTTGTGTTCGATTTTATTTTTATATTTTTCAGTACTGCTATGGGATTAAATGACGATAAGTAAAATGCAGGATAACTACCTGCAAGCAAACCTGTTATAAGGCCAATAGCAATTAAATATGTAAGCTGTGAAGGAGCAAAAATATTAATAGCCAACTCTTTTTGAACCAGGTTATTAAACACGGGCAATGCCAGGTAAATAAGAACAATAGATACAAACACAGCAATAAATGCCATTATAACCGCTTCACCCATAAACTGACCTATCAGTTTACTTTTCCCTGCTCCCATTACTTTGCGTACTCCGACTTCTTTAGCACGTTGTTCGGAACGGGCGGTAGAAAGGTTCATGAAATTGATACAGGCAATTATTAAAATGATGAAAGCTATAATGGCGAATAAACGTACATAAGTTATCCTGCCGCCTTCCATTTTGCCATCGGTAAAATTGTCGTGCAAATTCCAGTTGTTCATTGCAAAAAGGAAGCATTGGGTTGTATTATTTGTTTTTTTGGTACTTAGATAAGTTGCCAGTTTTTTATTTACAGCATTAACATTGGCAGATGGTTCTAATTCCACATATGTACGCGCCCAATTGGCACTCCAATCCTGCATCCATGGGTGTTTATGTGCTATATTTTCCATGGGTGCCAGCCAATGAAATTGAAAAGTTGAATTTTTCGGAAGATCTTTAAAAACAGCCGATACTGTAAAATCCTGCTCATTATTCATTTTCAGAGCTTTTCCTACAGGGTTTACGTCACCAAAAAACTTTTTAGCCATCGTTTCATTAATCGCAACAGCATGTAGTTGTTTAAATGCACCTAAAGCATTGCCATAGACAAACGGCAGCTTGAGGATCGAAAATAGTTCAGGATCAGCATAGGTGCCTTTTTCATTTATCACTTTATCACCAAGGGCGAAAACCATATCATTGATACCATCAATTCTGGCGGCATTTTTTATACCAGGAATTTCGGCTTTTATCGCCTTTGCCATAAGCCCCGGCGTGGCGTGAAAAGTGCTAACCTTTCCGTTATAGGTTTGATTTTCATATATGTTATATATATAATCTTTCTTTTTAAAACTATCATTGAAAGTAAGCTCATCCTGTACCCATAAAAATATAAGCGAGGCACATGCTATTCCTATAGCCAGCCCGGTAATATTTAAAAAACTGTAGCCTTTGTTCTTCAACAGGCTGCGCAAGGTGGTTTTAAAATAGTTTTTTATCATGATTTTTGGTTATAGCAGTTTATGTTGATTGTTCATAACAAGAGCATTTTTCTTCACCAATTCATCTAATCTCCAGCCTGCAATCACTCAGAGCGCATGCTCGTTACAGGGTTTGCCAGAGCAGCCTTTATAGCTTTATATCCTACTGTAAGCCATGCTAATAGTATGGATGCCACAATAGCTAAGAAAAATACGTCAACAGTTATTGAAATACGGTACACAAAGCTTTGCAGCCAGCCCGACATTAAGTACCATGAAACGGGTACAGCTATTATAAACGATACAGCTATTAGTATTACAAACTCTTTTGAGAACAGGAATACAATACTGCTTACTGAAGCTCCTAATACCTTACGTACACCAACTTCTTTGGTACGTTGTACCACCATGAATGAAACCAGGCCATACAAGCCAAGGCAGGAGATAAAAATGGCTATACCCGCAAATATTTTATAAACAAGCGCAAGCTGATTTTCCTGATTATAGAATTTCGCTATGTTGTCGTCAAGGAAAAAGCCATTATAGGCATATTCCGGATAGGTTTTTTCCCATTGCTTTTGAAGAATAGGAACTATTTTGCTTAGATTTTTTGTCTCAATTTTAATAGCTACTTCCGATTCGAATTTTTTAACCGGAGAAATTACTATCGGTTTAACTTCTTCTTTTAACGAGTTGGTTTTAAAGTCTTTAACAACACCGGCAATTGGAGCCCAAAATGCTTTTTTTCCTCCTCCTATCTTCACTGTTTTTCCCAAAGCATCTTCCGGTTTCTGGATTCCCAGTTTTTTTAAGAATGTTTCATTAACGACTACCTGTCTTGCGGTATCACTCTGATCATATCCCTTGCCAGCTACAAAATTTAGCCCGAAGGTTTTAAAGTAATCTGCATCCCCATATTTAAGGTATGTTGTGATGCCATTGTCTTTTACCGAATTATTGAAATAAAAGTTGGTACCCCAGTTATTATCGGATGATGGCGCATCAGAGATAAAACTCACTGATTTTACTCCTGCATTTTGCAAAAGCTGTTGTTTGAAGGATTCTATTTTTTGTAGGCTAACACTATCGTTATACCCAGGGATAATTAACAACGCGCTTTTATTAAAACCAAGATCGGCTTCGTTAACAAAACTCATTTGTTTCATGGCGATTATGGTACCGATAATAAGCAGTTGCGATATAGCAAATTGCATAACCACAAGTCCTCTGCGCAACGGAATCCCTCCTATTGAGGCAGCGGTAATTTTATTTTTCAATGCCAAAACCGGCTTAAAGCCCGATACAACAAATGCAGGGTAAATACCTGATAAAAGGATCACCACTATCATAACCAAACCCAAAAACAACAGGCTGCCAACGTTAAACAGACTGATATTATCAGGCACACTTGCCACGTTTTTAAGATAAGGCAACGCCAGTTCGGCAACTATTATTGATAATAAAACAGAACCTATTACTATAATAGCTGTTTCGCCCATTACCTGGTTAATTAACTGGCTGCGGCTGCTCCCTAAAACCTTGCGGATACCAACTTCTTTTGACCGGCCTACAGATTGTGCTGTGGACAGGTTGATAAAGTTAATAGAGGCCATTATTATGATAAGTATAGCTATGAACGATAGCGTGCGCAGTGTTGTTCTGCTTGTAACGTGATCGCCAAGTGTACTACCAAACCTTGTATCGAAGTGCATTTCACTTAAAGGCTGTAAAAAGTTAATTTTAGTAACATTGCCTTTATCGCCCGAATGCCTGAAATTGAATGTTTTAAGCTGGTTATTAATTCTGGTAACTGATTCATTTGGCGGTAAAAGCATAAACACCTGAAAATTACTGCTTGTTGAATGCCAGTCGTAATTATAATTATAGTCGTTAGGGTGTTGTTTCCAGGTAATAAATGATACCAATACTTTAAGTGGAAAATCTGTGTTGGGCTTTGCATCTTCAATTATCCCGGCTACTTTTAAAGTAACCACATTGTCCATTTTTAGTGCTTTACCCATAGCATTATGCCAATCGCCAAAGTATTTTATTGCGCTGCTTTTATCAATAATAACCATGTTTGGTTCTGCTAATACAGATGATGATCCGGCCAGCCAGTCAGCTTTAAAAATGTCAAAGAATTGCGGCTCCAAAAACACCACCCCGATATTCTCGGTAAATTTTTTATCGTTAACACTACTTGATAAGCTATTCCCGGGTACAGTAATCTGGCTTCCATAGTTCATATTAAGAGCCGCTACTTTAGCCTGAGGAAAATCAAGCCTTAAACCATCAGCAGTTGGAGTTGATACACCGGGATTAAAAGTAAATCCGGATTCGCGCTTTTGCTGGGTTACTACGTGATATATGTTTTTATAATTAGGACGAAAAGTTTCAAAGCTCAGCTCATATTGTATAACAACGAAAATGAGCAGGCAGGCGGCTATACCAACAGTTAAGCCGGAAACATTTATGGCAGCATACCCTTTGTGACGGAGAATGTTGCGCCAGGCGATTTTAAAGTAGTTTTTAAACATAAAATGGTTTTCTTGCTTATCACTACTTAAAATATATACCAAATATCTATTTATTTAATAATGAGATACTTATATTGATTATTTTATACGAATGTGTTCGTAAGTGTGACACTGTGTGTACGCTTTTGATACAGTTGAATGGGTGCAGGAGCTTAAAGAATTTCCTTATTGATGGCTATTACATCGAATGAATCCAGATTTCGCCTCACAAAATAATTCTTACTGTCCAACAGGGCTAATGCCGAGTAATATTGATAAGTAGTGAGGTGCAGGTATTCGAATATAATTATCTCAGGCCTCAGGTTAACAAAATCTATACTCCTGATGATCTCATAATCATGCCCTTCAGTATCAATTTGCAGGATATTAATTTTAGGGAAGTTGTGTTTCTCTACTAACGATTTTAATGTTATACAGTTTACTTTTTCCTTTATAACATGCTTACGGAGGTTGGTAAGCTGGTTTTCATGTTCAGTAAGTATCTTTTTATTGAATGACCCTAAACCTTTTGCCCAATCGGGCAGATCTTCGTCTTTTTTTAAGCCATAAATTACCCGGGTGGTGTTTTTCGCATCTATGGCAGCATTTTCAAATAGCAAATTTTTATTTTTCCTAAACTTATTTGTTAAGCTTTTAAACATATAGCTCACTGGCTCTACAAGAATGCCCCTTAAATTTTTCCGGTTAAGATGTTCCGTTAAAAAATCCTTTAAATCACCTTCATTAGCCCCAATAACTATTACGTGTATTAGTTCATCCGGCAGGTCTTCAAAATAATTAGTTAATACTTCAGGAATTGATAGTTTAGGTACATTTTTATACTCCATTCAGCAAATAGGTTTTTAATGCTTTGAACTTTAATAAAACTATCGAGTTTTTACTAAAGTTCAAAGCATATACTAAAAACAATGCTAATCGCCTATTCGCTTCTCAAGCTTTTCACCGGATTGGCAATTGCCGCTTTTACAGTTTGAAAGCTCGATGTAAATACTGCTGCCAGCAGCATTGCCGCCCCGCTTGATGTAAATATCCACCAACTTATGGCTGTGCGGTCGGCAAAGTTCTCCATCCATTTATGCATTGCATACCAGGCCAAAGGAGTCACCAACACAAACGCCAGCACAATAAGCCATATAAGTTCGGTTGATAATAAAGTTACTATTTGGGCAACTGAGGCACCAAGCACTTTACGTACACCAATCTCTTTTGTTCGCTGATTGGTAGTATAAATAGCCAGGCCTAACAAGCCTAAGCAGCTGATGAATATGGATAAGCCGGTTGCCCAATTTAACAAGGTTGAAGTATGTTGTTCGGCTTCGTAAAATTTGGCTATATCCTCATCAAAGAAATTGTATTCAAAATCATCATCAGGATATATTTCTTTCCATGATTTTTTCATGTCCGCGATTGCTACTTTCCAATCATCACCATTTGCAGATTGCGGTTTTAGGGCTATATGGAATGTACCTGTCATGAATGGACTTGTACCTGTGTAAATAGCTATCGGTTTAATAGGCGAATGAAGTGATTTTTGATAAAAATCGGCTACTACACCCACAACCTGCAGCGCTTTAACACCATTAAAATGAAGCAGCGTTTTGCCAATCGCTTCGTGTGGGCTCCTGAAACCAAGCACACGTGCGTAGGTATTGTTAATAACCACAAATTTTCCAGTATCGCCTTTTTGTATTGCCCTGCCCGCGAGTAATTTAATTTTATAAAGGTTCATGTAATTTTCATCAGCGAATTTTAACTCAACGTCGGTCTTAATTTCTTTTTTTCCATCCATATAAGAAACCAGCGTAGAATGTGTACTACCTGAAGATGGCGGGGCTCCCCCAACGCTAACCAATTGAACTTGTGGTATTGCGCGTAACTTGTTTAGAAAAACCTGATTACGGCTTGCAGTCCGATTTTTCCATGGGGAGTTTATAAATACAATGGCATCTTTTTTAAAGCCAAGGTCTTTATGCAGTGCATAGTAAATTTGCTTGCTTACCAAAACCGTTGCCATTATAAAAAACTGTGCAATAATAAACTGGGTAACGGTTAATGATTTACGAAGCCAGGCATTGCGTGTTTTACTACTATTGGAATTTGCCTGATTCTTTAATACCAATATAGGTTTGTAACCCGATAGCATAATTGCCGGATAGAAGCCTGAGAGAAGGCTTACGGCAGCGGTTAGTACAATTAAAAATAAAATTAAACTTGGCTGAAGAAAATCAATTTTTATGCCTTTAGGAACAAAATCCGAAAATAATTTCAATATTAAAGGCGTTAACATTACAGAGATAATAACAGCTATTAGCGTAATAAGAAAAGTTTCGCTTAAAAACTGAGATATCAACTGTTTGCGGCTGCTACCCATGGTTTTACGTATACCAATTTCCTTTGCTCTTTGTGTAGCCTGCGCAGTAGTTAAATTAATAAAGTTGATACAGCCTAATACTAACAAAAATGAAGCGATGACTAACAACCCATACATAGTGTTTTTACTTGCTATTTGCCCTGAATCAAAATTTCCATAGTTTTCATTAAAATGAAGGTCACTCAGCGGTTGCAGGCTAAATCCGTGAGTATTGCCCTTATCCTCAGGTTTTGGCGGGCTGTTCTTCTTCAAAATACTATTTAATTGTTTCTCCATGCGGGCAGCATTTGCCGTTGGAGATATCCTGATAAAAAGCTGGGAGGAAGAACTTGTACTTTCCCATTCAGTTAATTGTAGCTGATCTTTCAAGTCTTTATTAACGGTGACTGTGCTGTATGATATAAAATCATGGAAGGAAAAATCGGTATTTTCTGTTATTGTTTCAACAATACCGGTAACCGTAGTTTTAATGGTATCATAGGTCACAATTTTACCTATCATTTGATTATAAGGTACCGATGCAAAGTATTTTTTTGCCTGATCGGATGTTAATACTACCTGGTTGGGTGCATTTAATGCAGTTTTCTGAGAACCGGCAAGCCATTTATAATTAAATATTTTAAAGTACTCCGGGCCGGCAAGAACTATATTGTCCTGATTTTTAAATCTGACAGGAACATTTCCCTTACCTGCGATAAATACGTTTGGCTGAGACAAAGTATAAAAAGGGGCTGCTACTTCAACTCCTGTCGCCTGGCTTTTAACAGCGCCTGCCAATGGCCCGCATACTCCGCTATTATATCCTTTTTCACCCTGAAAAGAATAATTACTGACCACCCTGTAAATACGATCACCATCTTTATGAAACTTATCGAAAGTAAGATCGAAATGCACAATTAAGTAAATTACCAGTGCTGCACTAATACCTATCGATAAACCGATAACATTTATCAGTGTGAACAGCTTGTGCTTCCAGAAACCCCTGAACGCAATTTTAAAATAGTTTTTTATCATGATGGATGATTTATTAGTTCATTGTTTATAGTTCATAGCAGAAGCTTCCTGCCTGCTGCTTACTCACTTCTCAAGCTTTTAACCGGATTTGCAAGCGCTGCCTTAATTGATTGAAAGCTTATGGTAGCAAAAGCTATAATCAAAGCTACAATGCCTGCCATGGCGAGTACCCACCAGCTAATGTTAATACGGAAAGCAAAATCGAGTAGCCATTTACTCATTAAGAACCATGCTACAGGCAGTGCGATAACCGAAGCCACTAAAACTAGCTTTAAAAAGTCCCGGGACAGCTCAATAACAATTTGAGGAACACTAGCGCCTAATACTTTACGCACACCTATTTCTTTAACCCGTTGTGTTATGGTAAATGCTGATAAGCCGAATAAACCAAGGCAGGCAATAAATATGGCAATGCAGGAGAATATGGTAAACAAACTACTTTGCTGCTGTTCGCTATTATATAATTGAGCAAACTTTTCATCCAAAAAATTAAAATCGAACGGTGTATTAGGCAGGTATTTGTGCCATGTAGTTTCGATGGAATTAATAGCAGCTTTAGTATTACTGCCATTAATTTTTATAGATAACTTGTTATAATAACTATTATTTAAAGAAGGCAGCTGAAACAATAAAGGGATGATTTTTTGGTGCAAAGACTCGAAGTGGAAATCTTTTACTACCCCAATTATTTTACCTTTTATGCCTCCATATTGCATATCTTTTCCTAATGCCTGTTGTGGTGTTCCCCAGCCGAATTCCTTTACCGCTTCTTCATTTATTACATAATTATTGGTATCTGTCGAAAACGCCTTTGAAAAATTCCTGCCCGATGCCATTTCCATACCATAAGTGGGTATAAAGCCATAATCTGTAGTAATGTATTTAAGATCGACTTTTAATGGCTGCAATGATCCTCCCTGCACAATAGATGCATTCTGATCGTCAAGTAAACGACCTGAAGGAATACGTGATGATCTTCCTACCTCTTTTATTGCAGCATTTTTTAGCAGATCAGTCTTAAATGCATCATATTGCCCATTAAGGGAGTGTACATAATCCATTGTAATGATGTGATCTTTATTAAAGCCAAGAGCTTTATTTTGTATGTATTGAAGCTGCTGAAATACAACAGTTGTAGCTACTATTAAAATAATGGAGATTGAAAACTGTACAACAACCAATACCTTACGGAATGAGATGCCTCCCTGCCCTACTTTCAACATACCTTTTAACACCTTTACAGGTTTAAAAGATGACATGAATAACGCCGGATATATCCCGCTTACTAAGCCAATAATAAATGGCAGCGCCAACACCGGCAATAAAACCGACCAGTGTAATAAACTATTAACAGATAAAGATTGATTTGAGATACTATTTACAAATGGAATTAATAAACATGTTGCTATAATAGCCAGAACGAGTGCCATCCACGTAATTAATACAGATTCGCTTAAAAATTGGCTGATAATCTCCTTGCGTTGTGC
>Ga0206904_1016_pt1 | contig 52330 bp, 46 predicted proteins | sample Alteio_BWOrgHeat_42_FD_152981 | JGI IMG/M metagenome (GOLD analysis project Ga0206904, IMG submission 152981) | Enriched cells from forest soil in Barre Woods Harvard Forest LTER site, Petersham, Massachusetts, United States -... | ecosystem: Environmental > Terrestrial > Soil > Temperate forest >...
AAATAATACCTTACACCGTTAACATTAATAATATGCCAGCCCAGGCCAACTTTTATTTCCTTATTAAAAGTTAAATGGTGTGTTACTTCAATGGCCTTCGAGAGCGAGTCGGTGCCAGGGTGCATATTTGCCTTTGCATATCTCAGCAGATCATTTACGGTTGATCTCAAAGCTCCGCAGGGTGCCAGGACATCAAAATCCCAGGCGGGTGTTGGCTCTCCGCTTGAATTATATACGGATACGAACCTTGGAGATATCAATGGATTTAAATACTGTGCGGTACTGTGCATGTTCAACGGTTTGCATATTACTTCGTTCACCATTTGCTCGAAAGTTTTACCGCTGATATATTGCAGGATGCTGCCCAATAAACCTACTCCTAAATTTGAGTAAGCATAGTGTTCGCCGGGTTTGCTGGTAAGCTTGCAGGTTTTTAAATAAATGTACATCTGCTCCCTGGTATAATCTTTATATGGGTTAAGCTGATCGCTCATGTTGTCCCTCAAATTATCAGGAACACTGGGTAATCCCGAGGTATGGTTAGCAAGGTTTAACAGCGTAATACCTTTAAGCGACTGATTAACGGCAATAGAATCTGGCAGGTAGGTAATTATGGGATCGTTTAATTTTATAACCCCCTGGTTTACATACCAGGCCAGCAACGTGGCAGTAAACGTTTTGGTAATGGAGCCGATCTCAAAAAAGTTGTCAGCATTGGGTAACTTGTGGTTCCCTTTTATAGTTTCGCCATAACTGTAAATGGTTGTTTTCCCATCTTTAATTATGCCGATGCACAAACCTACTGTATTTGCCTTTTGGATATACTTACGGGCGACCGTATCAACCTTTTTGTCCATGTCTGTAAGTAAGGGATTGGATGTTGCTACAAGTGCAGTTTTATTGTCTTCGGGCACAGTATAAGGCTGAAAAACGAGGGTTTCCAGTTTATCGCGACGATCAAGACTGATTAATATCTGGAGTGTTGCGGTATTGAATTTTGCTTTGTAAGTAGCCAGGTTGTTATTTACAAACGTTATCAGCGAAGTTTCCTTTATTTCGCCAAGGGGAAAAAGATGCTGGACGGCAACATCATTAAAAGCGGTTATACTCAGTTCCTTTTGAAAAGCATCGCCCGCCAGATTATAAATGGCATCCGCATTTTTAAGATTAAAGTATTTTTTAACCTGCTCAAATACCGAATCGACTTTTTGCTGTTGCCGTGTTTGGGCAAATGATGCGGATGACATGGCGAAAAACAAAAGGATGATAATTACAGGCCTCATATAAATTAAAGATTCTTAATATAACGGCTTTATGACAGGTTTAATGCGGAAGATCGGATTGAGCCTTCCTTTTTTGATTATTTCTTTCCTCGCTATCCTTAAATTTTGACTGGATGGCTATAAGGAAAATTAATACTCCTGCAATCTTTGTTAGGGTAAATTCGAAAGAAGAGTTAATCAACCCTTCATATATAAATGAACACAGGCCGAAAGCCACCGCAATGCCGAGTAAGTTTGATTTGCAATATTTAATTAACTTACTCATTCGCTTTTATGGAGTTTGCCCGGCAAGCAAAAACAGCACCGCCATGCGGATGGCCACACCGTTTTCCACCTGATCGAGTATGATGGACTGCTTGCTATCAGCTACATCGCTGGTGATCTCCACGCCGCGGTTAATAGGGCCGGGGTGCATTACAATGATCTCTTTATCCAGTGAGTCGAGGATTTCTTTGTTTAAGCCGTAAAGCATGGTGTATTCCCGTAGGGAAGGGAAATATTTTATATCCTGCCGTTCCAGTTGGATGCGCAGCATGTTGGCAACATCGCACCAATTGAGAGCCTTTAATAAATTGTGTTCAACCTTTACACCTAACGAACCAATATATTTCGGGATCAGCGTTGTAGGGCCGCAAACCATAACCTCGGCGCCAAGGTGTTTAAGACATAATATATTTGACAGCGCTACCCGCGAGTGCAGGATATCGCCCACAATTACTACTTTTTTACCTGCCACATCGCCCAGCTTCTCGCGGATGGAGAAGGCATCAAGCAGAGCTTGAGTAGGGTGCTCATGTGCGCCATCGCCGGCATTTACTATCTGGGCTTTTACATGTTTGGAAAGAAATACCCCTGCACCTGCATAAGGGTGACGCATCACCACCATATCAACCTTCATGGCCAGAATGTTATTCACTGTATCAATCAGCGTTTCGCCTTTGCTTACCGATGAAGATGATGCTGCAAAATTAACTACGTCTGCCGACAGGCGTTTTTCAGCCAGCTCAAACGACAGGCGGGTACGGGTAGAGTTTTCGAAAAATATATTGGCAATAGTTACATCGCGCAGGGAAGGGACCTTTTTTATCGGCCTGTTTAAAACCGTTTTGAAATTATCAGCAGTTTCAAATATTAATTGAATATCTGCCGGGTTTAAGTCCTTGATTCCTAAGAGATGCCGTGTGCTGAGTCCTGCCATGTGGTTATTAAATATCGAACACCGAATGTCGAATTTTGAATGATGAAGTTTTAAAAAAGAATATTGAATTTAATGTTGAAGTTAAAAACTTAAAGTGATGGCACTTCATTATTCGGCATTCAAAATTCGGTGTTCAATATTACTTTTCTTCTGCTCGCTCAAATTCTATTTCGATATTATTTTGTATTATTCTTTTTCGCTGTTTCAATACTTTTTACAAAGATGGCAACCAGTTGATTACATTCATCTTTAGCTTCCAGTACTTTTTCTAATTTGTATAACTTTTTCCGTTCAATAAGCTTCAGGGAAATAAGTGATTCCCGAAGTTCTTTTAGAATAATCTTCATTTTATGAATAAAGTCATTTCTTGATTCCGCTGATTGCGCCTCTCCATAATTTAGAGCAGGCGAACAACCCGACCTGATTATTTGTCCGGCTAAATAGTTTCCCAATCTTGTTGCCGGTAAGGCTTCGCCTACATCAGAGATAACTACTGCAAAATCAATCAATCTTTCTTCTAAATCGTACTTATTTTCCTTTGTCATTTGATAAGAGTTTTTTATAATTTAAATGTTGTGCTATTTTAAATTCAAACTTTATTATCAAATAATAATCATTTTAGCTTATCTCAACTCTGTTTTAACTTTCTTCTTTACTTTTAAATTCATTATTCGAAATTCGGTGTTCAATATTCCTTGAATGTCATTTCGCCTCTGATAAAAGCACTATCCTATCCTCACCATCAGTCTCTATCCAGCTCACCACAACCTTTTGTGATGCAATGGAATCAACTTCAATCCCAACATAATCAGCTTCCACTGGAATATGCCTTGAATACCGGCGGTCAACCAGTGCCAGCAGCTCAATCTTTTCCGGGCGACCAAATGCCTGCAGGGCATCCATAGCGGCACGGATGGTACGGCCTGTCCACAGCACGTCGTCCATCATAATTACTTTTTTGCCTTCTATAATAAAATCTATTTTAGTTTGATTAGGCACCAGTTGGTCGCGGCGGCGGAAGTCATCACGGTAAAAGGTAATATCAAGATCGCCCTGCAAAATGGTTTTTCCGGGTAAAATTTTACGGAGTTCTTCGGCTATGCGTTTGGCAAGGTAAATACCTCTCGGCTGAATACCAATAAGCACAGATTCAGAAAAATCGTTATGATTTTCAATTAACTGACGACATAAACGCTGTAATGTGATTTGAAATTTCTGACCGTCGAGCAGTGTAAGATTTTGCATCGTATGGGTGGATTTGGGCAAAGATAATAATTTTAGAGATTAGTTGGGGATAGAGATTAGTTAATTGGTGATTGGTTAATCAGAGGTTAGGAAAAGTGATTAGAGGTTGGTTGATCAGAGATTAGGTGAGTTTCGGTAAAACCCGCGACTTTTTTTGGGGCTTCCGGATCCTTCCAACTAACCTCTAATCGCTAATCCAATCAAAAAAGTAATCCCCCCAAAAGGGTGATTACTTTTTTGATTGGTAAACTTTATACTTGTATATATTTTGTTCCTTGATTCGCAATCAGGTAAAAATATTTTTGAATAAAATATAATCTGTATCTTAAACAAGTTTTTACTGCTAACATAACTGACCTTATAATGAACCTCTTTAACAAAAGCTTTTTAGTAGCAGCTTTGGTTTGCTGCGCTTCTATGCAGGTTTTTTCGCAGGAAGATAATTCCGCTAAAAACCTCCCTACCGATTACCTTACCCCGGCATTTCATGCAGGCCGCAGACAGGCCCTGCGCGATATGATGCCTGCAAATTCTGTTACGGTTATCTTTGCCTATCCTGAACGTGTTTTCTCAAAGGATGTTAACTATGTGTACCATCCCAACCCGGATATGTATTATTTTTCGGGATACAAGGAACCTGATGCCGTTTTGCTGATATTTAAAGATATGCAGGCTGATGGCGACAGCAGCTATAACGAATTGTTTTTTGTAAGGCACCGTGATCCGCAGCGCGAGCAATGGACTGGCAGGCGCCTGGGTGTTACAGGTGTAAAAAAACAGCTTGGTTTTAAACGGGTTTATAACAGCGAAGAGTTTTCGAAATTCCCCATCGACTTTAAAAAATTCAAAACTATAATATATGATGACCTTCCGGATGATGCCAGCGGCGACCTTAAAGACTTAGTCAGTACCTTTAAAACAAAGGCCGAAATACAAAATGTTGATAAAGGATTGTTAAGCGATCTAAGCGTAATAAGTCGATACGCAACGCCTAAAAACATAGACAGAATTATTACCTATATAAAACCACGTTTAGACGGAGAGGCTTATAAAAAGAGCGAACTGATACAGGAACTGGTTAATAAACCAGATTCGGCCACGCTCATGGATGTAAAAGCCAAGATCAATGCCAATCCTTCGGGGTTATCTCTTTTTGAAAAATTTACAGTTGAGCTACGCGGAGTAAAAACACCAGAAGAACTTGTTTTATTAAAAAAATCGGTTGAGATCTCCAGCATTGCGCATGCAGAAGCTATGCGTGCCGTAACCCCAAAGATGTCGGAAAGGGAATTGGAAGGTATTATGCGTTATGTTCATAATAAGTATGGTGCCGAGGATGAAGGCTATCCGCCAATTGTTGGCGCAGGAGGCAACGGATGCATCCTGCATTATGAAGAGAACACAGCTACCAAAGTAGAAAATCAATTAGTACTGATGGATGTAGGCGCTGAATATCATGGTTATTCTGCGGATGTTACCCGCACCTTCCCTGCTAATGGCAAGTTTACAGATGAGCAAAAGGCTATTTACCAGATAATTTATGATGCACAGGAAGAAGTATTTAAATTATGCAAGGATGGCGTGAAATATGGCGACCTGGAAACCAAGACCCGTGAAGTACTTTCATCAAGATTGATACAACTGGGTATTATAAAGGATGCCAAAGAAGTAGGTACTTATTATCCGCATGGTGTATCGCACCACTTAGGGCTCGATGTGCATGACAAAGGTGAATACGGAGGCAATTTAAAAGCCGGAATGGTGATAACCGTTGAGCCTGGAATTTATATCCCTGCAGGAAGCCCATGTGATAAAAAATGGTGGAATATAGGCGTAAGGATTGAAGATGATGTGTTGATAGGCCAAACAGAGGGTACTTTACTTTCGAAAGATGCCCCACGCAAATGGCAGGATGTTGAAAAAACAGTAGCAGATAAGAGCATTTTTGATCTGGCCCATTTGCCTGAGTTGAAGTAAAATCAACTTCTCGTAATCGCCTATAGCAAATTTATATGGTGATCTAATAGTTATTAAGCTGTTAGGTCACCATTTGTTTTTTGGTATCTAAACGCGATTGATAGTTTGTTAATCAGATAGTCGTTTTAAAACCCGTATCGCTTTCAGCGCATCCTGCTTCGCAACAAAAATATGATCGTGATAAAACGCCGCTACAACATTACAGCTGATGCCTTCTTTAGCCATGGCGTTTGAAAATGCAGCGGTAAGCCCCACTGCTTCAAGCGATGAATGGATGGTTAATGTTATCCAGGCGGCTATATAAGTATAATTTAAGCCTAACTTGTCAGCAAGTTCTTTGTTAAGTATAACAGTCCAGCCTTCATCTTCTTTAAACAAGCCGACTATTTCTTTTGGGTCGATGTTATCTAATGTAGTTACTGCGCAAAAAACAAAATCGCCTTCACTCAGCTTTGGACTTAGTGTTTTTAATAATGCTTTAAGATCTTTTTCTCCGGCCATAATTTTGTCTATAAAAAAAGCCCTCCCGAGTAATCGGGAAGGCTTAAAGGATTTAATTTATTTAAAGCTTATTGAGCTTCTTCTTCTTCAGAAGTTGCTTTTTTCGAAGCCTTGCGGGCTTTGTTTTCGGCGCCTTCCATTTGCTCTTTCAATTGTGCTAATACGCTCAAATCACCTAAGGTTGATTTTTCAACTGACTCTTTCACTTTTTTCACAGCGTTGCTTGCAGATTTTGCTTCCTTTTTACGGGTTTCAAATTCCTGAACACGTTGCTCGGCACGGGCTTCTTCCCAAATGCGTGAGTGAGAGATAACAATGCGTTTGTTTTCCTTGTTAAATTCAATGATCTTGAACTCAGCAGCTTCTTCAGCTTTTAAGCTCTTGCCATCTTCTTTAACCAGGTGTTTGGTAGGGCAGAAGCCTTCAACACCATAAGGTAAAGCAACAATTGCACCTTTTTCAGTTACTTTTAATACAGTACCTTCATGTATCGAATCGATAGTGAAGATAGTTTCAAAAGTATCCCAAGGGTTTTCTTCAAGCTGTTTGTGGCCTAAGCTTAATTTACGGTTCTCAACATCAAGTTCAAGAACAACCACGTCTAATTTTTCACCAACTTTAGTGAATTCGTTAGGATGATTTACTTTTTTAGACCATGAAAGGTCGCTGATGTGGATCAATCCGTCAATTCCGTCTTCCAGTTCAACAAACACACCAAAGTTGGTCATGTTTTTAACTGTAGCAACGTGCTGTGTGCCAACCGCATAACGCTCGGCAGCATTTTGCCATGGATCAGGAGTTAATTGCTTAATACCTAATGACATTTTGCGCTCGTCGCGGTCAAGTGTTAACACTTGTGCTTCAACTTCGTCACCAACTTTCAGGAATTCCTGAGGGTTACGTAAGTTTTGTGACCATGACATTTCTGATACGTGGATCAAACCTTCAACACCAGGGATGATTTCAAGGAATGCACCATAATCAGCAACGGTAACAATTTTACCTTTAACCTTTGAGCCGATCTGGATGGTTTCATCCAATGACTGCCAAGGGTGTGGAGTAAGTTGTTTTAAGCCTAAAGCAATACGTTTTTTCTCATCATCAAAATCAAGCACAACAACGTTGATCTTCTGATCTAATGATAAAATTTCGCGTGGGTGCTCTATGCGGCCCCATGAAATATCGGTAATGTGTAATAAACCGTCTACGCCGCCAAGGTCAATAAATACACCAAAGTCGGTAATGTTTTTAACGGTTCCTTCAAGTACCTGTCCTTTTTCAAGACGGGCAACAATTTCGGTTTTTTGGTTTTCCAAATCGTCTTCGATCAGCACTTTGTGCGATACCACTACGTTTTTAAACTCGTGGTTGATCTTAACAACTTTGAACTCCATTGTTTTGCCCACATAAACGTCATAATCCCTGATAGGTTTAATGTCGATCTGTGAACCTGGTAAAAAGGCTTCAACGCCCATAATATCTACAATCAAACCACCTTTAGTTCTGCTCTTAACAAAACCAGTGATGATTTCATCATTGTCTAAAGCGGAATTAATGCGTTCCCATGATTTTTGAGTTTTAGCACGTTTACGCGATAATACTAACTGACCGTTAGCATCTTCCTGCGATTCAACAAATACTTCAACTGTATCACCGATCTTCAGATCAGGTGTATCACGGAATTCAGATACTGATACCAAACCGTCAGATTTAAATCCGATGTTTAATACCACATCTTTGTTGTTAACATTTACAACTGTACCGGTGATGATTTCGCCTTTGGTGATTGAACTGAATGTTCCATCATACATTTTCTCGAATTTCTCACGATCAGTGTCGCTGTAATTGCCAAATTTTTTCTCATCGGCATCCCAATCGAAATCTTCGTTTGCTGCTGTGATTTTTGATTTGATCTCTTCGATCGAAATTGAATCAGCCTCTGATTCAATAGTTTCTTTTTCCTGAGGAGTTGCTCCAACTACTTCGAGTTCTGCTTCCTTAGCTTTTAATTCTTTTTCTGCTTCCTGTTTTTTTGCCATTAAATAAATTTTCTCCTTTTCCCAATTTGTTAATTGGGATTGCAAAGGTAGGTATATTAATTTTATTTAGAAAAGAATATTTTGATGTTAAATGCTGATTTTTAAGCATTTTTAAAGGGAAAGTACATGTTTTTAAGATATTTTAAGGATGATGGCTGCCCAAAGCGTTCATCAGTTTGTTAGTTTACCCTCTATTTCATCAAAAACCGACATGAAATTATTCAGCAGCGATTCACGGTATTTTACAAGTACCTTATTAATTGCTTCCTCATGCTGAGGGGTAAACGGGTCTTTCCAAACCCGCATGCAAATCCGTTTTAATGCATAGGCTATTTGCTGTGTTTCGGCGTAGGTATATAAATAACGGCTTTTTTTAAACCCATCGTAAAATTTAAAAAATATCGCCGTATCCTTTAACCCGGCTGCCACTAAAAATTCATTTATTACAGGCGTTTTGCATCCGCCCAGGTGATCGTAAAAGTCATCAACCGTAATTTTTTGAGTGGTAAGTAACAAGTTGTCCAAAATTAGCTCCAGCGCAATATGTCCTAAAAAAAATGGCTTTACGGGAGAGCTTTCAATTGCAGGCCGCAATAACTTCTTAAGTTCGTGTGAATGTTGAAGGAAAAAATCGGCGGAATGAAAATAACGGTCAACCTCCAGGTGTTTATTCCATCCTTTAATTATTGAATTTACAGCGCTATCAGTATGATGAAGTTTTTCGGGATGAAGTACAATAGTTTTATCAGCATTTTTTAAAAGATCGGGTAGCATTGTTCCCAGTATAAGGTAGCAATTATCAGATTTCCGGTCGAAATAAAAATGAGATAAAAAATTCATAGTAGTCCTTCTGCAAATAGCCTGTTCAACCCAAAATAGGAATTTTTTTTGATTTCACCCATTTTAAAACTGGATTCCACCGATTTTAAGATTTGATTACACTGATTTAATAAAAAATGTGATTTTGATGATTGACAGACATATAACGTGGTTTTTCTAATGGCCTGTATAAGTAACGGTGTAATCTCCTATCAATCGGTGAAATCATTTATTATATTTGCCCCTTTTGAATTGAACACATAATGAATTTTGTTGAAGAATTACGCTGGCGGGGTATGTTGCACGATATTATGCCCGGAACTGAGGACCTGTTAAATAAAGGCATGGTATCGGGCTATATAGGTTTTGATCCAACTGCCGATTCGCTGCATGTAGGCAGCCTGGCACAGATCATGACCATGATCCACTTTCAGCGTGCAGGGCATAAACCTTTTGCATTGGTTGGCGGAGCTACGGGTATGGTGGGTGATCCATCTGGAAAATCGCAGGAGCGTAATTTACTTTCGGAAGATGTATTGCAGTTGAACCTGGCCGGGATAAAAGGTCAGCTTGAAAAATTCCTCGATTTCGATTGTGGTGCAAACAGCGCCGAAATGGTAAACAATTACGATTGGTTTAAAGATTTTACCTTTCTGGATTTTATCCGCGAAGTGGGCAAGCATATTACGGTTAATTATATGATGGCCAAAGATTCGGTAAAGAAACGGCTGGAGGGCGAAACCGGGATGTCGTTTACTGAATTTACATACCAGTTGGTACAGGGATATGATTTTTACTATTTGTGGAAAAATCATAATTGTGTTTTGCAAATGGGTGGATCGGATCAGTGGGGCAACATTGTAACCGGTACCGAACTGGTTCGCCGTAAAGGTGCTGGCGAAGCATTTGCCCTCACTACGCAACTGATAAAAAAATCTGACGGTAGCAAATTTGGAAAAACCGAAGGTGGTAACATTTGGCTTGATGCAGAAAAAACATCGCCATATAAATTTTACCAATTTTGGCTGAACACCAGCGATGAGGACGCCAAAGCCTATATCCGGATCTTTACGCTTTTTGATAAAGAAACCATTGAGGGTTTGGAAACTGAACAGGATGCAGCACCGCATCTGCGCGTGCTGCAAAAAGCTTTGGCGAAAGATATTACCATCAGGGTACATGGTGAAGCTGCCTATGAGAAGGCAATAAAATCGTCCGAATTTTTGTTTGGTAATATTGGTATTGAGTTTTTGAATGAATTGAATGACGCAGAAGTGTTGGGTTTATTTGAAGGCGTTCCAAACTTTACCATCAGCTTAAACGATTTACAACAAGGCATAAATGTGGTTGACTTGTTGGCTGCCCATACATCGGTTTTTCCATCAAAAGGCGAAGCAAAGAAGATGATACAGGGCGGGGGAGCAGCAATTAATAAGTTGAAGATCAATTCTGTTGATGATATTTACAAACAGGATATGTTGATAAGCGGAAAATACCTGGTGGCTCAAAAAGGCAAGAAAAACTACTTTTTAATTATTGCGGAATAATCTTGCAAACAGCTTTTGATTCTGACAGCAGATCGGAATAGCTTTTAGCTTTTAAATTTAGTATAGTATTAGTACATTTGATATATGGACGCTTTAATAGTTTACCCAGATAACAAAGAGCAGTTAGTAGCACTAAAAGCCGTTATGAAGGCAATGAAAATTACTTTTGAGCAGAAAAGTGAGATATACCCTGACTATGTAATTAAAGGAGTAAAAGAGTCATTACAGGAATCAAAAGAAGGCAAGCTGGCGCCATATACAGGAATTAGGGATATGCTAAACCTTTCATGAGCTTTCAGATTTATTATACCCCTAGATCAAAAGAAACGCTACTATCAGTTTACGAGTTTATTCTTATAAAATTCGGTAAAAATTCGGCAGATAAATTTATATCAAAAGCTGAAAAAACTATCTCAACGATTGCCGAATTTCCGCTAATGTTCAGATCATCAATAATCGATGAAAATATCAGAATTGGTTTAATTACAAAACAAACTTCTTTATTTTATCTTGTAAAAGAAACCTCCATAGATTTGTTATTCTTTTGGGATAATCGCCAGGAACCAATTTCGATTTAGAACTTATTAAACGCTTACTTACAAATCGCTCAATAAATCCAGTTTCTTATGATTATATTCTTCCTGCGAGATAAGCCCGTTATCAAATAACATCCTTAGTTTTTTTAGTTTTTCGGTAAGCTCATCCGGTTTTGGGGCCTCGTGCACTATAGGGGCTGGCACGGGTTCCGGAACATGAACCGGTTCGGGAATATAAACAGGCTCTGGCTCAACCGGGGTTACCGGATGCTGTGAAGATAAGCGAGAAGCATTCTCGAACTGAATCGCTCCCGATTCTGCACGTTTTTCTTCCAGATCGCGCAAACGGCGGGCCTCACGTTCCGATTCCTTGCGTTCCTGGGCATATTGGTATAATTTACGTGCCTGTACTTTCGGCAGGTAATCCACACCCATTTCAGCGCCATTGGTGGTTTTTACACTGAATATAGCGCCGATGATCTCCTCTTTGGTATAAACATCAACAATATCTTTCCAAACAAAATCAACAAACTTTATGGTTAAACCCAGGTTGGCGGGTGTGAAAAACAGAATACGCTTATTAGTAAGTGCTACACAATCGGGCAGCAGGTTTACGAGTGGTTTTTTTTGAACCGCTATATATAATATTTCTTCGCCGGTAGTGAGCAGGTCGGCCAGGCGCAGGTATATTTTTTCTACTGCTTTGGGGTCTTGCTCTTCGGTCAAAAATTTCTCTATCATGACAATGCTTTATGTAATAGACGCAAAAATAATAATATTATGTTAGTTGCAAGTTAAGTTTTAAGCTATCAGCAAATTACAGCCCCGAATGTCGGAATTATCAAAGCGGCCCAATACTTCAAATGAGCCATCGCTATAAACTTTACCCAGATCCTGCGTTGCGATAAATGAACAGGAATTAATATTTGCCAGGTCGATAACGTTTATGCCCCCCGCTTTGTTGTTTTGAAGCAGCTCTAAAGGGTCATTGGTATCGCGGGTAACGATCTTCATCCATGGTGGGCAATTAAAAATGCCATTTCCTTTGGAGTAAGCTTGCGATAACAGCTCCGTCATGCCATATTCGGAGTGAATGGTTTCAACGCCGAACCCCTTGCATAATTGTTCGTGAAGTTCCTCGCGGATCATCTCTTTACGCCGGCCTTTCATGCCCCCGGTTTCCATCACTATCAGTTCCGGAAAGTTTATGGAATAGCTTTCTACAAAATCGAGCAGGGCAAAAGTTACCCCAATTAATAGTGTAGGTGTTTGTGCTTCCTGCTGTTTTTTAAGCTGATGATATAGCTCAGCATGGTTATACAAATAAAAACCGCTATCCGGATTACATGACTGTTTGATGAGGTCATCAGCCATATATATAAGGGATGATCCTTCCCGTTCCAAATATGAAGGCAGTAATGCGAGTACGGTATAGTTTTCAATATCGCCATAAAATAATTTAAAAGCGGCACGGAAACTCTCTGTATACCAGCTAACATCAGTTACTAAATGGCTGCTGGTAATCATACCTGTAGTTCCTGAACTTGTGAAGGTAACTTCAGCAGATGCTGATGAGCTGAGTACTTTGTAAGATTTAAAGAATTCGATTGGTAAAAAGGGAATTTGATGGATAGCCTTAACATCTGCCGGATCAATATTTAGACCCGAGATAAAATCATGATAAACCTTACAGTTTTCAGCCTGATGCCGGAAGATACGGAGGGCAATATCATTAAACTGCTGTTCATTTTGGATTGAAAATACCTGGCCTTTATTCATCGATGCAAAGATAAGATCAGAATTTACAAAATTTAAGAATCTATAGGTCGGGTTTATGAATTAAACCAGCGATAGCTCTTATTATTCTGAAAATTCAATAACTCTGAAAATTGATTCGAACAAAATATTGCAGAAATTATACAAAACAACCCTAAGCTTTTGGAGTTATTAAATAGACATTTGCTTTATTTTTTATAATTACCCACAAAAAACACCATGAAAACATTAAAATACCTGGTGCTCCCTTTTATGTTGAGCATCTTTTTTATCGTTACTTCCGCATTTACAGATGGAAGTAAAGAAACCGAACGTGTACACAATGCGTCGAATGTGCTGAGAGACTTCGGCAAAATGAAGGAAAGTATCCCTCACGACCTGATCTCCGAATATCAGGGTATTGTTATTATACCCAAACTGATAAATGCCGGTTTTGTAGTTGGCGGTAAACGCGGCAGGGGAGTTGCAATGGTAAAACTTGGCGACGGAAAATGGAGCGATCCTGTTTTTGTTACCTTAACAGGTGGTAGTATTGGGGCACAAATAGGTGTGCAATCTGTCGATCTTGTTTTGGTGTTCCGCCATAAAGGCGTGCTTACTAAAGTAAAAAATGGTGATTTTACCATCGGAGGCGATATTTCTGCAGCGGCTGGTCCGGTTGGCAGAAGCTCATCGGCCAATACTGATTATAAGCTGGAAGCCGAAGTTTATTCCTATTCGCGTAGTCGTGGCTTATTTGCCGGGATTAGCATAAACGGATCAAACCTGGCTATCGACAAAACTGCCAATGCCAATTTTTATGGAAATGATTTAAGTTCAAAAGAGATCTTTAATATTTCGAAAAGCGATAAGGAGTCGGTTAAGATTTTAAAGGAATCTTTAGCGGCTTTGTAAGCTGAAAGCATAAATGCGAAAGCTTTGAAAAATAATGTCCTGGCGATTTTCCGGGACATTATTTTTTTAACCCCTGCGAATTATCTTTTGCAAAAGCCCTCTTCAGCAACACACCCGATAGCGCCGACATACCCCCGACAATACCACCTATTAATGAGGTTACAAATAATAAAAGAATCCAGTTAGGTAGCTGGAAAAGCGTAGCAACATGTTTGGCTAATATGTTATCATTAGGGATGCTTTTAAAAAGTGCAAGTATTGTCCAAACAATAAACACACCCCCGAAACCTGCTAAAAAAGACCTCCCCGGGGTTTTGCCAATAAAAAATGCAGCCAGGAAAGCGGCTATAGCTACTACCCACCAGGGTAAAAAATACCCACTGGCAAAGGTTAATATCAGTATGATGAAAAATAACATAATGTTGTTTTTTAATTATAAATCTATGTCATGCTGAACTTGTTTCAGCACCTCATTTGCCTGGTGGTTACCTGTCCTTTGAAATGCCGAAACAAGTTCGGCACGATGCCCCTTTTTCTAATCTCGGGTCTCCAGCCTCTAATCTCTATTACCTCATTTCTTACCCAAAGTTAAAGTCGACTTTATCCGTCCTGAGCTTTCATTTGCCGAATTTAAAAACAGCAGTTCATTCAGCTTCCCATCATTCCAGGTGTTAAACATATCCCGGTAATAAAAGCTGCCCGGATTTCCCGATTCACCGCCAGGGAAGACTCCAAAGCCTTTTACCGTCGGTCCCATTTGTACTACCATACGCCACGATGGGCCATTGTTATTTCGCAGTGCATTGATAACACCCCCTACACCGCCAGCTGAAAAATGGCCTGTGCCAAAACCCGGAAGGTTAGCCAGGTGGTTTATAAAAGTTTCCTTTATTACACCCCATTGCCATTTATCACCGGGTTTGCCGTGATCTCGCACCAGATCGTCAATTGTGGTATAAAAGCTGTTGTTTACAACATCGACACAAGTCTCCTTTAAGGGAGTCTGTGCATTATCAAACCACTTGGAATTGGGTTCAGTTAATAACAGCTGCTCGGTACGGTCGTATGATGGTACTTTAAGATAAATACCCTTCACCTCAAATTTATCCTTCCATACTCGGCTATAAAAATTGAACCACCACTTGTTAAATATGCTGGCGCCGATAGAGTTGGCAGCATAATGTTTATCCCACTTTTTAATGATCTTGAAGGCCTGCAATTGGTCACTGCTCAATTTTGATGCATCAACGTATTTCAGCATGGTTGGTAAAACGTCCTGTGCCAATATGCTGTAATTGTCTGTTTGCATAATGCGCATACTGTCGACGGTAGCTTTTTGCATGGCGCCAAGCCTGTCATTAATGCGTTTGCCACGATAATATTGCTCAAACCGCCAATTAATGTAATATGGATACGTCGGATCAGTAGATGACTGGTTTGCCGAACTTACAAAACCACGAGAGGGGTTTTTAACTGTCGGGTTTTGTTCTGGTGGGATCCATCCATGCCAGTCGTTGGCCGGGTCACTGCCATCCATTATGTACTTGCCCTGTTCCTTGAATTTCAGCGGGAACTTTCCATTCGGAGTAATAGCAATATCATTATCATTGCTCGCAAAAATGAAGTTTTGGGCCGGGGCGGTAAAATATTTAAGCGCCTCGCGATAATCTGTATAGTTTTTCCCGCGGTTTAGCAGGTAAAAGCATAAAAACTCGTTCGACTCATCGTGTGCTATCCACCTTAAAGCATCGCCAACGGGGATGTTTTCAAAATCATCTTTAGGCTTTTTAGCAGTGGTTTCATACACCACCGGGCCATGATGGGTGTAAAGCACCGTGTCGGTTTCATCAGGCATTCCGAGTATTTTTATAACTTCAGTGCGTTTTTTTACCGGGTTCCATTTATTGTTGTACCAGTATTCATTTTTCGATTTATCCTTAAACTTTACCTGATACCAGTCCAGTACATCGGCATCAACATTGGTAACACCCCAGCTTATCTTCTGATTATAACCGATGATAATACATGGAGCACCCGGCAGTGAAACCCCGTTCACATTTACCGTTGGCGACGACAATTGCACCTGGTACCAAATGGACGGGAACGTTAAATTTAAATGCGGGTCATTAGCTAAAATAGGGTATCCAGTTGCCGACTTACTACCTGCAATTGCCCAATTATTGCTACCAACGCCATCTACTTTTTCATGGGTTTTTATGCCCCCGGTCATCTGTGCCAGATAATCAGCAGATGGTTTGGGGATAGGCAGCGGTTTAAAGTCCCATTTAGTGCCTGTCGGGATAATAGGGTCTTCGTGAAACGGGTAATCCGGAAAAAGATCATTTACAGCCTCAGGCCCGAAACGCTTTAAATTGTTGGTCATGGCAAACTGGTCCGAGCCACCGGCCAGCGTTTCCGACATCAGCTTCAGCAAAAATATACAGTTAATGGGTTTCCATTCCTCGGGTGCATAATTCAGCAGCTTAAATTCAAGCGGATAATCCTTTGGCGCAAGCTGGTGTACGTAGCTGTTCACGCCTTCGGTATATGCAGTTACCATTATGCGGGTTTCAGGGTTGGCCATTATCCCTTTAAGGCCGTTCTCGGCGCCATAAACCATCCCCATGCGGCGGTGGTAGCGGTCTATTTCCAAAGCTTTTGGGCCAACAATTTCCGATAATCTGCCTGCCGCACTGCGTGTTTGGATATCCATTTGCCAAAGGCGATCGCGGGCGGTAACATAGCCCTGGGCATAGTAAAGATCGTGGTCGTTTTTAGCGAAAATATGCGGGATGCGGTGCTCGTCGTATTTAATTGTCACCTCATCCTGCAGGCCGGTAAGCTGTAGTTTTTCGGCTGGGATAATGTTTTTGCTTTCGGCATTTTGCCAGAAACCTGTTGAAGGATTAAGGAACACGCCAATGGCCGGGATGTCGCCAATTTTTGTTTCCAGCACGCAGATCAATGCTACAGTAACGGCTATAACGATGAAAGCTTTAACAAACTTCATTTGGGTATATTTATTGAGGCAAGATAAGGAAAAGCTCCGGAAGTTTGAAAGCAGAATTAGAATGATTTCCTATTCTGCGGTTGCAAAGTGTTGCAGATTACTTTAAAAATTTGTCGAAAGCTTCCTGGATATCTCTTCGGATATTTTGCGGCAGATCCATGTTACCATAGATCGTCATTACATACTTATCAGTACTTCCGATGGGGTCAAAAGCAAAAAAACTAAAAATGCGCTTTTTCCCTTTAAAAAAATCAGGGTTATTAGCTTCAATAGCACGGATACGGTTCTCAAATTCAGCTACGCCCATAATCTTAAGTTTTAAAATATAAACTTACACAAAAGGAACCATCAATCAATGAGAAGCTGGTAAAACCATTTTTAAATCTTTTTCGACTCCACAATAGTTCTGTCATTCCAGAGAATCCTGAGGCGAAAGCAAGCCACATTATTTAGATTAAGTCCTTATATTAGGAAACTAAATCTAAAATCACATGAACATAATGCACAATCTTGGGACGGTAATTACAGCATTGCTTGCTGTGTTGGGGGGCATTTCAAGTATTATTTCAATTGCAAACTACATGAATAAATTGAAATCATTTAGCATGAAGGAAATACTTAAGAATCCTTATAAAAGGGTTCTCTTTTCGTCAGTGTTTCTCACTTGTATTTGTGTGCTTCTATTTTATATTTTCGGGGGATTTGATGTCTCCACCATAAATCATAAGCAACTTATATCAAGCCGTACAAATGCTTCTCCTAAGGCGATAAAACCCACTTTAGATACTCAAAAAAGAGCATCAGAGCCTATTCGCATGAAAGCAGCCAAAAAGCAAGATGGTTTCCTTAAACCTAAAAAACAAAAAGATACTACGTATAGTGCTAAAAATTTAGTTACAGCACCAAATTATGGGAATCAACAAGTTGGTGATAATAATACTATGAGCATAACATCTGACATATTTAAAAAACCAACTGAGGTAGTACAAAACCAATTAAATAGGAATCTTAAGTCTCTTGTTGAAAAATACGCTCAACATCCATTTGTTTCTATTGAGATTGAGTATGAAACCATGAGGGGGAGAGTTGCAACCTCTTTGAGTAATAATTTGGTTAATTATAAAATAGGGTATTACGATCCAAGTAATGAAATGAATAGAGGGTTTACAGAACCCGTGCTTATAAGAGCGAACTCTTTTAATAAGCAATTTGTAATTGATTTTGTAACATCAATTAATCCTTATTTTACTTCTGAATACAATTATGAATATTCAAATGATTATCCTTTAAATATGGTTAAGTTTATAATAGCAGGAAAGCCTACATTTGACCAAAATGGTAGAATAACTATCAATTAGCTTGTTTTTCATCCTCACAGGAGCTCATAGAGGCCGATGGACTGTATAAATCAAGATACTCCGTCTCCGCAAAACTCCCGTCCCCGCAAACTCCCGTCCCCGCAGGGTCTCTCGCAGAGGACCCTGCGCTGTATGAACATCATCTCCAAAATTCCCTGTAATCGGTAATAGTTATAAGCGGATGTGGTTTATTATCGTGGTAAAAAGCAGCGCTGCTATGGGGGTAATCTGTAAATTCCGGGCAAAGGTTCCATTTGCCACTAACCGGATTGCGATGAACGTAGTCCAATTTTTGATAAAGAAAGGGCAATGTATAAACAGGCTTAGCATCAAAGGAGGGTTCAAAGACTTTATGTTTTTGACCTTTTGCTATTTCCTTATCGGTACAAGCCACAGAAAGCTTGTTTAAGATATTATGCTGCCCCATTTGTGTCAATTGTTCGACAAGGTCGTACGCCATAAAGCGTTTCCCATTAGCTATTATCATATTCAGATTTTTAACCGATTCGGGTAATTGTAGTATAGCATGTATATGGTTTGGCATCATAACAAATGCTAAGGTTCTGATCTGATATTTGTGGTCAATTATTTTCAGCCAGTTGTATACCATGTGATACGAACTGGTGATTTCAAACAATGGAATCCATTTAAAACATGTAAAGGTTATAAACCACGTTTTTTCAGTCAGGTCATGCTGGCTTCTAATCATGTATAAATATAGGAACTGTTATAATAAAAGAGCACCATAGCTAACAGTTGGTTACTGCACACCATTCAAGGAGTGCAGCGCAGGGTCCTCTGCGAGAGACCCTGCGGGGACGGGAGTTTTAAAATATAAACTTACACAAAAGGAACCATCAATCAATGAGAAGCTGGTAAAAGTCTTCGCAGGATCCCTCGCAGACGACCCTGCGGAGGCTGGAGAGTTGCTATTATTTATATCATTCTATCTTTGTATTAGGAAATAATTTCCTCAATGTATCTGCTAACCTCAACTTATTAGGGCCCGGGTTTTTAGGTCGACTAAAGTAATCTATTTCAAAATTTGTAGGATCGTTAATAAAAGGGCTTTTTTTGATTAAAACACTGATATTATTGTTGACTTTTGAAAACCATTTCAAACTTACATTTGCCTTCGTAAATCCTGAATTTTTATTATTGAATTTATTTATAAAGTCTTGCATATAATCACCAGTATGATATCTAAATAAATAATGTATACAATCCCCTTCTTTTGAAAAGAAAAACATAGCAAAATACAGCTCTTTTTCGTTTGAATATTTAACAGGGAATTCATATATATACATGGTTCCATAGTCATTCATTTGTATATCAAGAGTATATCTTTTCATAAGGAGTTTGCCTTTTTTTCCTTGAATATATTTATCTATATCACTATTTTTTTTATTTAATAATTCTTGACCTTTTAATTGTGAAGAAGTAATGCAACTTATAATAAAAATAATAGCAGCCTTTATGAAAACTCTCTTTAAATTATCATTCTGAGCTATCATGTAATGTATCCGTTCCATTTTTTCTTATTAATAAATTACCTCTTTTAATTAACGTTTCAACAATATTAATCTTAATATTTTACTCCCAATAAACCTCGTTTCAATAGCTTAATTCTTAAACAGAAGTTTCCCCTGGGAATCAAAAACCACAAAAACTTCTTTTCTTACACTATCACCACTGGGCAGCAGTAACCCTGGTTGTATGCCAAAGACATCATCATAAAAATAGGCATAAAGCAATAGTTTGCCATCAGGAAGCACAAGCCACTCATCATTCCGTTCCTTTCCAGGCACATATATGGATAGGTCTAATAATTGGGTATCATCATAATTAGCAAGCAGTTTGGTTTTATCCATTTGGCTGGCAAACCAATGGTTTTTGTTCGATATCCCATACTTGTTAAAAAGGTAAATAACACAACCATTTGTATTTTTACAAGCCTTAACCAAAAAATTACCCGAATCGAAGAACGCCTTAACGGTATCTTCCGAAAAACTGATGAGCTGATTAACCTGCTCCGAATTTTTGATATCTACTATAGCTGTTATCCCTATTTTACCGGAAAATTGCCTGGGCGATAGTTCGAGAGAAAAATCATCGTTATAGGGTACGGTTTTTCCGATCTCAAAATACTTTTGTAATAAATTCAGGTTGGTTTCTGACAGTTTTTCAATGTGTTCCCGGGCAAAAATTTCATCAGTATATGTCCTTTTTATATAGTCATATACTTTCCCGTAAATCCAATTTCCATTCAGGCGCAGTTTTGCCGAAAATGGATAATCGCCGATCGAAGCCATAAAAAACCTGCTTATGGAAGTATCGTAACTTGGTGTGCCATTAATCAGCCATGGCAGCATATAATCAACCTGCCGTTGGGTTTCAATTTTAAGGGTATCGTTATTTTTATTAATGATATGTATCCCGCAAAATGGTGAATCATCTGTCCAGTAATCTCTTTGCAAAGAGATCTTTGCCCGATCAATCAGTTGCCCGTTATTTAATAATTTAAAAAATGTGTCCCGCTGAGGTGTGCCGAATTTCATGTGCAGTTTTTTTAGTGCTGCATAATTAATATTATTCAGAACACTGTCTTTAGAAATATAAATGTATTCAGGCTTGAAAACCGGTTTTGTTATCTTAATAGTGTTAAGCAGGGCAACTAGTAGCGTATCGCTTATGTTTTTTACAAATATGCGCTTGTCTGTATTTAGCGGATTAACCAGGTCGGAGGCTTTTTCTACTTTTTTAAAGTAGATGCCCTCGTATTTTTGCTTTGTTTGATAACATTTCCAGCTGCCATTTTCAGGGACAATTTCAAAAGTGGTTAAACGACTGGCACCTAACCCCCAGCTTGCATCAATCAGATTTATTTTTCGAATATCCTTTAAATTAACTACGGGCTGTGCTGTAACCAAATTGGCAGATAGTACAATGAAAAAGACTGTAAAGAAAAAGAGGTGTGGCTTAATAAGTGGCATAGTATAAACTAATTCTGGGCAGATTTGTCAAAAAAGGTGGTTTCTACAAAACAATTTTTTTTATCAGCAGTAATTTGAACTTTTATAGTTTCCTTAGCATCAATCCAAACGTTATCCTTTATCTTTTTATATAAATCTTCGGTCATATGCTGAACTACGTCGGGCATATATTCTAAGGGCATAACACTTACCGATTTATAGCAAATATTATCCTTGTAGCTAAAAATAGTTTGCATGGTTTGTGCGAAAACCAGTGTATCGCAATTATCTCCTGCTAAAAGCTTAAAACTGGGGTTCGACTGTATTATTTTTCGTATTCCATCTTTTGATTTCCCGATGGTAGTCTGGGCCTGCAGAAACAAAGGCCCGGAGATCGCAATTAAAAGAATTATTAATTTTTTCATCCTGATATTTTAAAGATAAAGCCACTTGTTAGGTGGCTTCAATTTATGAATAAGTTTTTGGATTCTTGCAGAATCTCTCGCAGAGAACCTGCGGAAACAGGAAATTTTGTTACCCAAAGCTTATTGCGCAATAGCTACGACACTTTGCTGTAGCGGGGATTACAAATTAATTGGAACTAACTTAATTGCGATAAGAGCCTCCCCATCACTTAAATGCTGTTCTGAAACCTCAACACAACTTTCTGATGGAAATTCCCACCTTTCATCAGATGAGTCATATTGGTCCATTCCTGAAAGTTTATAAATATTTCTGCTTATTTCTTTGGCAGAAACTGGCCTATAAACATTAACTCCCTCATCCAATAATTTTACATATATTATTTTTTCCATATTAATTAATATTTAAAGCCAGATCATCAGACATTAATTATTTCACATGTAGCATAATCTAGAACTATCGTTTCTGCAGAGTCTCTCATAGAAGATTCCTGCCGGAACGGAATTATCCATTACTCGTCCTCCCTTTAATCCATAAAATCCCTTAATCCCGGTTTATTCCAGCAACAACGCATCCTCATCATCTGTAAGGCTTAGCTGTATCACATCGCTTCCGGCTATGCCTTCAATCGAGCCCTGAATATGGGCTGCATTCAGCAATACTTTTTCCAGTTGTTTTTCGCGGGCTTTCCACAGTTTTTCCATGGCGTCGCGTTCCCTTTGTATGCTCATGCGCATACTCATAAATCCTTCGCGGATGGCTTTCCATTGTTCGCTGAATTCACTGCTGATCAGGTAATCATATAGTAAATGCATTTTATCGCCCTTGTTATCCTGAGATTTGGCAAGGTTACTGAGCTTCAATATACCATCCCTTAAAATATAAGCAACAGCCTTTACCTCATCGAAGGAGCAGATCCATACACCATCTTTTTCGCCAAAACAATCCATGCCTTTCGGGTAACACTGGCTCACAATAACCGCCACATCAACACCTATGCCGCGCATGTCTTTTTTTAGCTTTTCAATCCAGTCGGTGCCGAAATCTTTAGTGCGTTTGCTTTCATAAATTATGCGGCCACATTCCTGCCCAAACTGGTTGCGTACAGTTTGCACACAATCGGCCCCGCGCACGCCCTTGCCAACTTCACTTATCAGATCAAAAGGAAAATGCGTACGCAACAGATCCTCCAGGATCAATTCCTGTGCTTCGCCTTGTAATTGCATAGAGCCTTGTTCGGCTTTGCGCTTCATTTCATCGGTCAGCTTTTTCTGATCGTCCAGCTTTTTTTCAAGCTCTTTAACTTTTAGCTGGTAGTCGGTATCTTTCAGGTTGAATTTTTCAGCCTCCTGCTTGCGGATCTGCTCGGTTAGTTCATTGCGCTGTTCCTGTAGCTTGCGTTGCAGGGCAAGTTCAAGCTCCTGCTCCTTTTCTGCCAAGGCCTTTTCTTTCTGCAAAAAGTCCAGTTCTTTCTGGCGACTTAGCTTTAATTTTTCGTCTTTTTCAACAACGCTGTTTTGCAGCAGCAGCATCTGATTCTCAAAATCTGTAGCTATCGATTTACGCAGACTCTGTTCAACGTTGAGTTGCAACTGTTTTTTTTCATCAGCAAGGCGTTGTTCAAACTGCTGTGCCTGCAGCTTTTCCTTTACGGTAAAATCGTTTTCCTTTTTGCGGTATTCTTCCTCTTTTTGCTGCGTGTACTCCTGCATCTTCACCCGAAGCTCTTTTTTATATTCTTCGGCCATCACTTCTTCTATCGGGAACCCAAACCCGCAGCTCGGGCATTTAACTTCTGTAGCCATATCTTAAAATAGAGTTTAAAGATAGGCATAACCACTGATTTTTGGCGATCAAATGATTTATTAGAGAGTAGATGAGTTTATTAAAGCGTAAGGAAATATACACACCATGAAATACCTCAATTAATTAAAAATATCCCATTTGTCATCCTGAACGAAGTGAAGGATCTTATAAAATTGACAAGTCGCCACTATACTTATCCGCGTTTTGCAGAATGTAGAAGATCCTTCACTTCGTTTAGGATGACAAAATGAGGCACCATAAATGCCGGATTGATTAAAAAATAAAAAAACGGCTTAGGACTAAAGACTCAGTACTATTGACCTATATATCCACATAACTTGTCCCCGGTATAAAAGTACCGGCATTATGCAGGGCCAACAGGTCGCGCCAGTTATGACCGAATTTATTTTCAAAATGCGGAGCATCGTAAATACTCGGGGGGAAATCGCCGCCCCATGTCATGCCTTGTGCTTTCATAATGGCAACCACCTTCATCCAGTTTGGCCCTACTATATAATCGTTCTTGCCGTTGGTCACCATGGCAAAATCAAAAGCGAGGCCGTAGTTATGATAGCTTTGCCCGGCTGCTGCATTGGTTACAATTTGTCCTGGTGCGGTGCGGCCTTGTGCGTAAAGTGCATCACTTTCAGCAAAGGTTCGTAATCCCTGTATTACGATTATCTGCACATTGGCAGGCATGGCGGCTTGTGCTTCTGTCCATGCATCAATAGCTGTCTGGCGTAATTTGGGATGCAATGTGTTTAAGTTGTTTAATGACCTGTTATCCATATCAAGTGATTTTATAGGTTTATGATTTTGGTTGAAATATGTTTATTGCGTAAAATATCTTAGTTTATGTGAGGCTGGTTCCCTTCTCGAGAAGGGCGAGGGGTGTGTTATTCCTCACACAATAAATAGTACACCAACAGCTTAACTCACGCCCTCTGCATAGGGCTTACACCTGCCCAGCCAACTGCTTAGCCATTGTGCATCAGCTGGCGTAAGGTTTACCCGTTCGTAATAATTAGCTACCCTTATACCATTAAATGCTGTAACATATAAGTCGGGCGGTAATGAATTAATACATCCAAGCGTTAAAGGGCCAACCTGCCCGTCAACAGTTACTGCGTGTTGCTTTACGACATTGCAAGCCATTTGTGCAGCTTTTGAAGCAGTGATGATACAAGGATTTACCGAACAATCGAACAAGGCATTAGCCACCTGCTGGTCGTTAATAGTTGTTAAGCCCAATGGATTCCAGTAATCAGCCTCATAAAACTGTTGTACATTAGCCTGCAGTGACTGGTTAGCAGCAAATAAGCCATTAAGAGTTGATACACTTGCCCCAGGATTTGCGGCATTAATCTGGTCAATTATGGGCCAGCCGCTCCATGATGGGTTTTGCGAACGGTCTACACCCATATAGGTTTCTGCTTCACCTTCGCCGGGATTATATCCTCCCTCGGTTTGCATGGTTATATTAAATGCGGTTAAAAAATCGGCCATCTGATTTAGGTTTTATGGTGAAATAAAGAAATTGTGATCAATAGTTTGCTTAAACTTTTCAGGATATTATTATGGTACAAAGCACTGTCAATGCACGCATTACAATAAGGATTTAAGCTACCTTAAAGTTAGGATATAATTAACTTGATTACAAATGTTTAAGTGTTTTTTTAAGTCCGGAGCCCTGAGGTAATCTAAAACCTTGTCATTAGGTTACTTAAATTTTGTTTAAATTTTTATGCTGTTGGTTTTCTTTGTCAATTTGTATGCATAGTTTTAAAACATGTTTGAACAGTTTATAAATTTCTTAAAGTTATTTAAGGATATCCCCGATGCGGATATTGCCATTATTGAGCACGAACTGATTTACAAAAAAATTAAGGAAGGCGAAGTCCTTTTCCGTGAAGGTAATATCTGTAAAGAGATGTATTTTATTTGTAAAGGCGTTTTGCGTGTTGTTTCGCAAAACGAAAAGGGCAACCATGTTACCCATTTCTTTCTGAAAGAAAACCAGTTTTGCTGCATCCTGAACAGCTTCAACAATAACCTTCATGGCAACGAAGGCATAGAAACAGCCTGCGATGCTGAACTGATCATCATAAAAAAACAAAAACTATTAATCCTCTTCGAAAAGCTGCCGTATCTTAAGCCATTGATAAATGGTATCCAACTCCAGTCTCTTGTTGATAAAATACAGATCAAAAATGCATACCAGGGCGAGGATGCGGCAATGCGCTATCGTAATTTTCTGATCCGCCAGCCCGATATTGCACTCCGCGTATCATTAAGCGATATTGCATCTTATCTTGGTATCACACAGCAATCGTTAAGCCGCATCCGCAAAAATATGCGCTAACGCTTTTTACCATTTGGTAAATGCCGGGCGGTGAACTAACCGGAACTTTGTCTTGATAAAAAATTAAGACAATGAAAGACACAGTAAATACCGCCCAGGGCTTACAGGGCAAACGTATCGTATTATTAGGCGGCACATCAGGTTTCGGTAGGGCTACAGCAATTGCAGCCGCACAGGAAGGAGCGGAAATAATTGTAGTATCGAGCCAGCAAAAAAGGATTGATGAAGCGCTGGCCAACCTACCGGCTGGCAGCAAAGGATACGCCGCAAATCTTGCCGATGAACAACAGGTTGAAGAATTATTTAAAACCATCGGCGAATTTGACCACCTGGTTTTTACCGCAGGCGAAACATTGCAGCTGGCTGAATTGCCTGCTTTAAAGATGGACGAAGCCCGGCAGTTTTTTAACCTGCGCTTTTGGGGGGCACTAATGGCTGCAAAATACGGCAGTCCGTTTATACGCCAAGGCGGATCAATTACATTAACCAATGGCATAGTAGGCTTGCGCCCATGGAAAGGATGGGTAGTAGCGGCAGGAGTAACAGGAGCAGTTGAGGCTCTTACACGTGCACTTGCGGTTGACCTTGCGCCCATCCGCGTAAATGCAGTTTGCGCCGGAATGGTGAGGACTGATCTTTGGAGCAATATCCCTGAAGCCGATAGGGAGGCCATGTTTAACGATGTAGGCAGCAAGTTATTAACCGGAAAAATTGGCGAGCCTGAAGATATTGCCCAGGCCTTTTTGTACCTGATGCGCGGTAATTTCAGCACAGGTCAGGTTGTTGTAGTCGACGGCGGCGGGGTGCTGGTTTAAATATAACCACCTTTGTTAGTCAGCGTTTATATCCTGAGCACATTATAAAAGGTTTTTAAATAATTACCGGGCATCTCAAAAAACTCATATATTTATAAATATGCTTTAGTTTTTGAGATGCCTTATCCATTTTCTGATTTATTTTTATAACAGCATCTTGTATCCTTTAGCTAATAAAGGAGCATGCACTTTGCAATACATGCAGCTTAATTACCGGGGCGTGGTTACGGTAAATAGTACCAATCTTATATATCTATTTTTATGAAGAAATTTGAAAAACTCAGCAAATCTGAAATGAAAAACGTTAAAGGTGGACAATTTTCCCCGCCAAATTGTACAGTAGGTTCAGCCTGTTATGATGTTAGAGGATCTCGGGGCGCGTGTGCCGCTAATGAGTGGGTAGGTCAGCCTTGCAAGTGTATTGTAGGCGGTTTATGGTCTGGTTCTTATTGTCAGAGCGGAAATATCTAAGCAATTAATAAGGTTGAAGGTTATTTCAGCTTTAGATCAATTATTTAATAAAATTATGAGGTTGTCTAAAAAGACAGCCTCTATTTGTTTCGGCTAATCCATTCATAAATTAAAAAATACTTAAAAAGAATTTTAGAGGATTAAACTAAAACTATATCTTTAGTTTTCAAATCACCCCAATGAAAACACTCAGTATAGTTATCTTCTCCTGCATTCTTCTCAGTACAAAGCTTTCAGCCCAAACCGTGAAGCATGATACTATCCTTATCCAAAAAATAGATTCCATGTTTAAGGACGATCAGTTTTGGCGCAAGGAATATATGAAACTTGATAAAAAGGAATCAAAATACGACCAGGAAACAATAGAAAGGAAATGTGCGGAAACCGACAGCATAAACGAGGCTAAAGCAAAAGCTATTATCAATAACTATGGCTACCCGGGGTATAACCTGGTAGGAGAGTGGTCTAACGATTTTTGGGCTATTGTGCAGCATTGTGATGATGATATTCCATTTCAGGAACAGGTTTTAGCTTTAATGAAAAAAGAACTTGTAAGGAATAACGCCAGTAAAGAAAATTATGCGTATCTGCTCGACAGGGTTTTGGTTGGCAAACACCAAAAACAGATTTACGGTACCCAGGTACGTGTTGACCCTAAAACACATAAAGCAACTCCTTTGCCATTAAAATACCCAAAGTCGGTTAATAAGTTACGTAAGCAGGTGGGTATGCAGCCATTAGAAGTATACCTTAAAAGCTTTGAATAATATCGACCCTGAAATTCGACTATCCACCATTCGGCTTATCACCTGATAAATGGTTTTGTGCTATGGGTTCCCTCTTGAGAGTAATAGTCTATTATTGGACAGATAGGCTTTTAATTCCTTCCCTGGGGAGGGGTGCGGTTGCCTGTGAAGTGGTAAGGAGGGGTTTATGCGCTATAACAAACCTCTCCCTTCCCCTCCCAGGGGAGGGAATCGCACAAGCCCCTGCACCTAAATCTTAAAGATGTCTTTTCATCGGCTATTACTCTTTTGAGAGGGGCAGGTTGTGTTTATGAGCAATTAAACACACCCCGCCACTACACCATTCTGCGGCTTACCCCTCTCAATAAGGGAATACAAAAACCAAATGGTCATTAAATTTCTTTTAATAGTTAAGTGTTAACCGGGGATTATTGCTGGTAGCTTCCCGGCTGCCAAACTGAACATCATTTGTGGAACCAAACGCTCCCTTGTTTATCAATAAAAAAGAAACCAAATGATCTGGTTTTTGCAGCTGGGCGTTAATGGCAGCAGTTACATTCAAAGTATATCTTCCGATACCTCCAACTTGAATGGTACCAACATAGGTTGTATCCGTTGGTGCATTATTCCAGGTCATGGTAGTTTCACCCCAGTTTTCGGTGTTAGTTTTATATACCGTTATAATCCGCGTTGGATCCGTATTTTCCGCAGAGACATATAATGTAAGTACTGCGCTTTGTACCTGGGAAGCTGTGACGCTGGAAAAATCAAATTTGCCATAAGCTCTTCTTGCGTAGGAGGCCGCGTCTGATTTTACCACCAGGGTTGTCGTTGTTCCATAATTGGTGTTAGCGTATGATCCGTCACGAACATAAGTATCTGCTGTCGGGGCAAATCCGATTGAAGTGTATGTTTGCTGATGCTGGGAAGCGCCAATATCCGGACTCCCGCCGGGAAGTGTATTTTGGAAGTAATCATAACCGCCGTTGCTGGCTATTGCAACGCCGGCATTTAAACAGGGCGATGTAGTGATTAAATTATATGCTGATGCTGAACTAAGCCCTGCAGCGTGCGCCCCCGCGTTAACAAAACCCGGGTTAATAATAATATTTCCCGAAACTGTACCCGCCGGGCCATTTGTTGCTGTAAGTGAAGCCGGGTAAAAACAATTGTTTTGAAAAACAGCGGATGAAGAAATTGGCCTGTCAGAAAAACTCGGGACTGATCCGGCAGCATAAAATATATTATTGCTGAACATGCTATTGAAAGAAAAGCTGCTACTGGTATTGGTATATTCAAATATTCGTGTAAACGTACCACTGGTATAAAATGTGTTATTGTATATCTTATTTGTGGTAGAGTTTGAAGTGTAATTGAAAAATTTAGATCCTCCGCTTGACGAATTGGCATCATTTACACTCATATTATACCTTACTATAATGTTAGAGGCGTCGGGCATAAACAACATAAAACCCCTGGCATTATCATGCGTATAGTTATATTCAAAAATATCACCATTGGTATTCTCGTCTGCATCAAATGGTTCGCCATCATAAATCCCGCCGCCTGTAATACCGGAAATTTCATTATGCGCAATAATGGTCCCTGTACTATTCCAGGTCCAGCATCCTGCAAAATTAGCCGCATCGCTCTTGCAAACATTTTTTAGCACGTTGTTGGTGATTTTAGAGTTTGTAACGCCATGCAGAACAATGCCATCGCCGGCAATATTTTCAATCAGGTTACTATCAAACACTACATTATTGGCTTGTGCCGGATCAGGAGAACTTGTTCTTATGCCTTCCATGTCACAATCTGCAACATGGCATTTCGTAACTAATATATTATTGATAAGGCCGGTAAAGATAATCCCGCCTGTTCCTTTGTTGTAATTTGCAGTTCCAACACCGGTTGAATTCACATTATGTATATAACAGTTTTGAATAGTAATGTCGCTGGTAGCTGCCGTATTGGAATTGTTTACCCGGATCCCTGTTACAGCATAATTCAAACCAGATGCAACAGTATTGGTAATTTCCAGGTTGTTTATTTGCCAGTATGATTGATTGTTAAGTGCAACTGTAACCGAACCATTGGTTAACCCTCCGCCATTGATGATGGGGTTACTCCCGGTTCCATACATGTCTATTACAATTGGCGACCCTGAGCTCCCTGATCCTTGAGGAGCCAGATTCCCGGACCACACGCCTCCGGCCTTAAACAAAATCTGATCGCCGGGCGAAAATGTTGTAGCACTTACCTTTGCAATTGTTTGCCAGGGTGTTGTTGAACTTAGCCCGTTATTACTGTCACTCCCGGAAGGATCTACATAATAAATGTTCCCGCTTAACGCAGATAATGACTTATGTGATTTACCAGCCAGAGCAGCATGGGGATTAGATTTTTGCAGCATACCTTTGCTGCATGATACCAATAAGTTAATAGCTAAAACCGGCACCAGTAGTAGTACTTTTTTCATTTTTAATTGGTTTAAGTAAATAATTGGTTAAAAAGATCAATGCACGTAAACAGAAGTTTACCTGTTGATTGATATCAAATGACGGGATTTGAAAAATACTACCAGGGGTAAATTTCTAACTAAATAGGGGGACATTTCTAAATATTTATCATTAGTAAAATCCGCTTTCGCAGTCACCTCAAAACTTTATATGCCAACAATCACTACCCCTTAAACTAAATTTCACTTTTTCATACAACAAATCATTTTTATATTAAATTTGAAACGCGGTTCGTGAGAAAAATTCCGGACAGCCCGATTATATTCCTGGTAAAACCTGATATGAAAAAAACTTTATTTTTTATGGCCTGCTGCCTGTTAACGGCATTGGCCTCATCGGCGCAAATTCCTGCCCTGGAGCGCGTAGAACCCATGTTTTGGTGGGTTGGTATGCATAATCCCGACCTGCAACTGATCGTTCACGGCGACCATATTGCATCCCGGAAAGTGGAGCTAAACTACCCGGGTGTGAAGCTGGTTGCGGTGCACAAAGTTGAAAATCCTAATTATTTATTCATCGATTTACGCATTTTTTCAGGTACAGTACCGGGAACGTTCCCGATAAAATTTATCAAAGCAGGGGAAAAGCCCTTAACATACAGTTATGCCCTCAAAGCACGCGACCATTCTGCAGGTCGTGCACAAGGGGTAACCAACAAAGATTTGATCTACCTCATTATGCCCGACCGTTTCTCGAATGGAGACCCGGCAAACGACTCATTCACCAATTTGCGCGAGCAGGGGATTCACCGCGATTCTATGTTCAGCCGCCACGGTGGCGATCTGCAGGGGGTGATGAACCACCTGGATTACCTTAAAGACCTTGGTGTAACAGCCATTTGGCTAACACCCGAAATTGAGAATGATGAACCCCGGGCTTCTTACCACGGCTATGCGGTAACTGATTATTATAAGGTGGACCCCCGGTATGGTACTAATGAGCTTTACAAAAAGTTTGTCGAAAAATGCCACAGCATGGGTTTAAAGGTGGTAAAGGACCTGGTGCATAACCATGCCGGTACCGAAGGCTATACCATTTTGGATATGCCTATGAAAAGTTGGGTACACCAATGGCCAAAATATACCCGGTCGAACTTTAAATATGAGGCAGTGATGGACCCTCACGGCTCAGCAGCCGATCGTAAATTAATGCTTGATGGTTGGTTCGATCACCGTATGGCCGACATGAATCAAAATAACCTTTATGTACAGAAATTTTTAACCCAAAACCATATCTGGTGGATTGAGTACGCAGGAGTAGACGGCTTAAGGCTTGATACTTATCCTTACAACGATCCCGAATATATGGCCAAATGGGCAGTTGATGTTAAGAACGAATTCCCGCATTTATCCATATTTGGCGAAGTGCTCACGCCTTCAGTGGTGACCCAGGCCTATTTTACACAAGGCAACACCGTAAACCGCGGGCTCGATACACATTTGCCAGGCATAACTGATGGCGCAGTAAAAGAAGCAATTTACGAAGCTTTAAATGGCAAGGATGGCTGGGACAACGGTGTTACACATTTGTATGACGTACTGGCGCAGGATTTTTTATACCAGGATGTCAGCCGGAATGTAGTGTTCCTGGATAACCACGATATGAGCCGCATGCTATCAATGGTTGACGAGGACATTACTAAATATAAATCGGCAATGGCTATGATGATGACGCTTCGTGGTGTGCCGCAAATGTATTATGGCGATGAGATATTGATGAAGAATTATTCAAATCCTGATGGCCTGGTTCGTGAGGATTTCCCCGGCGGATGGAGCGGCGACAAAGCCAACAAATTTACTGCTGACGGACGCACCGATAAAGAAAACGATGCTTTTAACTATGTGCGCAAACTGGCCAATTACCGCAAAAATACAGCAGTTTTGCAAACCGGGAAAATGATGCAATACCTGCCTCAAAAAGGCATATATGTTTATTTCAGGTACGATGATAAAAAAACGGTAATGGTGGTTTACAATGGGGATGATAAAGAGCAAACTACAAAAACCGACAGGTATAGCGAAAGAATAAAAGCTGCCAAAACTGCAAAAAATGTGATTACCGGAGAAACAGTAGACCTGTCGAAATTAACTGTTCCAGCAAAATCAACGTTGATTTTGGAGTTAATAGGCAGTTAGGAACTGGTTATTAATAACCGGTTTATTTAGGATTTAATAATTGAAGTGTGTTTTTAGACAGGTTATTTAGGGAATTGATAAAAATGGCTACCATAAGGTAAACCGTAACTTACTAATCTCTAATTAATTAAATTTGCAAACAAATAAAATGAGTAATATTAAGGCTTGTATTTTTGATCTGGATGGGGTAATAGTGGACACGGCGGTTTATCATTATAAGGCCTGGAAACGTTTAGCTAACGAGCTGGGGTTCGACTTTACAGAACACGATAACGAACAGCTAAAAGGCGTAAGCCGCATGCGCTCGCTCGAAATAATATTGGAGTTAGGCGGTGTTACTAAAACCGAAGCGGAGCAGCAGGAACTGGCAGCCCGTAAAAATGACTGGTATGTAGAAATGATCAGTCACATGACGCCCGGCGAAATATTGCCCGGGGCAAAAGAATTTTTGGAAACCTGCAGGGCAGCCGGTATAAAAACCGCGTTAGGCTCGGCAAGCAAAAATTCATCTACCATATTGAACAAAATTAATATGGCTTACCTGTTCGACGCAATTATCGACGGCAACCACGTAAGCAAAGCAAAACCTGATCCTGAAGTATTTTTAAAAGGGGCGGAAGCCTTAAATGTTGCCCCTGCTGATTGCGTGGTATTTGAAGATGCTATTGCCGGGGTTGAAGCAGCCATAAACGGCGGCATGAAGGTAGTTGGCATAGGTTCGCCGGATGTGCTTGGCAAAGCCAATCTGGTAGTAAGTGGCCTTGATAAAATGAGTTTGGAAAAATTGAATAGTTTATAAAATCATGTCAACTGCGGGTGCCCCCTGCAATGGCAGCGAATAAGAACTGAAATACATTATTACAACAGAGAATGAAGGATTACATTGAAGTTGATGAGTGGAAGATTATAGAACAAGGATTTAACCCGCATCATAATAAAGTATCTGAAAGTATTTTTAGCCTTGGGAATGGCCGCATGGGCCAGCGGGCAAACTTTGAAGAAGCGTACAGCGGCGAAACCTTGCAGGGCAATTACATTGCCGGGGTTTATTATCCCGACAAAACCCGTGTAGGCTGGTGGAAAAACGGCTATCCCGAATACTTTGCCAAGGTAATTAATGCCGCCAATTGGGTTGGGATTGATATTTTGATTGATGGCGAGCAGCTCGATCTTGCAAAATGCGAGGTATTGAAATTCAGGCGGGAACTGAACATGAAGGATGGATACCTCAAAAGAAATTTCACTGCAAAAACCAGCAACGGTAAAATAGTTGAGGTTGAAGCCATCCGCTTTTGCAGCATTGTGGAAGATGAATCGGGAGCTATTAAATATACCATTACCCCCGTAAACTTTAGCGGAACATTAACCATTACGCCGTTTATTGATGGCGATGTGATCAATAAAGATTCCAATTATGATGAGAAATTTTGGGATGAAGTAAAAAAAGAAAGCTGGCCTGATGGCGGTTTCGTGCAGATGCGCACAAAGAAAACCGGTTTTGAGGTAGCAACTGGTATGCTGGTTAGCCTTTTACAGGATGATGTGGCTATCAACCCCGAAATACATTATACAACCCAGGAAAAATACATAGCCGCCAAAGTTGGAATGCAGGCTAAAGAGGGGCAAAGCACAACTATTATAAAATACGCAGCCAACCTTTCTTCTCAAAATCACCAGGTTGCCGATCTGGAAGCACGGTTAAAGACCACCTTAGCACGTATCAGCGGCAAAGGATTTGAAAACCTTTTACGCGAACACGCAAATGCCTGGGCACGTAAATGGAAACACAATGACATCATCATTGAAGGCGATGCCTCAGCACAACAGGCCATCCGTTTTAATATTTTCCAGCTAAATCAAACTTATACCGGCGAGGACGATCGTTTAAACATCGGCCCAAAAGGGTTTACCGGCGAAAAATACGGCGGCTCAACCTATTGGGATACCGAAGCCTATTGTGTGCCTTTTTATCTTTCAACAGCCGATCAAAAAGTTACCCGCAACCTGTTGCTCTATCGCTATAAACAGTTAGGAAAAGCTATCGACAATGCAAAGTTGCTCGGCTTTAATAATGGTGCAGCTTTATATCCAATGGTTACCATGGATGGCACTGAATGTCATAACGAGTGGGAGATCACATTCGAGGAGATTCACCGTAACGGAGCTATAGCTTACGCCATTTTTAATTATGTACGTTACACTGCGGATGAAGCCTACCTGGCTGATTACGGTTTGGAGGTATTGATTGCCATTGCCCGTTTCTGGTCGCAAAGGGTTAATTGGTCTGCCGATAAACAGCAATACGTAATGCTGGGGGTAACCGGGCCAAACGAATACGAAAACAATATTAATAACAATTGGTACACCAGCAAACTGGCTACCTGGTGCATGGAATACACAATGGAGGTTACTGCAAAAGTAAAAGCAGCTGACCCATTGAAGTATACCGCATTGGTGAATAAGATAAATTACAACGAAGAAGAGGAAACCACAAAGTTTAAGGACGTCATTAAAAAGATGTACTACCCTTATGACGAAAAACAGCAGGTGTTTTTACAGCAGGACGGCTACCTTGATAAAGAACAGATATTAGTTAAAGACCTGCCTGCTGCAGACCGACCTATAAACCAAAAATGGAGCTGGGACCGGATCTTACGCTCATGCTATATAAAGCAAGCCGACGTTTTGCAGGGGATTTACTTTTTTGAAGATCATTACGACCTGGAAACCATCCGCCGCAATTTTGATTTTTATGAGCCGCGTACGGTACATGAATCCTCTCTGTCTCCCTGTGTGCATGCTATTTTAGCTGCCAAGTTGGGTGATGAGGCTCGCGCATACGAATTCTATCTCCGCACTGCCCGCTTAGACCTCGACGATTATAACAACGATACCGAAGATGGCTGCCACATTACATCTATGGCAGGTACATGGATGGCAGTTGTTGAAGGTTTTGGCGGCATGCGCGTTCGCGATGGTAAACTGTCATTTCAGCCGTTCCTTCCGGACAAATGGAAATCGTTCTCTTTCCACATAGGTTTCCGTGGCTCTCTGCTTAACGTTAAGGTAAGCAAGGATGGTGTGCAGATAAAGAACCTTTCGGGTAACGAAACAACGGTTTTAGTTTATGATAAAGCACAGTTGGTAAAGCCAAATGATGAGTTGCTGGTTGAAGCATAAATATAATTAGCAGGATGTTGAATGTAAAGTGGGGAAGGTTTGTATGTTTTATTTTGGTATCATTGGTACCATTAATAGCATTCCCCCAAATAAAACATCAGGCAAAAAAACAAAAAATGGAACAGCCTTCAACCGATCATAAACTTATTATATACCAGTTGTTGCCCCGTTTATTTGGTAACACTAAAACGGTAAACAAACTTAATGGCTCCATTGAAGAAAATGGTGTTGGCAAGTTTAACGATATCAGCGATAAAGCCCTGCAGGAAATAAAAAACATGGGTTTTACCCATGTTTGGTTCACAGGTGTTATCGAGCATGCTACCATGACTGGTTATTCAGCGGTTGGCATAAAAACCGATGATCCTGATATTGTAAAAGGTCGCGCCGGTTCTCCCTATGCTATAAAAGATTATTACGACATTGACCCCGACCTCGCCGTTGATGTAAAAAGTCGCATGGGCGAATATGAAACCCTCATAAAACGTACACATGCCAATAGCTTAAAGGTTATTATGGATTGTGTGCCGAACCATGTTGCCCGCACCTATGGCTCGGATGTAAAACCCTCAGGGGTGAGGGACTTTGGGCAGGATGATGATACCACAAAAGCATTTAGCCCCAAAAATGATTTTTACTACATACCGGGGCAGCATTTTACTGTTCCCCAAGGTTATAATCCTGGCGGCGATGAGTTTAAAAGCTCATTGAAAGACGGCAAATTTGATGAATACCCTGCCAAAGCTACGGGGAACGACGTATTCAGCTCATCACCATCAATAAACGACTGGTTCGAAACCATGAAATTAAACTACGGTGTGGATTATCAAAACAACCGCACGCCGCATTTTGATCCTATACCGCCGCTATGGAATAAGATGTACGACATTTTGCATTTCTGGGCCGAAAAAGGAGTAGATGGTTTCAGGTGCGATATGGTAGAGATGGTGCCAATGGAGTTTTGGGGTTGGGTGATTCCACGCTTAAAAGCAGAACACGCCGGATTGGTATTTATTGGCGAAGCCTATAACAAACAACAATACAACAATTATATTTTTAACGGAAAGTTTGATTACCTGTACGACAAAGCAGGCTTGTACGATGCTATAAGGCACCTTACCTGCAACGAACCCAAAGCTACAACCTGGGACATTAACAGCGTTTGGCATAATGACAGCAATGGTATTGATGAACACATGCTCCGTTTTATGGAAAACCATGACGAGCAGCGCATCGCCTCGCGTAATTTTGCCGGAAACGCATGGTATGCCGTACCGGGGATGATTGTTACCGCCACCTTGTCTACCGGGCCGGTAATGGTTTATTTCGGTCAGGAAGTTGGCGAGCCCGGCGCAGGTCAAGAAGGTTTTGGCGGAGACGATGGCCGTACAAGTATATTTGATTACTGGGGCGTACCCGAACATCAGAAATGGCTGAATTACGGCAAATTTGATGGCGGACAATTATCGGCAGAACAAAAAGGTTTGCGTAATTTTTACAGCAGCTTATTAAACACGGTACATAATAGCGAGGCCTTAAAGTCGGGTAAGTTTTACGAGCTGATGATTGCCAACGAACATCAGAGCGGCTTTAATACCCGGTTGTATATTTTCCTTCGCTATACCGATAAACAGCGTATATTAGTAATAACCAATTTTAACCGCAGCGAGCAAACCATACAGGTCAGTCTGCCCCATGACCTGTTATACCAATTAAATTTAAGCGGAAAAGTGGAGTTTAAGGATTTGTTGAGCGAAACTAAATTTAATACAGGCGATATTGCATCAGGGGTAAGCATAACGCTTCCTGCGATGGGCGGGATGTTATTGGAATTCTAATTCCGACCGACTAATAAACTATTGAACCAATTATAATTATGGCAGCACGCGGTATTCTTCAGAAGCCAAAGATGAGTTTTTGGCAGATCTTTCACATGAGCTTTGGCTTTTTGGGCATTCAGTTTGGTTTTGCCCTTCAAACAGGGAATGCCAGCCGTATTCTGCAAACATTTGGTGCCGATGTGGAACACCTGTCATGGTTCTGGCTGGCGGCACCTATTACTGGGATGATCGTACAGCCGATTATCGGACATTACAGCGACCGTACCTGGAACCGCCTTGGCCGCAGGAGGCCATACTTTTTAACCGGGGCAATATTATCAGGACTTGCCTTATTTTTTATGCCGAATTCGTCTATGCTGGCAGCTGTTATTCCGCCAATTGTGGTTGGCGCAGGTATGCTGATGATAATGGATGCATCTTTTAATGTAGCTATGGAACCATTCAGAGCTTTGGTTGCTGATAACCTTCCTGATAGTCAGCATGATGCGGGTTTTTCCATGCAAACCTGTTTGATAGGGGTTGGTGCAGTTATTGGCTCATGGCTGCCTTATGTGTTTGCCAACTGGCTGGGCATTGCCAAGACTGCTGCGCCGGGGCATGTGCCAAATAACCTTTTATTCTCCTTTTATGCAGGTGGTATAGTTTTAATAGCCAGTATTTTATGGACAGTTTTTAAAACTAAGGAATACCCACCTGAGGAATATGCCAAATTTCACGAAAAGGATATTAAAGTTGAAGAAAAGAAAAGCGGCATTGCAGAGATCTTTAGCGATTTGGCCAATATGCCAAAAGCTATGAAACAATTGGGCTTGGTCCAGTTTTTTTCATGGTTCGCTCTTTTTTCCATGTGGGTATTTACTACCCCGGCCATTGCGGATCATGTGTATCATTTACCTGCTAATGACACCTCTTCAGTAGCTTATAATAATGCGGGCAATTGGGTAGGGGTATTGTTTGGGATTTATAATGCTGTATCGGCAATTTACGCTTTATTGCTGCCCCGGATCGTGCGCAAATCCAGCCGGAAAAAAACGCATGCTTTTTCATTAACTATGGGTGGCTTAGGTTTGATCTCCATCTTTTTTATCCAGAATGACTATCTGCTGATTTTACCTATGATAGGTATAGGTTTAGCTTGGGGAAGCATTCTTGCTATGCCTTACGCAATCCTCTCAAGCACTATCCCTGCAAAGAAGATTGGTGTTTATATGGGGATATTTAATTTTTTCATTACGTTTCCGCAAATTGTTAATGGTATTATTGGCGGCCCCATAGTGAAATACTTCTATAACGGCCATGCCATTTATGCGTTGGTTATAGCTGGTGTATTTATGTTTTTAGCTGCTTTATCTGTATTAAGAGTTCAGGATGGCAGAGATATCCAGATAATTGAAACTGCGTGATTTTAAGTTTAAAGTAGTTTATATTTCAACTTTTGAATTATGGCTATTAACTTAGGACTAAAAGATCAACAAAAAACTGTATCTGGCACGGTTAATGGTTTTAGAAAAAAACGTATTATTGTATATTGCGTACAACATACACTTTGTACATATTTGTGAAAGAGACTAATAATTTTGAATGGAAGAGAATATACTGAACCAGGAGCTGATAGCTAATAAGTTAATTGAAGAGGAGGAAGAGGAGTTTCATCACCTTAATAACCCGGCTGATGGAATAAAACCGATCATAAAAAAATACCTGGGTGTACCTAATCATGCTGATCAACAGGAAAATAAGTTTTACTTTACTGATGGGGATGCAAAAGTTGAGGTTGTTGTAATTACTGATGAAATAATTCGTGTAAGATTAGCGCCTCATGGCGTTTTCCTGGAAGAGTTCTCATACGCAGTCCCCAAATTGGAGCAAAAAGCCACAGTTTTTGCATTGTACGAGAGCGAAACAGAGTTTCGCGTTTCTACAAGTGTGGTAAATTGCCACATTCGCAAAGAAGATTTTTTCATTTCATTTTCCGATAGCCAGGATCATATTACCAGTGCCGATGCCGTGCCGATGCACTGGGAAGAAAACGTAAAATTTGGTGGCTACTATGTTTATTGTACCAAAACCTGCCATACCGAAGAAAGTTTTTTCGGTTTGGGTGATAAGCCTACCGAGTTTAACCTTCGCGGTAAAAGATTAAAAAACTGGAATACAGACGCCTACTCATTTGCCTGGAACCAGGATCCGCTTTATCGCAGTATCCCTTTTTATATCAGTTTAAATGAAGGGATAGCGCATGGCATCTTCTTCGACAATACTTTTAAAGCACATTTTGATTTTGGAGCAGAAGACCCTACTAAAACAAGTTTTTGGGCAGATGGGGGAGAGCTTCAATATTATTATATCCACGGCCCGCACATGATGGATGTGGTAAAAAGCTATCATTTATTAACAGGTACACACCCAATGCCCCCGCTTTGGGCGCTGGGTTACCACCAATGCCGCTGGAGCTATTATCCGGAAGCAAAAGTTAAAAAAATAGCAAACGGTTTCCGTGAAAATAAGATCCCTTGCGACGGTATCTACCTTGATATTGACTATATGGACGGTTACCGTTGCTTTACCTGGAACCGCAAGTATTTCCCTGATCCTAAAAAAATGATTAAGGAATTAACTGCCGACGGGTTTAAAACGGTAGTGATCATTGACCCTGGTATCCGTGTGGATGATAATTATTCGGTATTTAAGGAGGGGAAAGAAAAACGTTATTTCTGCCGCCGTTGCGATGATTACTTTATGGAGGGCCATGTTTGGCCGGGCCGTTGCCAGTTTCCGGACTTTACCAATCCCGAAGTGCGGGAATGGTGGGGTGGCTTGTTTGATGAACTGGTGCAGTTGGGCGTTGCCGGTGTTTGGAACGATATGAACGAACCTGCCGTATTTGGTGCAGGAACTTTTCCTGATGATGTGCGCCATCAATACGACGGCTTCCGTGGGTCGCACCGCAAGGCGCATAACGTTTATGGTATGCAAATGGTACGCGCTACTTACGAGGGGCTGCGTAAATTAATGAAGAATAAACGCCCTTTCACCATTACGAGGGCAGGCTACTCCGGTGTTCAGCGTTATTCATCTGTTTGGACGGGGGATAATGTAGCATCGTGGGAGCATTTAAAGTTGGGTAACATCCAGTGTCAGCGTTTGTCGGTATCAGGCATTTCATTTTGCGGCACAGACATAGGCGGCTTTAGCGGAGAACCCGATGGCGAACTGTTTACCCGCTGGATCCAGATGGGAACCTTTTCTCCGTTTATGCGAGCGCATTCGGCTGGCGATACCAAAGAGCGCGAGCCATGGAGTTTTGGAGCACCTTTTACTGATATCAACCGTAAATTTATCGAACTGCGTTATCGCTTGCTGCCTTATTTATATTCAACATTTTGGGAGCATCACCGTTATGGCTTCCCGATATTAAGGCCTGTGGTAATGCAGGAGCAGGAAGAGATCAGCAACCATTTCCGTCAGGATGAATACACTTACGGCGATAAGATTTTGATTTGCCCGGTACTCGAACCCGGACAAAAAAGCCGGAAAGTTTATCTGCCTAAAGGTAAATGGTTTAATTTCTGGACCTATGAGCTGGTCGACGGCGGACAGGAAGTAACCGTGCCTACACCATTGGAAACCATCCCTATTTTTGTAAAAGCAGGCTCTGTTATCCCGGAATACCCGGTAATGCAGTATGTTGGCGAAAAAGAAATAGAAGAAGTAAAGCTGAATATCTACTATAGCAACTACGAAGTAAACTCCTTCCTGTTTGAAGACTACGGCGAAACCTTTGCTTATGAGCAGGATATTTACCTGGAGAAAAAATTTGTAGTAAGTGGTAAAAGCACAGTTTTAACCGTTCAGCAATCAATGGAAGGGCTTTATACCCCGCGTTATGAAAGCTACTATTTTAATGTTATTGGTTTGCCGTTTGCACCTTCTAAAATATTAGCCGACGGTAAAGATGTGCCTTACAGCATTGACGAGAACAAATGCGTTGAATTTAAATTCACAAAGAACTTTAAACAGATAGAGATAGTTAAATAGGTGTTAGAGATCGGTGATTAGAGATCAGAGATTTGTTTGGCAGATATGTACATGAGAAAACTTACGAAGTTTTATAAACTTCGTAAGTTTATAGCCAATATTCAACGTGCAATTTTTCAGCTTCACTGGCCGCATAGGGAATTAAAAAACTAATCTCTGATCTCTAGCCTCTAATCACTATATTTGATCAACCAATTACCGACCTTAAATATTTACCCAAACGGCCCTGTGGCCTTTCTGCACTATGGCAAAAAAACAAGATCAAACTGAACCTGCTAAATCTGCGGCAGTAAAAAAAACGGTAAAGCCAAAAGCTAAACCGGCAGCAAAAGAAACTGCCGCGCCAAAGCCAAAAGCTGCAGCAAAGAAAAAAGTGACAGAGATAACCGTTCCGGTTTTGAAGGCTGTTGAACCCTATAGTCGTTTTACCGATTTTGACATTGCTCTTTTTAAGTCGGGTAAGCATTATAAACTTTACGAAAAATTTGGCTCCCATGTTGTCGAATTTCAGGGTATAGTTGGTACCTATTTTGCCGTTTGGGCACCCAATGCGCAGCATGTTACAGTTATAGGCGACTTTAACGGCTGGAACAGAGGCTCGCATTCTTTGTATATCCGCTGGGATGAATCAGGAATATGGGAGGGATTTATTCCTAATGTAGGTGTTGGAGAAACCTATAAATATTATATCAAATCATCTACAGGAGAAGATCTTGAAAAAAGCGACCCCTTTGCCCTGCGCTGGGAAGTTGCGCCTAAAACAGCATCAATAGTTGCCGATACTTTTTATGAATGGAAAGATGGCGACTGGATGGCAACCCGTTATGCACATAATGGGCTAAACAGGCCATATTCGGTTTACGAAATGCACTTAGGCTCATGGGCAAGGAATATAGAAAGTCCCGATGAGTTTTTAACTTACGATAAGCTTGCTGATAAATTGGTGCCGTATATTAAAGAGATGGGCTTTACACATGTAGAGTTTATGCCGATAATGGAGCATCCGTATTACCCAAGCTGGGGCTACCAGATCACCGGGTTTTTTGCTGCATCATCAAGATATGGCACGCCGCAACAGCTGATGTATCTTGTTGAGGAATTACACAAGGCTGGCATAGGCGTTATATTAGATTGGGTACCTTCACATTTCCCCGGGGATATCCACGCCTTGTATAAGTTTGACGGTACGCACTTGTACGAACATGCCGATGCCCGTAAAGGCTTTCATCCTGATTGGAAATCGTACATATTTAACTATGGGCGCAACGAGGTCCGGGCGTTTTTAATAAGCAACGCTATCTTCTGGCTGGACAGATACCATGCAGATGGCCTGCGGGTTGATGCTGTTGCCTCTATGCTTTACCTGGATTACTCGCGCAATTATGGCGAATGGGAAGCCAACATGTATGGCGGTAATGAAAACCTGGAAGCCATATCCTTTTTGAAAGAGTTTAACGAAGCCGTTTACAGCATTTTCCCTGATACACAAACTATTGCCGAAGAATCAACCTCGTTTACCGGGGTTAGCCGCCCTGTTTATACAGGTGGACTGGGCTTTGGCATGAAATGGATGATGGGCTGGATGCACGATTCGATCAAATATTTCTCTACCGACCCTTTATTCCGTAAATATCACCATAACCAGATCACCTTTAGCCTGATCTATGCTTTTACCGAAAACTTTATGCTGCCTTTCTCGCATGATGAAGTGGTATATGGCAAAGGCTCAATGTTACGTAAAATGCCTGGCGATGAATGGCAGCAATTTGCCAATTTACGCCTGCTTTATGGCTATATGTTTACCCATCCCGGTACTAAGTTACTGTTTATGGGCGCCGAATTTGGGCAAGGATCTGAATGGAATTTCCAAAATTCGTTAGATTGGTATCTGCTCGAATATCCGAACCATCAGGGTATAAAAGAAGTTGTTAAAGCCTTAAATCAGCTTTACAAAGATGAACCTGCGCTATATGAAAAAGGTTTTGAAGGAAGCAGTTTTGAATGGGTTGATGGCGGCAATGCCAACGACTCTATACTGATCTATAACCGTAAAGGCCATGATACCGAAAATGACCTGGTAGTTGTTTTGAATATGACACCTATGCCTCACTATAATTTTCGTGTAGGTGTACCGTCAAAGGGTAAATGGGCCGAGATATTTAATACGGATGATAAAAGTTATTGGGGTAGCGGTGTTGCAAACACTTCGCCAATAACCACAGAAACCGTTAACTGGCATGGCCGCGAAAATTCAATTAATATAACCGTACCGCCATTGGCAGCAGTTATATTTAAACGGATTGAAGTAGTGCCGCCGAAGTACGAACTGAAAAAATAATTGTAGCAAAAAGACTGTTAATGAGATACAAAGCACTTGTGAGTCGTGTCTCATTTATATAATTTGAAATTAGCGAACCTTTTATAAACAGGGATCGTAATAGTAGTATTGATTTTATTAAATAATCTTTACCACTATGAATCCTAAATATCGCTCTTTGTATTTGATGATCGGCTTTGCCGGGTTAATATTCCTGGCTTACGATATAATCATGGCTTTTCCTGAAATTAATCCCGGAAGAGTTTTAATGATCGCCCTGCCTGATATGTTGTTCTTTTTCCTGGCGTACAGAACCTACCCTTCTGAACACGGTGTGAAAGACGGTAGAACTGCTTAAAAAAGCAAGACCAGCGGAAACATATTAATAAAGGTGCGGTTTGTAATAATTAAACACAATAGTATGAACCCGAAGTATCTTGTCCTTTATTTAATAGCCGCAACGCTTGCTTTAATAATGGCAGTGTATATTGCAATTACAACCTGGCCGGCACCAAACTATGGCCGTATTGCGTTAAATGTTATTATTTCACTGTTTTTCTATTACCTGGCCTATAAAACCTATCATATTAAAAAGGATCAGGAATTGATGTAAATTGTATGGCCTTATAAAAAGTTCATAATCAAATAACCATTTCATTTAAAAAAGCATCCTATTTGTTGAAAACATTTGTGATGATATTGTCTTGCTTGCATTTTCAGGAAAAGAAATTATCATACATTTAACTCAATGCACAAATTCCGGAAATTTGTAATCATTGGTGTTCTCGCCAGCATATTGTTTGCCTTCTGCGTGATGCAACCTGCAAAAGCGGACGTACCGGTTGTGCTTGCACGTGCGGAAATTCCGTTGAACGGCCCATGGGCGTTTCGGATGGGCAATGATCCCCGGTGGGCCTATCCGCAATTCAACGATAACGATTGGGAGCGTGTCGACCTCACGCCGCCCCCGGGCGCGCATGACGGAGACGTTGGCATTCCCGGCTACGTTCCTGGCTGGACGGCGCGGGGACATAGCGGACGCTGGGGGCATGCGTGGTATCGTCTCCGGGTTCGCTGGAGCGTGCCGACAGGCTCAACGCCAGTGCTTGCCGGGCCAACCCTCGTGGACGGTGCCTATGAGATTTACTGGAATGGCAGGCGGATAGGAGGGATTGGCGACTTTGCTGCAGCGCAGCCACGTATATATGCCGTGCGCCCAAAACTCTTCGAGCTTGGCGAAACAAAGTCGACTGGGGAGGGTGTCCTTGCCATCCACGTCTATCTTCCAAAGGAGCTGGCCGGCGATCCGGAGGCAGGCGGAATTCATGTTGCGCCAATCCTAGCTGAGCAAACGGCAGGGGCTGCCCGCTACCTGGCACAATGGTGGATAACTTTCTGGGGCTATGTTGTCGACCTGGTTGAGCCATTGATGCTACTGGCCCTTGCACTCTTCGCGCTTTCCTTGCGCCGGTTTTCACCAAAAGACTGGTTTTTACTATTGGCAGCTGCCACGGTTACCGCGATCGCAGCTTCGCGGATCAACCAGCCGTTGTTCTATTGGGCCGAAGTAGAAAGTTTGCAAACACTAATTGTCTTACGCTATGCCATTTTTAATCCGTTGGCGATCGTCTTTTGGATTATCGCGTGTTATCGTCTGGGTGGATTTTCTGATCGCAGGGTTGACGCTGCTGCTTGCGTGTTTGGTATTATGGCTGGTATTGCCGCTCTCCCGGGTGTTAACGCTCAGCTCCTTCTATCCATTGCCCGCATATTGTTGTTGCTGTTATTCTGCGGATCGGTCTTTTATGTCGCCCGCAACAGTGGTCAGCGGCTTCTTTCCTTATCAACCATGCTTGTGATGGCGGTGGCATTGTTCCCCTCGGAGCTTTCGGCGATCGGGGTTCCCGGGATCTGGTTCCCCTTTGGAGTGGGTGTTTCGCGCACCCAGTTCGCTTTAGCTCTCGAGATTCCACTGCTTGCCGCGTTCGTGCATTTTCGTACCTCGCCAATGAACGGCAAACCCGGGCCTGCTGCAAACCCAAACCAGAATACTCTTTAAGGTATCTCGAAGGAACAGAAAAGGTCTTATACTAATAGTATAAACCCAAACTTTTTTCAAACAATCAAGCTAAGTAATTGACTAACAGATAGTTACTGGTTGGTTAGCATTGAAAAGTGTAAACCCAATGTAAACCCACTTTTTTGTTATTTGAGTCAATCTCAATCTAAGTATAGGTCGATTTGTGGTTTACATAATACTGGCAATGTTCGCGTTGCTTGTTTTATAAGATAAAATTAATTCATAGCGTTTAGCTTCTATATAATCTATTCCTCAACCATTCCAAATGATTTTTTAGTTGGGTAAATGGTCATGGTTTCTTTGTTTTTTAGCAGTTTTTCCAATTGATTTTGTAAATCCTTGTTGCTTTCGGTAACTTTTAATTTTGACTCATATTCCTCCTCATCTTTATAAAAAGTAATAGAGACAAGCAGGTTTTTATCCTGTATCACAGGCAGGGAAGGGAAATCATTTGGGGTAAGTTCTGTTACCCATAAGCTTGTATTGTTGGCCTTTGGGAAATGTCTTTTATATAGGTTTATCAGTTCATCCAGCTTGCCATCGTTGGCGGTATAATAATCTATTACCACTATGCCTTTATGTTTCGCAAAATCATTGGCATTAATGCCTTTGCTTTCTTCCGTCGGGTTGCCCGAATCATTTAAAGGTTTTAACAGGTAAACGTGGTCGTTATCATCAATCAGTGCATTGGCGCCGGCTTTAAATTTTTTCCAAACCAGGCTTTTACGATAAAACTCCGGCAGGTAAGTGCTCCTTGCAGCCATATCGTCAAATCCTCTTAACCATACAAACCTGTTTTCAACCCCTTTAATCCTGAATTGGCCTAAAACATATCCGCCTAAAATATTTTGCGAGGTAATAAAATGCTTTTCAAAATAGTTGATAAAATCATCGCGTTTACCGGGTTTAAGTATATAGTTGCGTAGTTCCAGTACCTTAATGGTTTGGTTTTCGCTCAACTCAGGGTCTTTTGCTGTATTATCTGCTCTTTCAAAGTACATGTACCAGTTCCATTCCCATGTTTTACCGTTATCTGCCGAAAACGCCTGGCTCCAGATTGGTTTATCCGGGTTTGTTTTGTCCCATTTAAACCGCATTATTATTTTCTTTCCTTCCCAGGTATCTTTTGTATAAAAGCTGCCGATGTTTCCGTCAAACGAACCTACAACCGGGATATCGAGTTTACCGGTATTGCTATCGGTCCAGTAAAGGCTCCAGAGCCTTGTTTTCGGGTCGAACAGGCGCAGGGTCCTCCCTTCAAAATCTGTATTATTAATGTTGGCATACATTACATCTGTATTACCAATACCATTTAATATCTTTTTGGCCTCATGTTTTGCATTGAAACTAACCCACTCGTTACTGTTATGCAGCCTTGTTTTTAACTTTTTATTAGTGATGTTCCAGCTGCTTATCAGAAAATCGAAATCGTTTTTCGATGATGTTTTTGAAGGAGTTATCAGCAGTTGCCCTTTTGCAGTTAGCTTTGCATTTACAAACTGATTAGCAATTGCCTTATCGGTTGGTTGTGCCTGGGCAGGAAGAATTGCGGCAGATAGCTGAAAGGCAAAATCGAATATCATTATTCTTAGGATTAAATTGGTACGCATGTTGGTTTCTTTTTTGCAAAGAAAAACACGCACACTGACAACCCTATGGCAGCCTGTTTTAAAAAAGAAAAATTATTTTAACCAGGTCAAAAAATCAGCCGCCTGTATGTGGTCCTTTTTACGGTAGGGCTGTTTGGTACAGCTGATGTTTGAGATCTTTTTTACAATAAAGTCCCTATAATCATTCCTTGTCCAACACCATGCTATCAGGTGCCACTGCAAATTATAAAATACAAGGCCGATGGGTTCTACTTCGCGTTGGGTTTTTAAGTTCCTCGTATCGGTGTAATCAATAGCTATAATAATTTGTTTGGTGATGGCAGTTTGCACATCAATTAAATAATCATTCTCGGTTTTTTCACTTTCGGGAATATAAATATTGATATGGTCGCTAAATCGTTCAGCCTGTTCTTTATCTGATGACCGTAATACTGCCTTTATTTTTGATAAGGCATTATTGCTGTAATGCGCAATAGACTTATCCGCAAATTTTTCAGCCAGCGATGCCATTAATATCAGCGAGTTGGCTTCATCAGCTGTAAACGAGAGTGGCGGCAAAAAATAACCCTTAACTATATAATATCCTTTAGGCTGTTCAAAGCTCACAGGGATCCCAAGCTCTTCCAGCGCTTTAACATCACGATAAACCGTGCGTACGCTTATCTCATATTTATCAGCCAGGTGTGCAGCCGTAACATGCTTTTTCGATTGCAGGGTAGTAAGTATGCCAAATAATCTGTCGATGCGGTTCATATCAACGCTAATTGCGAAAATTACCGAAAATAATTGGATCGGAAAATCCTCATTTTTTCGGGTTCATTATGGGACTATACATATAAGTGCGTTTCAGCACCATACATTTGTATCAGTGCTTTGGCTGTAGCACATTACCACCTGTTATCTCCACAGGAGCCTTTCGGGCAAAATGAGAATGGCATTACTTAACTTGTTTTATTTTTTCAATAACCATTGAAGTAAACAGTTTTGCACCATTTATATTCATATGTTCATTGTCGAAGAAATATATATTTTTTTTAAAGCGATAATCGTTTGAAAAATCGAAAAAGGGCACGTGCGTATCATTTGCAATTTTTAATGCTATTTTAATTGTACTTGTTTGTGAGTGCATTTCTGGCAATATTGGCGAAATAAACACATACAGTTTGATGCGGCGCTTTAAACAATCATCCAGGAACTCCTTGTAAATATGTATGTAATTCGGATCTGTTCTAACATCCTTATAATACTCACCTGTGAATTTAGTTTTGATAGTATCTTTTAAAGGGATAAATCCTGATAAGCTATCTGCCTTAAATTCATTTTTATTTTTGTAAATATTTCTGTTTAAAATTGATAAAAGCTGCGAATTAAACGGATAAGTTTTTGATAGCAGCTTTATATTTTCAAACCTGGATCGTTGTACAATAATTGACCGTATTTCAGGATGCTGATCATAATAAGGCAATAAAACTGATAAATGATCATAGCCCTGGGGGTTAACATCAAACTCCTCCGCCCTGATATCAAGGATTATCATTTTTGGCGTGTAGCGTTTTAATACACACTTGAGCATGGCATACGAATAGAGCAGGTAATTACCGTTGGCGCCAGCATTATAACAGCTTAGATGGGTACTATCGGCCAGTTGTTTTGAAATATAATGATGAAGTGCATGTGATGGTCCGATTACCAAAAGTTTCTGGTCGGCATAATTGGCAACATAAGCCGTTGATGCCCCTATTAGCGGATCATGTTTAAAATAAAAATATTTAAGAATGCTGCCGGCTAAATAATCAACCACGACAAGTAATGCTAAAAATAGCAGCAGTTTCCTTATAATCACTTTTAAGTTAGTGTTCATTCTCAAAATTGAAAGTATATAAACTGACCCCCATCAAACACTCCAAGCAATACAATTGTAATTACAACCAAAACCAGGGAGAGATTTCTGATAAAGATGTTTGAGCTATTGAATAACGAAAACTTCCTGTTAAAATACTCAGTCTTAACTTCATAGATCAGCAGAATCAGGATCCCGATAAAACAATAAAAAAGTTGGTATTCGGCCCGCATTACTACCCCGTTAAAAGCAACTATCTTCTTTAAAATAATAAGCGCATCGCTTAAATTATTTGCCCTGAAAAACACCCACGAAATTGTTATAAAACTTGTTGTAACTATTATTTGCAGCGATATTTTTAGCCATGGGAGTTTATCTAAATACGTAATCCTGAAAAATACCGGCCAGAACTTTTTGGTGAGTTTCAGGAAAATCAGATAAAAGCCGTTTAAGGCACCCCAGATAACGAAATTCCAGCTGGCCCCGTGCCATAACCCGCTGACTGTAAAAACAAAAAACAGATTAAAATATACCATTGGTAATTTTACTTTGTTGCCACCCATTGGTATATATAGGTAATCTCTAAACCACGTTGTTAATGATATATGCCATCTTTTCCAAAACTCACTAACATTGCGGGCAAGGTAAGGACGGTTAAAGTTAGTAACTAGTTTAAACCCTAAAACCCGTGCAGCACCAATAGCTATGTCTGAGTATCCCGAAAAATCACAATAAATTTGAAAGGCAAATAAAATGGTGGCCACCAATATGGTTTTACCGTCGCTACCCACCGGGTCTTTATAAACCACATTAACATATATTGCAATCCTGTCGGCCACTACAAGTTTTTTAAAAAAGCCCCTCAACATCAGTGTTAAACCCGATGAAACATTGCCAGCATCAAACTTTCGCCTTTCATAAAACTGATAGATGATATTTTGCGGCCTCTCAATTGGGCCGGCCACCATCTGCGGGAAAAACATAACATATAAGGCGTAAATGCCAAAGTGCTTTTCAGCTTTTTGATTACCCCGGTATACTTCAATAATGTAACTTAATGCCTGGAAGGTATGGAACGACAAACCGATTGGCAATATGAAATGCGAAAACGGAATATTGCTACGGTAACCCACGTGGCCCAATAAAGCGGAGATAATGCCCGCTATAAAGTTGTAATATTTATAAAAACCCAGTATGCCGATATTCGACAGGATACTTACTATCAACAGTAGCTTTTTTACACGCCCTTTAGTGCGTTCCAAATAGATCCCGACAAAATAATCGATGGTGATGGTAAAGGCCAGTATCAGGATATATACTGGAATATAAGCCATGTAAAAATAGCAACTGGCCACCAGCAATAACAGCCATCGCCATTTAAAAGGCGTTAAATAAAAGGCAGTAACAACTGTTATAAAAAAAATTAAAAACTGAATGGAATTGAAAAGCATTGAGAAGCAGTTGCGAAGTTTTAGCAGCTCAATATAGCAAGAAATGCTTTTTAAAATTTAATTTATATGAAGATTAGGCAGAAATTACTTTTTTATTTTATTTAATCTTTTTGCGCGTCTGTCCTCATCCGGATCAATTTTAACAGGCATTATAGATATCTTGTTGATATATTCTTCGGGTAGCCCAGCATTTTTGGCTAATAATAATACTTTTTGATGGTACCAATCGTAAGGCAATAAGTGTGTGTTTACTGCATGGGGTTGTGCTACAAAGGCTTCAGCCATATAAATCTTATCATTCATATCCATACAAGTAACAGGCTCAAGCTTAAAATCGATACTCCATGTTTCAGGATTGAAAAAATTGGATTTTTCTTTATCATCAAGTTCAATCAATACACCCCATACAGCATCGTTCGGATCGCTGGATTGCAGGATGTTTGCTTTGGAAGATTGATCGTCAGCCGTTTTATTAAATATGAAATTATAACCGGGCAGCCTGGCTACCCCGATCTTTCTGGCAGATGGAACTGTCTTCTTAAATCCCTCCACATCCATATTGCCGGCAAATGAAAATAATATCATAATGTATAAATAAGGATAGCTGTGTTTTGTTTTAACGTTTATGCAAACGGCTATATTATATACACTGCCCTAACACAAATTGTATCGTTGAGTATCAAGAAAATAACAAAAAAGCCCCCCGATCCATCGGGGAGCTCTCTTATCTTATTCTTTAATCCTGATTCTTGGTTCTTACAGTTTACCAAGTTCCTGAACAAGGTCTATCAGTTTGTTTGAATAACCCCATTCGTTATCATACCATGATACTACTTTTACAAAGTTATCATTCAAAGCTATACCTGCTTTTGCATCAAATATTGATGTGCGTGCATCACCTTTAAAATCTTCCGATACTACTTCGTCTTCAGTATAACCTAAAATGCCTTTTAATTCGTTTTCAGATGCATCTTTCATTGCAGCTTTGATATCAGCGTAGGTAGCTGGTTTTTTCAGGCGTACAGTTAAATCAACTACCGAAACGTCAGCAACCGGAACACGGAATGACATACCTGTTAATTTACCTTTCAACGCAGGGATAACCAAAGCAACTGCTTTAGCAGCGCCTGTTGATGAAGGGATAATGTTCTGGTAAGCCCCACGGCCGCCTCTCCAGTCTTTAGCCGATGGGCCGTCAACTGTTTTCTGGGTTGCAGTTACTGCATGTATGGTGCTCATCAAGCCTTCTTCAATACCAAATTTATCGTTAAGTATTTTGGCAATAGGGGCTAAACAGTTAGTAGTACATGAAGCGTTCGATACGATATGCTGATCAGCTTTAAGTTCTTTATGATTAACACCCATTACGAAAGTAGGGGTATCATCTTTTGCAGGTGCACTCATTACAACTTTTTTAGCGCCTGCATCTATATGTTTTTGTGCGGTTTCCTGGGTTAAGAACAAACCGGTTGATTCAATTACAACTTCTGCGCCAACCTCATTCCATTTAAGGTTTGCAGGGTCTTTTTCGGCAGTTACAC
>Ga0206904_1017_pt1 | contig 49473 bp, 50 predicted proteins | sample Alteio_BWOrgHeat_42_FD_152981 | JGI IMG/M metagenome (GOLD analysis project Ga0206904, IMG submission 152981) | Enriched cells from forest soil in Barre Woods Harvard Forest LTER site, Petersham, Massachusetts, United States -... | ecosystem: Environmental > Terrestrial > Soil > Temperate forest >...
GAGCGGAGTCTGTGTTATTTCCGGCCTGCTGGCCATCCGCGCTGCCCCCTGCAGTTCCCGTTGCCGCAGCCCCAAGATTGTCCTGAAGCGCCTGCCCGAGCTGTGAAAGTATATCCGCCGCGCTCTTACCGTCGCCGCTTACCATCAACGAATTCAGTTCCTGGCGGATCGACTGAAGATTAGGCTGCTGGCCAATCTGCGCAATAAGGGAAAATAGCTGCGACAACGCCGCCATAATCGCATCGTTGCTGGTTTTAATCGTATTGGTATTCGTATCATCCTGCTGCACCGGAGCCGAATCCCCGGAAGGCGCTGTCGACGCCGAACTCTGCGGAGTGGTTTGTGCAAGTCCGCCCGCCTGTTGCAAAAGCGCCTGCAGGAGTTGCTGCAACTCTGCAAGCAAATTCTCGTCCTGCGACGATAATATCGGTGTGGCAGCCGTGGTTGATGCGTTGGCAGAGGTAGCTGAACCGGCGGCGTCGGAAGCAGTCAACTGCGCCTGCACCAGGAATGCTATCTGTGCTATATTATTACCCAGGCCATTTGAAGCGCTGTTATCATTGGTTCCGCCCTGCGGCGATGCGGAAGTGGGATTGGAGTCCGTCGGCTGGCTGGAATGCAGCAGGTGGCTAAAATCGCTATTGCCTGAACCGGACGATTGTGACTGCCCCTGCGTATTGGACGAACCTGAATTTACCTGGGTGGCCGCCCCCTGGCTCGTATTTTGCGTATTTGTGCCCTGGGCATTATTCTGTGAAGCAGCGTTTCCGGCAGCAGGAGCCGCACTTTGGCCACCGTCGGTCGCAGCTTGCGGCGCTGCAGGAGGGGCTGGCGGTATAGTTACGATAGCTGCAATGGAACCTGTCATATACATCCTTGAATAAATAACGCCGGAATCAATAGCGCTATCTTAATAAGCAAAGAGTATGCCAAATCAGATAATTCATATAACTTATTGTTATATGAATATTAATTTATTACTGAGTTTTCCCGTCAAAGAGGCTTTTATAATCGGGCAGTGACTGCAGCCAATCGCTATGGAAGAAACTGCCTATCCAATCACTAAGGAATGTATTTCCGATCGCCCTGGGCACAAGTAATATGAAATCTCCACCCGCTTTCATCCGCCCTGCAATATCCTCGGCAATGTGCCCGGAACCGAAGAAAATATCCCCGCGCATCGGCCCGCGTATTCCCCTTCCCGTATCCTGCGCGATCATGAGCTTGCGGGTAATGACAAAAGGCATGTCCGGCGTTCCTGGCACCACCGTATCCATAAATACCGGCATACCCAGGGGTATATAGCTATCATCCACCGCAAGGGAGCGTCCGGGGGTAAGTGCCACCTTTTCCGTCCCGTACGGGCCGCCGTTCATTTCCTGGAAAAATATATAGGACGGATTCTGCCACATTGTCTGCCACATATCCTTCGGATGATCATAGAGCCACTGGCGAATGCTCTGAAGCGTGACATCCTTCGCATTGAGCAGCCCCTTGTCCACCATCATCCGCCCTATGGCCACATAGGGCTGGTTATTATTCCCGGCATAGCCCACATGGATAATTTCCCCGTTGGGCAGTTTTATGCTGCCGGATCCCTGTATGTGCATGAAGAACAGCTGTACCGGATCATCCACATAAGCAATCACTGGCGTGTACCCTTCAAGATAGCCTATATCAACCTGCTCTCGCGTATAGCTGGTCGCTGGCTGCGGCATGGCATAGACAGGATATGCAAATGGACGTTGCTTGGCACGGGCTCCGCTTAACAGCGGCTCATAATACCCGGTAAGAAACGCATGCGGACGCTGGTTGCCGCTGGCCCTTGCCGCCAAGAACTCCTGCTCAAAAAATTTCCGGACGCTTATTTCATCACCTGCAGGAACAAGCGCGGCTTTACGGCAAATTTCCTTCCATACGCTGACCGGCGCCAGCAATTCATCTTTGCCAGTCGCATCGGTATCCGCACGCCTGGCAAATTCCCCACAAGATTTGAGAAACGTTGCAAATGCCTCGACATGGTTATCCACGTCCCAACCCTCAATATCCTTAAATTCAATGCGCTTCAGCACCAGTTTTTCAGCGGAAGCTGCGCTGGGGGCAACAGGTGCAGGGGATGGCATTGAAGCAGGAGGAGAAGAAGCAGAGGAAGACGGGCCAGTATGGACATCAGGAAGATAAGACTGCAGCTGCTGCAACTGCTCGCAGGAAACAAGCGCCACAGAAGCCAACATAATCACTGAAATGCAAAAACGCTTCATATAGCCATGAAATTATGTCGCCACTATTTTCCAGTTGGGATCACGGGAAGAGACGTCACGCTCAAACGTCCAGACGTCAATGGCCTTTTCTATCTGGGACGGATCGCCGCCCACCACTTTATTATCCTTGTCGCGCATAATATTGATCTGCTCGGTGGTAAACTGAATCGTTACCGATGCCATATTACCCTTCAGGAACACTTCCGTAATGTCCGTTGCGAGGACGGAAACCAGGGTAGTTTCCCGCCGCGCATCTTCGTTCTTGTGGGCATCAATCTCATCAGAAAAATGTTTGAACCGTTCCTCTGAAAGCACCATACGGAGTTTATCCTTGTCGCCTTTGGAAAAGGCTTCCAACACCCACTCGAACGCGATTTTTGCGCCCACCAGAAAATCGCTGGTGCTAAAGGAGGCATCCACTGCCTTAATAGCCTTAAGACCTGCGGAAACCATTTGATTTCCTTGCAATTGCTGCGGCACGATATCCTCTTCGCTCACTTTCTTGCTTAAACGATCGGAAAACGGCACATTCTTTACCTGCGATACGTTACGCGCCGCATTTTTCCACATCTCGCGTGGATCAAGCCCGCTATTGCGACCAAGCATAGCGCGCAGCCGGAATAATACAAAAGCGGCCACAATTCCCAGAAATATGATGTCACCGTATTGAAAGCTATCATTCATATGGTTTGGTCCAACTCCGCCTTCCAGAAAATACAGGAGGTGTTCGTTACGCGAACGAATGCCACGCTTTGATTAAAGCGCTACCTAGACCTGCTGATAAGGAATCGGCGTCTTCTTGATGGGATCCATCACCAGTTCGCCATTTTCATACTGGGCCGCAATATAGCGGCGATTACGATTGATAAAAAGCACCGGTTTCACTTTTTTCCCGTTATAGACACGCAGTTCGGTGACCTTGCCACGACTTTCCGGATTATTTTTACTAGTAGCCATGCTATTCCTCACTTTATTCTTAAGCAATGCTGCAAAATGACCACGTTACCAAAAAACATGACACTTATGCAAAGATCCTGCTGGAAATCTCGGAGAATATAGTGATATATTCTTACGCTTGCAAGTATTTATTTACGCCGTCCAGCGTTATTTTCAGTACCTCAACTTCGCAACCGGTTAACCTGATACTGCCATGAAAACCATATACAAACCACGCCTTTTTAGCATGCTGCCTTTTCTGCTGGGCAGTATGCTGTTATCCTGTCCGGCGTTTGCCGTATCCCCTTCCCCGGTTTCCATAGAGGAAACTCCAGAGAATAGCACTCATGGGCAAAATGCTTCTAAGGAAGGTATCCCGTTGGGCGACTATTTGTCTGGAAAATTTGCCGAATCGAATGGCGACAGCGATAAAAGCATCAAATTCCTGCATGAATCGCTTAGCCGCGATCCACATAATAAGGATATCATGCTAAACTTGTATTATGCACTGGTGAGCGCAGGCGATATTGCGGAAGCAGCCTCTATGGCTAAAAAGCTTCCCGATGCCATGGCCGATGATAACAACGAATTTTCGCCGCAATTCCTGCTGACACTGGAATCCGCGAAGCGCGGGCAATATGCGGAAGCCGAAAAACACTTGCGCTCTATCCCCAAAGCCGGCTTCAATAGCGTACTGGTACCATTGCTGCAAATCTGGCTAAAGTGCGCTAACGGTGAAATAAAAATACCGGTGGACACAAAGGATATCTTGCCTAACGGCAAAATGCTGATGGCGCATATTTATTTGCATGCAGGCCTTATTGATGAGCTATCCGGGTTCAAAGCCAATGCCCTGCAGAATTATGAAGCGGCGGCAAAGGAAACCCGCCTTGAGTCTATGCGGGCTGCGGAAGCCCTTGCGAATTATTACCTGCGCGAAGGTGAAAAGGACAAATATATCCATTTTGACAATGAATACAGCGCAGTGCATGGGGAAACAGTCATTGACAATGAAAATGTTCCCGGCCAGTTGCCGAGACCGCTGGTAAGCAATGCGACGGAAGGCATGGCGGAGGCAATATATACCGTCGCGAGCATTTTCCATGGAGTCCGCACTCCGGCAGATGAAATCACCTCGTTGAAGATGGCGCTTTATCTGCGCCCTGACTTCCCAGCCGCCCATTTTCTGCTCGCTAGCGCTTATGAAATCAATCATGCCTATCCGCAGGCGATAGCCAGCTATAAGCTTATTCCACAGGAATCGCCGTATTTTCTGCAAAGCCGCATCATGACGGCCTATGACAGGAGCGAAACGAATGAAAAAGCCGCCGCGCTTGCAGAATTGGACAAAATAGCCACAGAAAAACCACATATGATTTCCGCGCTGCTGGCCAAAGGGGATATTTTACGTTCTACGAATGAATATTCCAGTGCCATTGATGCCTATAATACGGCGATTTCCCGTATAAAAACGCCAGAAAAACCGCACTGGATCATCTTTTTTTCTCGTGGCATATGTTATGAGCGTATTGGGAATTTTGAAAAAACCGAAGCGGATATGAGAAAAGCGCTTATGCTCAGCCGCGATGAACCGGATGTGCTGAATTACTTGGGCTATAGCTGGCTCACGCGCCGCCACAATATTGCCGAAGCCCGGAAAATGATTGAGGAAGCCTATGACGCACGACCGGAGGATCCGCAGATTATCGATTCCATGGGATATGCGCTTTTTGCGGAGGGCGACTTTTCCAGCGCCCAGGAATATTTCGAACGCGCGCTGGAGCGCATTCCGGACGATCCTACGATAAACGAGCATCTGGGGGATACTTATTGGCAGTTGGGACGCAAAACCGAGGCGGGCTATCAATGGCAGCGTGCCCTTGAAGACAAGCCGGATGAAGACAATAAAAAAGAATTGCTCAAAAAGATTAGCACCGGGATGCCGCAAATCGTACCGTTGAAATCTGCGGAAGCGAAGAAATCTGCAAAATCCACGGCAGTACAATGAGCGTACTCAGCGCCCAGGCTCCTGCGAAAATAAACCTCTATTTGCGTGTGACCGGGAAAACTCCGGAGAACTACCATTTGCTCGACAGCCTGGTAGTCTTTGCTAACATTTATGATGTCATCGAAATTTCGCCTGCCGCTGCGATCAGCGTAACGGTCACAGGAGAAAATGCCGCCTTGGTTTCTCCGTCCGACAATACCGTATTAAAAGCGGCTACAGCCCTGCAAAGCCATTTTGGTATTAAAACCGGTGCGCAGATTCTCCTACAGAAAAACCTGCCGGTAGGAGCAGGCATCGGTGGCGGCTCCTCCGATGCAGCAGCGGCTCTTAAGCTGCTGATACGCCTATGGAAGATAGATATTTCCGAGCATGATTTGGATAGCATTGCTTTATCCATAGGCGCGGATGTCCCGGCATGCCTGCGCGCCACTGCTGTATATATGAGCAGTATCGGCGAGATTATAGACAAAGCTCCCAAATTACCCAAACTGCATATGGTGCTGGTTGGCACCGGCAGGCCTTTACTCACCAAAGATGTCTTTGCACGCTATAAGGAAAAATTTGTTCCTCCCGTTGTTCCACCCAGAGCGTTTACATTCGAGATGGATCTTCTGGATTTTCTGTATAGAAATGGCAATGATCTGCAACGCCCGGCAATAGAGTTAATGCCTGAAATAGAGGATGTCCTTGCAGCGCTTACCGCTGAAGAGGGCTGCCTGCTGGCGCGCATGAGCGGCAGCGGCGCGACCTGCTTCGGGTTGTTTGAAAAACGCAAGTTCGCGGAAGAAGCCGCCATCAAGCTCAGCGACCGGCATCCCAAATGGTGGGTTAAAGTGGCGCAATATGAGTAACGAGTGACGCGTAACGGAAATGAGCAAGAAGAATAAACTGCGTTACAAAAGCCGCGGCAATCCGTTTCCTCCCATTATCATGACCGGTATCGTATCGTTGCGCCAGACGGTGGAAGATGGGAAGGAATCCCCTAACCCGGAAAAAGGCGACATGCAGATTTACCTGAGCACCGATTCCCTGGTCTATAATCCCCATGTGGGGGATTTTGAATCCATTGGCCTGGAAGGGTATCTCAAAGCCAATATTTTTGACGGCAAAAGCTGGAAGCCGCTGTCATTAGAAGAATTTTTCCCCGGACGCGAGTATTATTTTGGAAAACGGGATCGCCCGATGGATACCTATCATATGTGCCTTCCTACTCTACAGAAAACAAAAGGTACAATGCTGGCGCGCACATACCGTGAACATTATAGAATCATGACCCCCGGCGACAATGCCCTGCTATCATGTCAAAAAAACTTCACCAATCCTTAAAAAAACGTTAACAATTATGTGATAGGTTGGATCCTAGCAAGAAGTTAGCAAGAGAGGATTGTATGTTATCTAGTGAAACCAACATCCGGGAACAGATCAAGCAATTAATTGAAGAAGCGGGGAAAATGCCAGAAACCGTCCTGCTTTTAGCAGATGCGATAGAGGCCATAAACGTAGGAAACGGCATGTGCTCCACGAAACAGTCTTACCTTGAATCCGTAAAAATTGCACTATCTATCCTCTTCGATCGCGAAAGAGAGCAGGAGATCCTGAAAGCACACGGGAAATATACCGCAGAACCGAAAAACAAGGAAGCCAAAAACCGTTTCCGCGAACTTACCAAGGAAATGCTGCAATAACCCCCGCCGCACTGCAAAACTTACGCTGAATCATTACATGGCCATCTTCCTGGTGGCGATAAATTCATATTACCAGAAAAATAATGACTTTATAAAAAGAATTTAATACCCTTTCGACATATTGGAAACGGGACGATTGTCCTATAAAGAGGGGTTATATGCCGGCAAGCGAGCAGACAATCAGGAAACAAATACGGGAATTAATCGAAAAGGCAGGAAAGCCTGTAGAAACTACACTGCTGCTGGCAGATGCGATAGAGGCCATAAACGTAGGCAAGGGAAAATGCTCGACACAGTATACGTATCTTGAATCTGTAAAGATCGCCCTGGGTATTCTTTTTGATCGCGATCGGGAACAAAAAATACTTACGGCACAAGGGAAATATGCTGCTGCTCCAGAAGATAGGGAAGCAATCCACTATTTTCAGGAACTCACCAAGGAAATGCTGCAATAACCGCAATAGCTGCCCCCCCCAAGAGGAGACAGCTATCTTTCCGTTCTTACGCAGCCGCTTTGGCATTATGCGGGCGGAACCTGCGGCGCCTTCTGTGGCTCGCATTCGGCGATGGATGTTTGCGAGGTTCTTCAAGCGCTTTATCTCCCGGATTCATCAGCCGCTCTATGGCGCGCCATTTAAGCCTGTCTTCCGGAGAGATAAGGCTGACGGCGGAGCCAGACGCCCCTGCCCTTGCAGTCCTGCCGATACGGTGGATATAATCTTCCGGCGCATGCGGCAAATCGTAGTTAATCACATGCTTAATATGGTCGATATCCAACCCGCGTGCAGCAACATCGGTTGCCACGAGAATGCGGTGTTTTTTTGCCCGAAACGCCTCAATCACACGATCACGCCTGCTCTGCTTCAGATCGCCATGAATAGCTTCCGAACTCATCTTTTGCTTGTTCAGCTTCACTGAAAGGCGATCTGCTCCCCTCTTGGTTTTTACAAACACGATGATGGAGCCTTCCCGCGCGTTCAGTTCTTTCAACAAAAGATCATATTTATTCGTAGCATCCGTATGGATAGTCTCATGCGTGAGATTTACATTCGCCTTGGGGGCGGCATTCTCCTGTCCCACCTTGATACGCACAGGGCTAGTCAGGTACTTTGCCGCCACCTTCATGATATTATCCGGCATGGTGGCGGAAAACATCAAGGTCTGGCGTGTCTTGGGCAGAAATTTTGCAATCTGGTCAAGCTGCGCGGAAAAGCCCATATCCAGCATCCGGTCGGTTTCATCAAGGACGAGAAACCCAGCATCGTGCAGCATCAATGTACCACGCTCGAGATGGTCATTGATACGACCCGGGGTGCCTATAATAAGGCGTGGGCGGTTGCGCAACTGAATGAATTGCGGCCCCATGGACTCCCCTCCGATAAGCAGTGCAGTATTAATGGTATTGCGGGTACCCAGCATCGCTTTGAGCACGCTCATCACCTGCGTGGCAAGTTCACGGGTGGGCGTCAGTATGAGCGCCGCACCACGCGGATTGGCAAGCAGCTTCACGATAAGCGGGATGGCAAACGCAGCGGTTTTACCGGTGCCGGTCTGTGCCGAGGCCAGTATGTCACGCCCTTCCAACGCAGGAGGAATAGCTTCCGCCTGTACAGGCGTCGGGGTTTTAAACTGCATCCGCACCAGCGTTTCCATCAGCACAGGCGGCAAGTTAAATTTTAAAAAATCAGCGTTCGTATTTTCCACCGTATTTACTTCATTAAACATTGTATTTCCTTATTTTTAGTTATATCAAAGGCAGCCGCGCGAACCATTCGCGCAGCGCCAAAGCGTCAGAGCAAAAGCCCTTCGCCTACCACTCTTTACTAACGCCAGAGAAAAATAAGAAAAAACGTGCCAAGGCCACTTCTTAAATCGTGCCTTCCGGCACCACCGCTTTACTTTAGGAGAATTCTTCTCTCCTCGCGGCAACTGTCATCAACAATGAGTAACAAGATGTTGTATACACTAGAAATGGCTAAAAAGCTAGCGATATTATTACTTTTTGCTAATAGGTATGATTCTTTTGATTGCTTTTATACTTAATTAATCAGCTAATAACCATTATCTTCCTCTGTCCTCCGGACCTAGCTTAGGTTCCGGTAAGGGTATACCATGCCCCTTCGTGTAATGCTGTACCCCCTTCACAGGTTATCAGCTTCTAAAAATTAAGATTCTATGAAATCTTCGTTAATATTTAGCCACCATGCTAAAAGCATTTGGGGTTTACTCCAAGGGACAACGCCGTTATGATGCGGCACCGGTTTAATCCTTACTCACAAAAATCCATGAAATACGTCTTCGGCAACTGGAAAATGAATGGAATCCATGAGGAAGCCGTAGCGCTGGCAAAGGCAGTCGGCACAACAAAACCACAAAAATACACCCAAGTAGCTATATTTCCTCCATTTATAAACCTTCATCTTGTCAAAAAAGCGCTATCACGCTCCTCAATTGCCCTCGGCGCGCAGGATTGCAGCCCGGAAGAAAATGGCGCGTTTACCGGAGATATAAGCGCCGGAATGCTCAAGGATGCCGGTTGTAAATATGTTCTGGTTGGACATTCCGAACGGCGCACCTTGCATGGAGAAAGCGATGAAACCGTGCGGAACAAAGCAATCGCCGCCATAAAAGCCAGGCTGGTTCCGGTGATTTGCGTTGGAGAAAACCTTGCCGAGCGGGAATCCGGCAAATACCTTCAGGTCATCACCCGCCAGGTGGAGCAATCTGTCCCTTCACTTACCAATCCCAGCAGCTATTTGATTGCCTATGAGCCGGTCTGGGCAATAGGCTCTGGGAAAACCCCGATTTTAGCGGAAATATCGGAAGCGCATAAAACTATTGCCTCCTTGTTATATCATGATACATCAAAGGCGGATAAAAAAACCGCTATCCTTTATGGAGGCTCCGTGAAGGCCAATAATGCATGCGAGATTATGGCAACCGAAGGAGTTGACGGCGTGCTGGTCGGCGGGGCAAGCCTGAAGGCGGATGAGTTCGGAAAGATAATAGAAGCTGCTGGGAGCATATAAGAAATTATGTATCAGGTTTTAATCGTCATACACGCTCTGATAACCATTGCGCTCATTGTTATCATACTGGTGCAGCGCAGTTCCAGTGACGGCATGGGGCTATCCGGAAGTGCGTCGGGCAGTTTTATGTCCGGACGGGCGGCAGCGACTTTCGTCACGCGCGCCACCGCAATATTGGCGGGAATATTCATTTTGTTAAGCTTAGGCATAGGGATACTGACCGCGCATAATCATGACCATGCTTCCGGCTCCATCATGGATAAGCTTACCAGTAAGCCTGCCCCGCAAGCCGTACCCCAGGCACCGGTGTCGCAACCTGCTAAACCTGCAGCCCCTAGCGTACCGCGTCCCGAATGAAATTCAGGTTTCAGGTTTCGGGTTTCGGGTTTCAGTTATGCCTGCTGACACCTGATATCTGTCACCTGATGCCTCAACTTGAGGAAATATGAGTAAATTGGCTGGAAAGCCCCGTTTTATTTTTATCACCGGCGGGGTGGTATCGTCACTTGGCAAAGGCCTGGCCGCTTCAAGCCTTGCAGCCCTGCTGCAAGCACGTGGATTCAAGGTTCGCCTCCGGAAGCTCGATCCTTACCTCAACGTCGATCCTGGCACCATGAACCCCAACCAGCACGGCGAAGTATTCGTGACCGAGGACGGGGCGGAAACCGACCTGGATCTCGGCCATTACGAGCGCTTTACCGGCGTGGACGCTAAGCGTAGCGATAATATCACCGCCGGACGTATCTACTCCACCCTGCTCTCCAAGGAGCGCAAAGGCGACTATCTCGGCCATACCGTGCAGGTGATCCCCCACGTCACCGACCTGATTAAGGAATTCATACTCAGCGAAACCGCAACCGAGGATTTTGTCCTATGCGAAATCGGCGGCACGGTAGGCGACATTGAGGGACTGCCGTTTTTTGAGGCTATCCGGCAGATTGGCTATAAAATGGGCCGTTCTAAAGTGCTCTATATGCACCTGACGCTTGTGCCCTACATCGCCGCCGCCAAGGAACTCAAAACCAAACCGACCCAGCATTCCGTGAAAGAGTTGCGTTCTATCGGGATTCAGCCCGATATCCTGCTCTGCCGCGCAGAGCGTGAGATTCCACTGTCCGAACGCCGCAAAGTGGCGCTTTTCTGCAACCTTCCTGAAGAATCCGTATTTCAGGCGCTCGATGCCAGGTCGATTTACCAGGTGCCGTTGCATTATTCCGAACAGAAGCTGGACGTACGGGTGCTCGAACATTTCGGCATGGATACTCCTGAGGCTCCGGACCTCCAGAAATGGCATGATATCGTAAACCGTTTTGAGCAGCCTGCGGGTGAAGTGACCGTGGCGATTGTCGGCAAATATACCGGCATGGGCGATGCATATAAGTCTTTGAATGAAGCCCTGGATCACGCAGGGATTGCCCATAATGTGCGGGTCAACCAGCGTTGGATGGATGCAAAGGATTTTGAAACCCTGGATATGCATAAGAAATTCAAGGGCGTGGATGCGATTTTAGTACCTGGAGGATTCGGCGAACGCGGCGTCTTGGGCAAGATCGCCGCCATCAATTACGCGCGGGAAAACAAAATTCCCTATTTCGGCATCTGCTTCGGGATGCAGATCGCAGTATTGGAATTTGCCCGCAATGTACTTGGCATCAAGGAAGCCAATTCCACAGAATTTGGGGAATTCAAAGGCAAGGACAAGCGTGGCCCGGTCATCGGCCTGATGACGGAGTGGAAAAAAGGCGACGTATCCTATAAGCGTAGCAGCGGTGACGATTTAGGCGGCACGATGCGGCTTGGCTCCTATCCATGCCAGCTTGTCCCGGGTAGCCTCGTTGCAAAAATTTACGGCAAAAAGAGCATCCATGAGCGTCATCGTCATCGTTATGAGATGAATATTGCCTATGCCAGGGAACTGGAAAAGGTAGGACTGCAAGTCAGCGGCGTTTCCCCCTCCGGTAAGCTGCCGGAAATCGTTGAATTGCCTGCTCATCCCTGGTTTGTCGGGGTCCAGTTCCATCCCGAACTGAAATCGCGCCCTTTTGCTCCTCACCCACTGTTTTCCTCGTTTATTGAGGCGGCGATTGGGCAATCCAAGCGCAAGGAAGAAGTACTTTAAATTATTGGATTATCAGCCGCTAACTGAAATTTAACATAATCTTCATATTTCTTTGATAGTTTTTTGCTATAGTGGCACTGGAGATAACATCTTTAAGAGTAAGGAAACCTATGGCAAATAATGACTATATTGGCGAACTTATTTCATCCGCTAGGGATTTCGTCGAAACAAAAAAAGACACAATAGAGGTAAATGGGGAGGAAAGTTCTCGCCGCACCATTCACGTCGCAGCCTTCACATATAAAGGCCTTGAAAGGCTGAATGTCTTAGGAGCGATAGATTCTACATCCTACCACCGGGCGCTTTCTGAAGCGCAAAACCGGCTAAACCTTCCAAAACCGTTACCTGAAGTGTATAGCGATTTTGAGAAATTAGTGGACGGAGGGAAGTTCGATCAAGATACCGCTACTACGCTGGAAACTGTAGCACGCCGTACTGCAGGTGCATTATCTCGGCCAATGATAAATGATAAGTATATTTCAGGACTTATTTCATCCGCTGAAGCCTTCGCCGCAGAAAGACAAGATAAAATAGGGACAAATGGAGATATAGCCATCGCAGCCTTCACATATAAAGGCCTTCGACAACTGCATGACTTAGTAGTCCTATCTGATGAATCCTACCAACAGGCACTTTCTGAGGTGCAAAGGCGGCTAAACCTTCCAAAACCGCTGCCTGAAGTGTATAGCGACTTCGGAAAATTAGTGGACGGAGGGAAGTTTGATCAACATACCGCTACTACGCTGGAAACCATAGCGCGCCGTACTGCAGGTACATTATCTCAGCCCGGAACGTCACAAGTTGTTGCTACAGGAAGAGAAACTGAACCACTTTCTCCAGAACGACAAAAAGCACTTGGATAATAGTACGAGGAACATATGGCATACGCAAATCCTTCACAATCCCCAAACGGCTCCGTGTTTTTACTATTTGGCAGGGACAATGGCCGGGATGCTTGGTATATTATCCGGGCACATAAAATAAAAGAGCCGATTGTACGCAACTTTCACAAGACGGTAGAAAGCTATAATTTAAATAAGCTGGGAACAGTACTGGAAACCGGTTGGGGAAAAGAGCCGCCGGAAGATCTGAAAAAAAAGTATATGCACTAAGCCTCCTTTTTGTTCAAAGGATATATCCGCTTTTACGCTTGACAATCCCCAAGGAATGGCTACTTTGCCGTGCACTTAACACTTATTCAGAATTTACCTCTATGGCAAAGAAAAATATCGTCCTTATCAAACTGGCAAGCAGCGCAGATACGGGGGTTTTTTACGTAAAAAAGAAGAACCCGAAGAAGCAGACCGAAAAGCTCTCTTTCCGTAAATATGACCCAGTGGCGCGCAAGCACGTCGTATTTAACGAAACCAAACTGAAATAGTCACCTCTTTCTACGGAGGAGCCATGTTCATTACCGATGCCCTAGCCGCCGATGCTGTGAATGCCGTTGCCTCCGGTCCGGCAGCCCTTTTAAGCAGCGCCATGCCGATGGTGCTGATTGTAGCGGTATTTTACCTCCTTATTATTCGCCCGAACCAGAAGAAAATCAAAGACCATGAGGATATGGTAAAGGCGTTGCGCCGCGGCGACAAGGTCGTCACCGCAGGCGGGGTTATCGGGGTTATCAACAAGGTGGAAGATGATAACATACTCGTGCTGGAAATCGCCGATAATGTCAAAATACGCGTGATTCGTGAGACTATTTCTACCGTCATGAACAAGACTCCGGTTGCCAACGACAACAAGGAAGATAACAAAACGCCCGGTAAATCCGCCGGCAAAAAATAGGCAGGACGATGCTGGATTTTTCACGCTGGAAGATTGCAATCATAGCGGGCGTATGCCTGTTCTTTGCATTACTGGCAATCCCCAATCTTTTTTCCGAAGATACGCGCGGGCAATTTCCTGCTTTCCTGCCGTCGCGGACGGTGAATCTTGGATTGGATCTGCAGGGTGGATCTTACCTGCTGCTGGAATTGCAGTTCGACCGTTATCTCTATGAGCAGTTGAACGGTGTCGTGGACGGGCTGCGTGCCGAAATGATCGCGAAGAATATTATGTATCAGGGGCTTGGCATCACTGGCAATGCCGTGAAGTTTACCCTGATAAAACCGGGGGATGCAACAAATATAAAATCGCTGGTCGCAAAAATTGCCCCGGATATGGAAGCCTCCGACAAAGGCAATGGCAGTTACGAAGTCACGTTTTCCGAGAACGCGCTCAGTGCAAAGAAATTGCAGCTCCTTGAGCAATCCATGCAGATCGTCAACCGCCGTGTAAACGAAACTGGCACACGTGAACCAATCATTCAACGCCAGGGCAATAGCCGTATTGTGCTGCAGGTCCCAGGCCTGCAGGATCCGGAAAGGCTGAAAGCTCTGCTCGGCAAAACCGCCAAGATGACCTTCCATCTGGTCGATGAAAACGCCAGCATGACGGATCTGATGCATGGCAAGACACCGGCGGGAACGCGTATCCTTTATGAAGAAGCGCATAGCACAACGGAAAAGAATCCCGTCCGTATGCCCATTGCGATCAAGACCCGCGTAATGCTGAGCGGCGATATGCTGGTGGATGCCGCCGCCACGTTCGACAATCAGACCAACGAACCGGTGGTAAGCTTCCGCTTCAATACGGCGGGGGCGCAGAAGTTTGGTGAAATCACCCGCGAAAATGTCGGTAAGCGCTTCGCCATCGTGCTGGACGACAAAGTGATTACCGCGCCGGTTATCCGCAGCGCCATCCTGGGCGGCAGCGGCATTATCTCCGGCAATTTTACCACGGAATCCGCCAATGATCTGGCCGTGCTGTTGCGCTCCGGCGCATTGCCTGTTCCCCTGAAGGTCATTGAAGAACGTAGTGTTGGCCCCAGCTTGGGCGCGGACTCTATCAGCGCGGGTAAGCGCGCATCACTCCTGGGCGTTGTGCTGGTGATGGGCTTCATGCTGATCAATTACGGGCTGTTCGGGATTTTTGCCAATGTGGCACTATTCTTCAACCTGGTATTCATCATGGGCGCATTATCGCTGTTTCAGGCGACCCTTACGCTGCCCGGCATTGCCGGCATGGTGCTGACGCTGGGTATGGCGGTGGATGCCAACGTGCTCATCTATGAGCGCATCCGTGAAGAGTTGCGTAATGGGAAAACGCCGTTCTCCGCGATTGAAAGCGGATTCCGCATCGCCCGCGCTACTATTCTCGACGCTAATGTTACCACCCTCATTGCCGCCATTTTGTTGTTTTATTTCGGCACAGGGACGGTAAAAGGCTTCGCCGTAACCCTCGCCATCGGCATTCTCGCCTCGATGTTTACCGCTATTCTTCTAACACGCCTGATGGTTTCCGTCTGGCTGCGCCGTACGAGACCGAAAGTGGTGCCGATTTAGAGCGTGTCTCCGATATTATTCATACTTCTTCTTGTAGAAAAATGATACTTATCTTGTATAAGGAACATAGTTATCACTATGCCATAGGTATCTTTTTATGAGCAATCTTGCCCGAGCTAAATGCAATGTTCTTGTATTAGACGATGATGAACTCAATTTAATGATACTTGAAAATGCAACGGGAAAAGCCGGGTATGATGCGAAGCCATTTTTATGCAGCGAGGAGGCATGGTCTTATCTGAAAGAGAATCCCAACAGTATAGATATCGCTGTTATTGACAAAATGATGCCAAAGATTGACGGAATCGAGTTCTTAAAGCGCATGAAAGGTAATGAATCACTCAAACATATCCCGGTTATCCTGCAGACAGGCGATGTAGGAAAGAAACAGATGGAAGAGGGGATGAAAAATGGTGCGTATTATTATTTAGCAAAACCGTTTACACCGGACATGCTCATTGTACTTCTACAATCAGCAGGGAATTCCCTCGCTCTTGGAGCATAACTGCTCTATTCGTATCATTAGCAGGCACATCTTTTTTACTTCCCCCACCGGTTATGCACCCAGAACCATTGCGCGGGATGCTCTCGGATCCAGTATTCAAAGATGCGGTGAAGTTCCAGCATCGCGGCTTTTGCATCCGTATTTTTATCATAGATAACCGGCGGCTGCAGCGTCACATGAAAATGCACCCCATGCGTACGCACTACACGGGCGGCAAGCAACGGCACCTCTAATTTCATCGCCATGCTGATGGCAGCGGTCGCGGTCATCGCGTCCCGGCCAAAAAACGGCACCGCTTCTCCATCATTCATTTTCTGATCGACCAGCATCCCTACCGCTTTTCCTGCCTTGACGGCCTTAATGGACTGCTGCGCGCCTTCGCGGCCTTTTCCGTACATGGCCGTGTTATATCTGGAACGGATACGGCAGATCAGCCAATCCGCTACTGGGTTATTGGCAGCACGATAAATCAGCACCATCGGCAATCCGTAGATTGCCGCAGTCAGGGGCGCGATTTCCCAGTTGGCAAAATGGCCGGAGATAAAAAAGGATCCGACTTCTGAATTTTTTACATTCTGCAAATGTTCCAATCCTTCAATCGTAATGCGCCTCGCCATGATTTTACGCGATATATGCGGATATTCCCCGATGATTCGCCCGAGATTATCCCACATATCGCTTAAGACTTTTCCGCGTTCCGCTTCACTCAATTCCGGAAGCGCCATGGCGATATTTTTACCGGCAACCCTATGCACTCCCAGGAACGGCCCGATCATCCGCCCCAGCAGGCCGCCCAGAGCCGAGGCAGCATCGAGCGGCAGCAGGCGGAAGAATGTTATACTCACCACCAGCAGAACCGCTTCCACACCGTATTTAATATTTCGCAGCATCAGGCAAGCACCGTCTTCAGCAAGGCATCGTTATCATCAAATATCATTTCAATAGGCACTACATTTACCTCGGGCTTTATATCGTCCGGCAGACGGACAAAATCCTTCTCGGTCGTCACCAATATGCAGCCCAGCTCTTTTGCTTTTGTATGCAGGAAGCGCAAATCTTCCGGCGTAAAATCGTAATGGTCAGGATACGCGACATGTTTACTGATCATACATCCCAGATGCTGCAGGGTACGATAAAATTTACGCGGATGGGCAATGCCGCAGAATGCAAGTACCTGTTTGCCTCTTAGAAACTCCGCGATGCTCCTGTATTGCACATGCGCCTGTAAAATTTTTAGGTCCTGTGGCACCTGCCGTAATACGTCATGCGTATCCTTGCCTATCATGATCACGGCGCTTGCCCGCTGCAGGGCGTCGGCAAAAGGTTCCCTGAGCGGCCCGGCGGGAATCAGCCTCCCATTGCCTAGGCCGTAATGCCCGTCTATCACCAGCAGGGAAACATCCTTATGCAGGTAAGGATTCTGGAACCCGTCATCCATGATAATAATTTCCGCTCCCGTCTTTACCGCGGCCCGCGCGCCGGAAGCCCGATCCTTCGCCACCCAGGTGGGCAATATTTCAGCAAGCAGTAAGGGCTCATCCCCGACATCCCTCGCAGTGTGCCTTGACAGATCTACACATGTGACTCCTGTATTCCTGCTCTTATACCCGCGCGAAAGGTAATGCGCGTTTTTACCCAGTTTCTTCAGCATCTCTCCCAACGCGAGCGCTACCGGAGTTTTCCCTGCACCGCCGGCAACAAGGTTCCCGATGCATATTATTTTGGCGGGTAATTTTTCAGGCGACGCCCCTGTCTTGCGCGCCTGCGTCAGCCCATAAAACACGGCTGAGGCCGGCAGCAAAACAGTAGACAATACCCCCTTGCCTTTCCAGAAAATCGGTGCGCGCATAGTTTCTCAAACGTTATCTGAACTGAGATTATCTTAACTAAGATAAGGCCGCAACTCATTCATGATACGTTCAATCATCCCGCTACCGGATTGGACATGGCGCATGGCGGCATCGCCTAATTTAAGGTGCATTTCCTTATTCCCTAATAATTGCTTCAGGACATCCCTTAATTCTTCCCGCGTGTGTATACCTATAACCGCTTTGTCCTGCTCCATGCGGGACACCATATCCCTGAAATTATGGGCATGCTGTCCCATAATGATTGCACATCCCGTCCGCGCCGCTTCCAGCGGGTTTTGCCCGCCATGCGGCACCAGCGTCCCGCCGATGAACGCAATCGGGGCAAGGCGGTAAAACATCCCTAGCTCGCCCATGGTATCGCCAAGATAAATATCGGTTTCCGGGGTTATGGATTCCTTTTTTGAACGCTGTACAAGATGAAAGCCACGCAACTGCTCTGCGATTTCGCCACCGCGTTTTGCATGGCGCGGTACAATCAACGTCAGCAGGTCGGGAAAGATCTGCTTCAGTGCGGCATGCACCTCGCCGATTATGGTTTCCTCGCCCAGATGCGTACTGGCGGCAATCCATAGAGGGCGCGCACCGATAGCCGCCCGCAGCCGCACCAGCTCCTCTTCATTATACGGCAAGGGCGCGGCATCGTATTTCAGATTGCCGGTGGCGGTAATGGCCGGAATACCCAATTCCAAAAGCCGGCTGCCATCCTCGACACTTTGGGCAAAACAGAGAGAGAAACAGGAAAGCAACTGACGAATAAGCGGTCGGGCAAATCGCCAGGAGCGGAAAGATCGCTCCGACATGCGGGCGTTGATAATTCCCATCACCGCGCCGCGCTTGCGGGTTTCCATCAGGATATTCGGCCAGAGCTCGGAATCCACCCACAACGCGATGTCAGGCTGCCAATGATACAGGAAAGCCGCTACTGCATCCGGTGAATCCACCGGTGCAAACTGATGCAGCGCACGCGCAGGCAATCGCTCGCCCATCATTTTTGCCGAAGTGACCGTCACGGTAGTCAGTAGAATATGGATGGACGGGTAGGCTGCAAGCATCGCATGGATAAGCGGTAGCACGGAATTGGATTCCCCGACGCTTGCTGCATGTATCCATACCAGCCTGCCCGGAGGACGCACAATGGATGTGATGCCTGTCCTCTCCCCCACCCGCGCGGCATCTTCTTTGCCACGCCTGAGCCTGCGCTGCAGGAGAGCCGGTATAAGCGGCTCAGCAATATAGGTTATTGTTTTATATACCGCGTACATCATTGCAAGAGTTGACCTCCGTTTTGTATGATAGTAGGCTATTACTGTCTAAATAGGGAGTGATAAATATGACACTGCGCGGCGTGCTGACCCTTTCAATGTTGCTGGCGTTGCTGGCATCATGTTCGGCGCCGTATTCGGATCTGAAAAGCCCATGCGTGGGCGCGCAGGGAAGCCCTTGCGAGCGCCGTCCGATTAACGATTGGTGGCTGAATCCGAAAGATGAGGGCTAATACCCTTGTTTTATCATTTACATATGCGTTCGATAAGGCTTATTCCGGCGACCATGCTGACCGCATTCCTGCTGCTTGGCCTTAAAATGGGAGAGGCGGTGCGTGATGGACGTGAGCTCTTGCTGACTTTTACGGAAGAAGCCCATGCCCAGCAATCTCCAACACCCACTACGACTCCTGCCACTTCCGCTACTCCTGCATCCACACAAGCCGCCCCTACGGCCACGGCTACTCCGGCAGCTGCGGAGACTGCCGCGCAACCGGCACAGTCCGAGGATTCAGCAAAGAAAGAAAAAGAGGGGGAACCCAAAGTAAATCCACCTTCCACCGATTTGCCTACGGATGATGCAGATGAAGAGTCCGCCAAGCGTGATTTTTCACAGGTGGAGATTGATCTGTTGCAGAGCCTTGCGAAGCGACGCCAGGAGCTCGACGACTGGGCAAAGCAGGTACAGCTTAAGGAGAATATGCTGGTAGCGGTGGAAGGCCGTATCGACGAAAAAGCCAATAACCTAGAGAAAATGAAAAAAGAGGTGGAAGTGCTGCTGGCAAAATACAACGAGCAGGAAGACACCAAAATCCGCAGCCTGGTAAAAATCTACGAAAGTATGAAACCCAAGGATGCAGCGCGGATCTTTGAAGAACTGGATATGCCGGTGCTGCTGATGGTGGTGGATCGGATGTCAGAACGCAAGGTAGGGGCTGTCCTTGCCGATATGTCCCCCACCAAGGCCAAAGATGTCACGGTCCAGCTTGCCGAACAGCGCAAGCTGCAGAAAAACCGCTCTGCCTCTCCGGCGAATGCGGCACCACCGGCAAGCCGGTAATTATTGAACCGGCAAATCTATCTTCGCCGCCACGATAAAATCATTCTCATGCAGGCCGCCGGCAGCATGGGTTTGCAGGCTGATATCCGCATAGCCCCAACCGAGCTTAATATCCGGATGATGGTTTTCCTGCTCCGCAATATCGCCGACCCTATTGACGAACGCGATCGCCTGCACAAAATTTTTGAATTTATATGATTTTTGCAGCCATTTGCCGTCCCTGCTGATTTCCCAGCCGGAAAGCTGTTTCAGCAATTCCACGGCTTCCTTGGCAGAGAGCGCTTGCGTGCCTTCACGGCAGGCGATACATCCTTTTTTTAGCAAATTCATAATAATCCTTTCTATTTCTCTTTCGTGGCGTCTTTCAGCTTAAAAAACAATCCCATTTCTCTGTCGTTCATCAGTTCAAACGTGCCTTTCACCGTGATGAGTTCATCCGTGTAACCGACCGGTTTTTTCGTCCATACGTCTATAATCTCGTTAGGTTCGCCGGGCGGACAGAATGGGCAGGTAGGCGTACGTTTCGCCAGCAGAAAATGTTTGAATTTATCCTTGGACTCAAGCGGCATCATAAATCCACTGACGGTTACCTCTTTTCCTGAAAGCGCTTTTACTTCCGAAGGAATTTTTGCGCTGTAGAATCCCTGTTTCTTGTCCATGATCACTTTGGTCTTCTGCAATAATTGCCATACCGGGTGCTTCGACATGGGCAAGGCATCCTGCGCCTTACGTTCATCCAGAGGTTGTAGGCTGAAACCGGAAACCAGAAACCAGAAAGAAAAAATAGATATAAGTGTGGATACGCGCTGGAGTGTTATACAACGCCACCGTGAAGCAAGGGGGGTAAGCGCCAGCGAAGAGGGAGAATCCCCCTTATATATAGACACTGCCTCCACTATCCCCTCGACAGCACCTGCGCAACATTGACCCGGTAAGCCATGAAGGCGGGGATAATCGATGCAAGGCAGCTAAGTGCAATCGCTCCAACGCCTGCTAGGATTTCATACGGATTGAAACCCGTGCCGCCGAGCGTAATATGTTTTGTGGTTTCAATCCATAACTCCACTGCATAGGAAAGCGCCTGCCCTAGAATAACGCCCAGCACCGTGCCCGCGACGCCAAGCATCAAACCTTCGGCTAGTACAAAGGCGAACACCTTGCTGCGCGTTGCACCTAAGACCCTCAGGAGTGCAATATCATACCGGCGCTCATTGACCGCGTTAAACAGTGTCATGAAGAACCCTACCGCCGCGATAACGACCAGCGCCCCACCAAACGCCTGAATCGCATCACCACCTATTCCCAGCATCTTGATAAGCCTGGCCAACTCGGTAGCGGGGCTCGCTGCCTGCATGGCACTGCTCTGGTTGATCATACGCGGCAATGTTGCCGTAGCCAGCGGCGATCGATAGCTAACCAGCAATGCGGTTATCTCCTTCCCAGGATGTTCCTTTTGTTTCTCCACCTCCGATTTGTCATCGGGCTCTGGATGTTCATGCACGCGCCAGACGCTCTCCACCGGAGTCAGCACCAACCGATCCAGCACCGTGCCGGAGGGTGCCAGTATACCCACGATAGTATACGGAAAATCCTTATGCAGATCATCGCTGCTCACCAGCCCATGCGCCCCCACTATCCTGTCATTGATTTTTAAGCTGCGCTTGGCGGCCACTTCGCTTCCTGCCACCGCTTCCATCGGCGCGTTAAAAATCCTGCCGCTGGCGAGCGTGCCATTATAAAGCTTTAGGTAATCGGCATTGGTACCCACTATCCGGTAGCCGCTGAAATTATCGCCCAACGCCACCGGCACCGCGGATTTCACCATCTTATTCCTGGTTATCTTTTCCGCTTCCGTCAGCGAAATGTTGCCATTGGGCGCATCCATATGGAATATGCTGGAAAGCATAAGCTGGACCGGGCTGCCTTTCGCTCCGACGACAAGATCAATGCCTGCCAGATCATTCTCAAAACGCCGTTCCACCTGCCCGCTTACGTTGACGAGCGTTACAATGACCGCGATGCCGAGCGCCAGCACCAGTATATTAAAGATGTTGCTTAAGCAATTATGGCGTAGTCCGGAAAGACTTAAGCTGAGTATATTCATTGTGTATTCTCAAAATGAATGACATTGCTGAAATGCGCCTTGAGACGGCTGTCATGCGTAGCAATCAGCAGGGCGGCACCGGTCTCTTCCGCCACCTGCTTGATAAGCGTAATCACTGCTTCGCAATTCTTGTCGTCCAGGCTTGAGGTCGGCTCGTCAGCGATAATCAGCTTGGGACGATGCAATACCGCACGCGCAATTGCGACGCGCTGCGCCTGTCCCTGGCTTAAATGCTGCGGCAGGGAGTTTTTTTTCTCATACATCCCCAGCCGGTGGAGTATTTCATCCATATATTCCGTATTCGGCGGCATATTGACCGCGAAAGAGGCAAGCAAAAGGTTTTCCATCACCGTGAGGGACGGTACAAGATGCAGGGTCTGGAAAATGATGCCAAGCTGAACACCCCGGAAGCGATCCATTTCCGCTTCCTTAAGCAGGGTAATGTCGATGCCGTCTATAATAATCCTTCCGCTTATCACCGGCATAAGCCCGGCGATTACATACAGGAGCGTGGTCTTGCCGCCGCCGGATGCGCCGGTAATCAGGCACTGTCCCCTTTCAGGCAGCAGCAGGCTATCGACATAAATAACCGGCTTGCCTTCATATCCCATGGTTACATGTTCGATTCTCAGCATGTCGCCACCCACCTGCCTACCCTCTCCGTTCCCAGCGGTCCCTGATGCTTTCCGCATATGCGCCGGTTTTTATCTAGAAATACGCTGAGCGGTAAAACAAATTTCCCATTCCCCGCATGTTGCAGTACTTCCTGCTCCTGCGCACCAGCCACAGCACTACGGACGTTCCCCGGCAGCATACCAGGAATATATTGCTCTGCGCGCACGCCATCAAGTGAAATAACCTCTATTGCCAGATCGGTATGTCCTGCGGCAATCTCCGGGATTATTTTCATCTCTTGCCGGCATGGCGGACAATCGGAGCGGAAAAACATCATCAGCGTTTCAGGGGATTTTTTACCATCCACCGCCAGTACAGGCAAAGAAATAAACGCTGCCAGTATAAGGAATCCATATTTTTCTAGTACCACACGCCGTTCCATTTCTCATGAATGGCACACGGCACCACAGATGTCTATTTTAAGTTATGGATACGGACGGGACAGATGTCAGCCGTTCACGCGCAGTGGCTGCCGCCCACTCTTTATTCGGCCGCTCTGGTGACTTGGGAGCATTGGCACTCGGTCTTTCATCTGAGTGCTCCTTGTGGCCAAATACCTGGGCAGCAGCCTTTGTTGCTTGTACTTCATTTCTCTGGAAAAAAGTGGGTTTTATCGCGCGGGCACTGATCAGTATAGAGTTACTAAAAATCAATCCGAATATTTTCCCTCGAAAGAGTTCGCCAATCGAAGCATCGTGAGCATGATGCCCTCTCGCTTTTTCCCAATTTCGGACAAAGAACTGCGTGAATACGTTGATAATTGTGGAGAAAAAGTTCCAGGTAAATATATGTCCAAAATGGCTGGCTTCATACTCATATAATTCCTTTCTTTTCGCTTCCGCTTCAGGACCGTTCGGATCGAACCCATGCTTTTCCGCCCAAAGCTTCGCGTCCCGTCTGGCGCCTTTTTCAAAAAAAACCCCAAATATCGGCTCTATGACTTTCCGCATTCCTTTCATCAGCCAAGGGCAAAAATGGGCGACAGTAGCAGTCAAGGGCACTGCAGCTAAATCACCTATGATCTCGCCGCCGAACCAATGTCCAGATTCTCTTAGAAAGCTTGAAAAAGTGAGCTTATGTTCATGATCGTGCTCATGCGCTTCGGTTGTTTTTCCAACCATTCCTGTTACCCACCGCAACCATTTCCATCGGTCTGCCTGCAGCTTTGGGTTATGCTCTACCTCATGCACTCCCGTCCCCACAATGGGTTGGATTAGAGAATCGGTAAAAAGACAGGATGCGGCATGATATCCCGTATACTCCATGTCCTGCAAAAACGAGCGCTTGTTTTCAGTGCTCGCAGACGCATCCGGCTTCAGATTATTCTCCTGCTCCGCCATCGGATTACTCTGTACATGGTTACACTTGTAACTATCCTGATTTTAGCTGTTTTCCAGCACCAGGTAAAGCAATACCGTACTATGTAACAAAAGTGTAATAAATGAGATTCCATATCGGGCGAATTAGTTATCTTCCTCCACTGACGAAGAGGATTCCGGAGCGGCATTCTGATCCTCCGCCGGGGCAGGCTGCGCCCCCTGCGGTTGAGCAGGCATCGGCGGAATAAAAGCAAATGTTTCAGATTTTCCTGGATCTTTCCCCTTCGTCTGCAATTCCAGGAAACAGGCTGTATCCCCCGCCTCAATGCACGCCCCCCAGTCTGCCGGGATTTTTACAGTGGATAGTGGCGTTACAAGGGGTGTCTCCGTAACACTATTCCTGGCCACGGCATGATCGTAAAATGTCGAATACCAGTAGCCATAAATACTCCCTATGCCGACAAGGCAGATCCCTATAATCCAAAGTGTCGGGGCGGTGCTGTGCAACGCTGCGTCCGGCACAAAAAATTCCTGCCGCTTGCCTCCAAGTAATTTCTCATATTCTTCCAATACTTCGTTGGAATCCAGTTGCAGAAATCCGGAATAATTTTTGATATAGCCGCGTATATAGGCTTTCCCCGGCAGGTTATCAAGCTTGCCGTTTTCTAGATCCAGGAGATATCTTGGCCGCATATTGAGCATGGCGGCAGCCTGCTCTATGCTGATATTGAGGCTTTCGCGGACATCATGCAGATACCGCCCCAGATCCACATAATCTACTGCCCTCATACGACCACTTTATGATCCATGGCATATCTTTCCAGCATCCGCCGGACGCTCGGCTCCGAGGAAGTGCATAATATATCCACATATTTCGTCAATTCCTCCAGATGCAGGCTGCGTACCATGGATTTCACCGGACCGATGGATGAGGGCGGCATCGAAAATGAGCGTAGCCCTGCCCCCAGCAATGCCATCGCTTCAATCGGCTTGCTCGCCATTTCCCCGCAAAAACCGGGCTCCACCCCCGCCGCATTACACTCCGCAATGATACTGCGCACAATACGCAATACCTCCGGCGCAAGCGTGTCGTACCGATCGGAAACGCGCTGGCTACCACGATCACAGGCAAACAGGAACTGCAGCAGATCATTGCTGCCGATGGAAATGAAATCCACGCGCTTCATCAACGCCGACAACTGCCACAACAGCGCCGGGACTTCAATCATCGTCCCGACACGGATTTTCTTCGGAATAGCGATACCATCCGATTTTGCCCGTGCAATCTCTAAGGCAATAAGTTTACGTGCCTCATCGATCTCACTTACCTGTGTTATGAAGGGCAGCATTACATTCAGCGGCTTATCTGCCGCGGCATGGATAAGTGCGCGGAACTGGCGGCGCAGGATAGCCGGACGATCCAGCCCTATGCGGGTTGCGCGCCACCCCAGCGCCGGATTTTCCTCCCCGTCAATAGGGAAATAAGGCAACTGCTTGTCACCGCCGATGTCAAACGTACGGAATATCACAGGCTTATCCCCTGCCTGCCGTAATATCTTTCCATAGACACGCGCCTGCGAGCGTACATCCGGCATGGACGGTGAAATCAGATAGGGAAGCTCGGTGCGGTAAAGGCCGATCCCATCCACATCTTCCGCTTGGAGGTATTTAACATCCACGAATAGGCCGGCATTGATATTGAGCGAGATCCGCTGACCATCCAGCGTCATCGGCGGCAGGTTCTGCTGCGCCGCATAAATCTGCGACCGCATCTGGTTGGCGCGTATATGCTCCGTGATTGTGCGCTCGATATCATCGTTCGGGCGCAGGTAGACCTCGCCGTTATCGCCGTCGATAATCACCGGATCGCCGGACTGGATAAGATTTGTGGCACTGGCTATCTTGCCTACTACCGGAATTTCCATTGCACGCGCGATGATAACGATATGCGATGTCGCCGCACCGTCCTCCAGGATAATTCCCTTTAGTTTCTTGCGGCCATATTCAAGCAGTTCTGCCGGTCCCAGTGTGCGGGCGACCAGAATAAACCGCGCAGGCAGATCGGAACTGATAGGCGTTTTATGCTCGCCGGACAAATGCTGGAGCAAGCGGTTTGACACATCCTCCAGATCATGCAGACGGCTACGGATATATTCGCTCTGCACCTTGCCCATGCGCGCCGTCATGTCGTCCTGCGTCTTACTCACGGCGGACTCGGCGCTTAAACCCGAGTTGATGGCATCCACTAGCTGATTTATCCAGCCTTTATCGTGCGCGAACATGCGGTAGGTTTCCATAATGTCGCGCTGCTCGCCGCCTTCCTCCAGATCAGACTGATGAATCAGTTTGTCTATGGAATCCTGCAGCCCGTTAAGCGCAATCTGTAACCGTTGCAATTCCTTTGCCGGATCTTCCGACAGCGCAATTTTGACCTCAATGCGCTTGCGGTGCATGACTGCCACACCGCGCGCAAGACCAGGGGCGAATTTCAAACCGATAAAATGTTGTGAATATAATGCCGTGCTGCTGCCTTCACGCAACTCACGACGGCTTACCAGCTTGCCCGACTGATTGAGTTCGGCAAGCACCATGGCGACCGTCTGCAACACTTCTATCTGATCGTTGGAAAAGGTCTTTTCCTGCTTATCCTGCACGACCAGCACGCCGACTACTTTTCCGCTCTGCAAAATCGGCACGCCGACAAATGCATTGTATTTCTCTTCCCCGGTCTCCGGACGGTAGGCAAATTTCGGATGGTGCTGGGCATCGGCCAGATTGATAGTGGAGGCCGTTGCGGCAATATCCCCCACCAGCCCCTCCCCAACCTGCAGCCGAGTAAGGTGTACGGAAGACGGATTCAAGCCGACATTGGCGAACAATTCCAGCACATCCCCAGCGCGCAGCAGGTAAACCGAGCATACGTCACAGCCCATCTCGCTTGCAATCACCCGGACAATCGCATCCAACCGCTCCTGCGCCGAGGCCGGAGACGCCATCACATCGCGGATCTGGCGCAGCAGTATCAGCGGCGAGGAAGGATCTTCCGTTACTTTCTGTGTAATCCGTGGCATAAGGCGGGCGAAACAGTTAACTACAAAGATCTATAAAATGCTGCATAGCAGCAAGAAATCTTACCATTTATAGTATATCACAAAAAACCCGAATGGGAACCATGCAGTTTAGGAATTGACGGCGATTATACTCAAATCTTCCTCATCGCTCGAGTTTCCAAAGCAAACTATAGGGCGATCCATTTCCTCCACATAGGCTCCCCTATAATTCGCTATGCGAATTATAGGAATGACGAAGACGCCATTTAATACTCTGACTTTGTGGCCAATCCCAGCCCTTTGAAAGCAGCAGAAAGTTTATGGCGGGCAACATTTTTGGCAAACGCGAAATCGGAACTGAGCCAGTTGAACATAATCGAGCGCCGCTGCCCCTCGAATTTTTCATGGCCATGCCAGGAATTTTCCGTACGCTTGAAGGCAATCATATTACCTCCATCCGGCGCGACTTCGGTAATCATATTATTGATATTTTCGCTATCCCGCAGCAAGCGCAGCCGCCCACCTGCCGCATCCCAATTTTCATCGTTTAAGTAAAGCAGACAGGTGGCGATTTTGTCCTTGGAATCGTTATGGATGCGCCCATCTTTCAACTGGCACCTGCCACGCACCGAAATCATCAATCGCTTTCCGACCAGGTTGATACCTAGTTTTTTCCCCACCAATTCTGCTAAGTCACAACTCTTGATATCATCAATGAGCGCATGGAACCTCTTTCCATATTTCAAATCCGAAATATAAAACACGCCAGGTTTGTCTATTACAGGAAAGTCTGCGCTAATCGCCTTCATATCATCCTTGCTGATTACCCCTTCAGCAACAAAATGCGGAAAAGGGGCGGTAGCATGCTGGGTTTTCGCTATGACATCCAGATTGATCATTTTCTCACGAACTCCTTATAATCCTGCATCAGCGATTTTGTGACCATACCCACCGTAAAATTATAATTCTCAATGCTGCCAACCGGCGTGACTTCCGCAGCGGTCCCACAAATAAACACCTCCTGGGCATTGGCCAGCTCTTCCGGCTTTATCTGCCGCTCCGTCACCCGGATACCGCGCGCCTTGGCAAGCGAGATGATTGTCCGGCGGGTAATCCCATCAAGAAAACAATCCGGCACCGGTGTATGCAACTCACCGTTCATCACCAGAAAAATATTCGCCCCTGTCGCCTCCGCTATGAGTCCCCGGTAATCCAGCATCAGCGCATCATCAAACCCCGCCTGCTCCGCCGCATGCTTACTCAGCGTGCAAATCATATATAGCCCTGCCGCCTTGCTATTGGTAGGCGCAGTATTGGGAGCCGGACGCCGCCATTGCGAAATCTGCAGGCGCAGGCCGCGCTCCTTGGCGCTTTCAGAGAAATAACTCGGCCAGTTCCATGCCGCAATCGCAACGTGAATTTTGGTCTTCTGCGCGGAAACTGCCATCATTTCGCTGCCACGCCAGGCAAGCGGACGAACATATCCGTTCTCGATCTTGTTCACAGCGACTACCTCGCGTGTCATATTATCCAAGACTTCTACGGAATATGGAATCTCAAATCCCAGGACTTTTGCAGAAAAATGCAGCCGTTCCGAGTGCTCGGTGAGCTTGAATACCTTGCTGTTATACACCCTTTCACCCTCAAATACGGAACTTGCATAATGCAGCCCATGCGTAAGGATATGCACCTTCGCGTCGCGCCAGGGCACCATCTTTCCATCAACCCAGATAAATCCATCACGATCGTCAAAAGCTGTTGTCTGCATACATCTCTCTTAAGGTTATTCTCTTATCATAATCGCCGAAATCTGCCTGCCGTAATCCGCTTCCCTGCGGTGAGTGGCACGGCGATAGCTGAAAAATGTATTTTCTTCTATGTAGGTATCATTTTCAAGCATATTTATATCCTGAATGCCGGAATGGAATAAAATCCGATAGATAAATCCCCTCAAATCAAACAGAAAATAGCCTGCCTTGAGGGAAGGAATAAAATACTGAGAATTATCTTCCGATTTACGCAGGAAAATCTCCCGGAACTCGCCCCCCACCTCGTAAGAAGCCTGCGCTATGGCCGGGCCGATAGCACAGACGATGGATTCCTGCGTTGCGCCAAGCTCCAGCATTGCTTTGAGCGTCTGCTCAACGATCCCGGAAAATGCCCCCTTCCATCCCGCATGCGCCGCGCCGATTACCGGGTTTTTCCTATCGGCAAACAATACTGGTGTACAATCCGCCGTCAGCACGCCCAGTGCAATCCCGGCCTGGTTCGTAACCATTGCATCTACCTTGGGTTGGGCATTCCTGCTCCATGGCTGCGTTACCGTTATCACTTCTGCACTGTGAATCTGGTTCAATCCCAGCAGGCTATCTACCGCGGCTCCCAGCCTGGCTACAACGCGCCTGCGGTTCTCGGCGACATTGGCCGGATCATCACTCGTGCCCCAGCCACAGTTAAGCGACGCATATATGCCTGAACTTACCCCGCCGTTACGCGTGAAGAATCCATGCGCAACAGAAGGAATAGAGGATAAATTTGAAGAGGCCAATAGCATAGCTTACTGTATACACAGCAGCTTAGATAAAATCTAGAGCATGCCTCCAATAATGTTTTAGAACGTTATTCACTACGCGCTATGCATGTGTGGGAAGGGATGGGGTATCTTCAGCAAACGCGGCACCTAACTGAGAACGATGAATGGGTTGATTTCCGCCATGTTGTAACGACATGCTGCTGCCTTGAAATGCGACGGTCTTTTTTTCTTCCGCCTCGCATTTTTCCTGAGTTTTCTTCCATTCTTCAAAGCGCTGCCTGTGGTAATCCTCCATCGGGCCATCAGGCTGGGCCGTGGATGCGCGCGGCACCTGTGCAGAAAGATTTGAGCGGTTATAATTATCCGTACCCGTTGCCGGATTCGCTACGCGTTCCTGCTCCTGCATATCCATGAACGCTTTTAAAACCGTAGGAAATTCATACTCCGCAAATACTGTATGTGCTTTCTTAGCAAGGACCAGACTTCGGGATGCTATACTATTCTCTTTTTCTTTTACACCGAAATCATTCGCCCCCCAATTGGTGCCGGTAAACTTCCGGAACGCAATCAAATTCGTAACGACAAATGCAGCAAGGGCAAACAGCGATGCATAGATGGTTTTTAATATATACCGGGTGCTGAACGACTTGTCGGGAGCCACAAATGGCCCAAAGAATTTTTCAGGAAGCGCCATGCCGCCTGCAAGGCTCACCCAAAATGCCCGGTTCCTCCATTTTTTTGCTTTCTCCTGCGCAACCGTAATTTCTTTTTTTAACCCCTCGTCTTCTGTGGTAAGCTCGGGATGGCGCGCTACCGCTTCCTTCGCATTCCCCCCCAGCCTCTCATAGAGCGTTATCTGTTCGGTGGCTGTCATATCCATGGCGATGTCCGTCAGTACGGCTTTAGACTGCCTGGTATTTGGGAGAACCAACGCCAAAACCATGTATGCCTGTACTCGCGGATCACCCGATAGAATGAACATGTCTTTTGCCAGCCTGTCCTGTATGGCTGCCTGATCCGTTGCCGACATTTGCAACAGCAGATTCGCCAATAATTTCATGGACTCTCTGGTGTTTGGAAGAAGTTCCAAAAGCTTCACGAAAGCCCTGCCCTTCTCCTCACCTGATAAAGCGGACATTGCTTTTATCTGCGCGTCATATTTTACGCGCAACTCTTGGACATCCAGTTGATCGGAAGTGTTCGGGGCAGCAGGTCCAGTATTTGGAACAGACATTTCTCTCTCCGTTATCCCCAGTATAGCAATATTATATTACAGAATTATTACATTTTGCTATATTTCCGGCTAATTAGTGAATATATTATGCATATATTATGAGTGCGCTGCCGCAATTCGTATCTAAGAAGCAGAATGCCCCGGAAAAAATCCCAGCGGGTGGGCGCAGGCGTGATTTCTCAGAAATATACCGGCAATTCAGCCAGGAGAGAGCCAAGGAACAGGCCTCGCGCTGCTCACAATGCGGGGTGCCGTTCTGCCAAGTGCACTGCCCATTAGGTAATAACATACCGGACTGGCTGAAACTGGTTTCAGAAGACAGGCTGGAAGAGGCTTACCGTATCTCTTCCGCTACGAATACGTTTCCGGAGATATGTGGCCGGATATGTCCCCAGGATCGGCTATGTGAGGGAAATTGCGTCATCGAAAAGGGCTTCGGCTCCGTTACCATTGGCGCAGTGGAAAAATATATTACGGAAACCGCTTTCGATATGGGATGGGTAAAACCGCCTGCGCCAGAGCGTGAAAACGGGATATCCGTGGGCATCATCGGCGCAGGCCCTGCTGGGCTGGCTGCCGCGGATATATTACGCCGCAAGGGGTATGAAGTGCATATCTATGATCGGTATGACCGTATAGGGGGATTACTGATTTATGGAATCCCCAACTTCAAGCTGGAAAAAACGGTGATCGAACGTAGGCGCGTGCTCCTGTCACAGGCAGGTATCCGGTTTCACCCGAATTTCGAGATCGGAAAACAGGCAACGCTTCAGGAATTGCAAAACCGCCATGCCGCCGTGCTTATTGCTACCGGGGTTTATAAGGCAAGGACAATAGATATTCCCGATACCTCGCTTACCGGAATCTTTCCGGCCCTTGAGTATCTTACTGCCAGCAATAAAACCTGCCTAGGCGATCGTGTGCCGGAGTATGAAAACGGCAGCCTGAACGCAAAAAATAAGCATGTCGTAGTGATTGGCGGCGGCGATACGGCAATGGACTGCGTCCGCACTGCAGTAAGGCAGGGCGCTAAGAAGGTCACCTGCCTTTACCGGCGTGACCGCGCCAACATGCCGGGCAGCCAGCGTGAAGTAAGCAATGCGGAAGAAGAGGGGGTGGAATTCCTCTGGTTGTCAGCACCCAAAGCATTTGCCGGAAACGGTAAGATCGAAAAAATACTGACGGTGAAAATGCGCATGGGTGTGCAAGACGCCTCCGGTCGTCACAGCCCGGTAGCGATAGAGAATTCCGGCTTCGATCTGAAGGCAGATATGGTAATTGAGGCGCTGGGCTTCGATGCGGAAGATATCCCTGCCGCCTTCGGCGCGCCGGAGATTACACTCTCCCGGCAGGGCACCATTGCCGTGAACCATGCCACCCTGATGACCTCACTGTCTGGGGTATTTGCCGCCGGAGACATCGTGCGTGGGGCATCGTTGGTAGTATGGGCCATAAGGGAAGGAAGAGGCGCTGCGGAGTCTATGGACAGGTGGCTTATGGTACAAAAAGCTACATAGCCGCAAGCGCCGATGCCAGCTTGGCATGGATATGCGGATTGGAGAGGAAAAGCAGTTTGTTTGCTTCATCTTCGCGGCTGGTTATCTTGCCCCCTGCTTCACGCACCAGAAGCCTGCCGGCAGCGATGTCCCAATGCTTATAAGAGACGAAACAGCCGCCGTCATAGCGTCCAGCGGCGATATAAGCAAGATCCAGCGCCGTCGAGCCGCTGGCGCGGATGGAAACGTGATGCGCCGAGAGGATTTCATTTACCCTGGCGGCATGTGTGCTGGAATGCGATATCATCGAGGCAATCATGCAGCTATCCATCTCCGTGCGTCCTGACACTGCAAGCCTCTGGTCATTCAGCGTTGCTCCTTGATACAGCTCGGCGCAGAAAAGCTCATTATGCACCGGATCGAAAATCACCCCAGCCTGAGTCTCGAATGTGCCATTATTCAGCCGTTTCTCATAGGCAATGGCCACGCAGAAATAGGGTATCGCATGCATAAAATTATGCGTGCCGTCTATTGGATCGATGACGAAACGCTGTGTCGGATCGCTGCCCGCCACTTCCCCGCTTTCTTCCATCAGGAAACTGAAGCCAGGACGTGCCTTGGAAAGCTCCTGATGCAGGATCTTCTCCGATTTCTTATCGGCATTGGTGGCGAAATTGGCAATGCTCTTGCGCGACACCTGTAATTTATCAAGTTCGCCGAAGTCACGCATTACCGACTTGCCTGCTTTAAGCGCGGCAGCTGTCATCACGTTGAGAATTGCGGAACGGGGAGCCATGAGAATATCTTACGTGCCGGTTTTCGCGCGTTCGACATAGGTTAATTCGCGGGTGTTGACCACAATCCGCGTGCCGGTGTCAATGAAAGGCGGCACCATGACGCGCACGCCATTGGCAAGCATCGCCGGTTTATAGGATGACGCGGCAGTCTGGCCTTTTACCACCGGCTCAGTTTCCACAATCTCCAGAATAACCGTTTCCGGTAAAGCCACGCTCAAAGGCTCGCCTTCATAGGATTCTATCGTCACATTCATATTTTCCTGCAGAAACGGCATGGCCTCGCCCACCAGTTCCTTGTTCATATGGATCTGTTCGTAATTTTCATTATCCATGAAAATAAGCATATCCCCTTCGGCATAGAGATACTGGTATTCCTTCTGCTCCAACTGCACACGATCCACTTTTTCATCCGAACCAAAACGGTAATTGGTCTTGGCCCCAGTCTTGATATCCTTCATTTCCACCTGGTTAAAAGCACGCAAATTTCCGGGCGTGCCGATTTTTATCGTCGTCACCAGCACCAGCCTGCCGTTATATTCGAGCACCATCCCCGGACGTATCGCCGAACCGTCAATTTTCATACAAATTCCTTTTCTTCAAATTGTTCCCGCTCCGGCCTGCTGGCCTATGCGATGAACCTAACGCCTTCGGCGACTAAAGGTGCGGTCTGCTGACCGCATTCTCTTGCATCCGAGCAGGTTTTGCGGCGGAAAACTAGCAGATTACAATATAAAAGCAATGGGTTTACAAAGCAGCACACTACGATATAGATTAATCTTATGGTTTCTCAGGCTCCCGTTATAGGCTTTACGCTCGATTATGAAGAAAAAGGCGGCTATTCCAAGCTGCCGTGGTATGCTATCCGTGAAAATTACCTGACGGCGGTAAGCAGCTTGGGCGCCATTCCACTGGCATTGCCGCATGAAGTAGAGCTTGTCCCACACTATCTTGAGTTGATTGACGGTTTGGTGATAACCGGAGGAGCGTTTGACGTGCCGCCAGAGTTATATGGCGAAAAAACGGTGCATAAAACAGTGACGCTCAAACACCGACGCACCGATTTTGAAAGCGCGATGACGCGGGGGGCACTGGCTGACAAAAAGCCGATTCTCGGCATATGCGGTGGCCAGCAACTATTAAATGTGATATTGGAAGGCACCCTGATCCAGCATATCCCCGATGCCATCCTGAACGCGTTTGCCCATGAGCAGCCCAACCCACGCACGGAACCTGGGCATACAGTCAATATCACACACAATACATTGCTTCACCGCATTACCGGAGAGACCAGCATCCCGGTTAACAGCGCCCATCATCAGGCCGTGGCAACGGTCGGCAATGGCGTCATTATCAACGCTGTAGCTCCAGATGGCGTCATCGAAGGCATAGAATACCCTGCCCATCCTTTTTGCTTAGGCGTGGAATGGCATCCGGAATACCACATCAGCCCTGCTGACGATAAAATTTTTGCTGCGTTTGTGAAGGCTTGTAGAAAAATAAAAGGATGACACCATGACGGACATAGCATTACTCGACAACCTGTTCTTTACCCGCACCGGCATGGATAAAGGCCGTGTAGGACAAATTACACGCGACGCGCTGCATGGCATGGATGACGGCGAATTGTTCCTAGAATATTCGCAGTCGGAAAGTTTTACCTTTGACGATGGCCAGTTGAAAAATGCGAGTTTTAATACGGGGCAAGGTTTTGGCCTGCGCTCAGTATTGGGGGAGGCTACCGGCTATGCCCACGCCTCCGATTTAAGCGAGGATGCGATAAAGCGTGCGGCAACCACTGTGCGGGCAGTTAATTACGGACAGGCCGGCATAGTGGCAGAAAATCGTCCGCCTTTTGGCACAAACCAAAATCTGTATAGCGACATCAATCCGCTTGCCGAAGTACCATTTGCAAAGAAAATCACGGTATTACAAGAGATAGATGCGTACTTGCGCAGCAAAGACAAGCGCGTACGTCAGGTATCGGTGTCATTGCTGGGAAGCTGGCAGGCGGTGGAAATCATCCGCGCCGACGGCAGCCTCACCGGGGATATACGCCCGCTGGTGCGGCTGAATATCAGCGTTGTGGCCGAAGAGAACGGACGCATGGAAACTGGATCGCACGGCGCGGGTGCACGCACGGCCTATGCGGAATATATAGATGAATCCCACTGGAAAGCGCAGGCTGAAAAAGCCTTACGGCAGGCGCTCACGAATCTGGAATCCAGGCCTGCCCCCGCCGGGGAGATGCCGGTGATCATCGGCAACGCCTGGTGCGGTGTCCTGCTGCATGAAGCGGTAGGCCATGGGCTGGAGGGTGATTTCAACCGCAAGAAAACTTCTGCCTTCGCAGGACTGATGGGCAAGCGCGTCGCAGCAAAAGGGGTAACTGTCATTGACGACGGTACAATTGCCAACCGGCGCGGCTCGCTTTCGATTGACGATGAAGGCACCCCAAGCAACCGCACAACATTGATTGAAGACGGAATTCTGACCGGGTATATTCAGGACCGCTTGAACGCAAGACTTATGGGAGTCAAACCCACCGGCAATGGCAGGCGTGAAAGCTATGCCCACCAGCCGATGCCGCGCATGACCAATACCTACATGCTCGGTGGCGACGCAAAGGTGGAAGATATGATACGTTCCGTCAAACGCGGGCTCTATGCAGTGAACTTTGGTGGCGGTCAGGTGGATATTACCTCCGGCAAGTTCGTGTTCTCGGCATCGGAAGCGTATATGGTTGAAAATGGGAAAATTACCTATCCGGTAAAAGGGGCAACTCTTATCGGCAACGGCCCGGACATATTGACGAAAGTCAGCGCCATCGGCAATGATATGCGGCTGGATGACGGAGTCGGCACTTGCGGAAAAGCAGGCCAAAGCGTGCCTGTCGGGGTCGGGCAGCCTACCCTGCTGATTGACCGCATGACGGTCGGGGGTACGGAAGTCGGTTAATTGTCATAATATCTTCACTTGTTCTTCCCTCTATCCCTAGGCAAAATAAGGGCTGGAGTCCAAATTATGGCAACCAAGTCAGGAGATTTTGCAAAAACCGGCGCGATTTGGGGAGCAATCTTAGGCACGCTTTTCATCGGCCTTGAGCTGCTTGCCTATGGAATCGCGGCAGGCTTCATATGCGGGGGACCGCTGCATGTAATACTCGGCATTGTAATAGCCGGCGCGTTAGGGGCAGCCACCGGGGCGCTTATTTTGGCTGCAGCAGGTGCAATACTCGGATTATTCTTTCATACACATAACAGTTCAGACACACAACAGACTGGAAAGCGCCGTTTCTCACAGGAACCACAGCAAGATATTTCACAGCAGCAGGAACCCGATACGCCACAGCAGAACCAAACCCAATTCCAAGACTTGGTCACTAGCAAACGCGGGCAGCAGACAGTACACACCCCGACGTAATTACTGATCCAGCAGCAAGTTTACCATCCCATCCACATTTTCAAGGGTCGCCGACCTTCCATCCGCAACGGCCTCATACCTCAGAACGCCTTTCTTATCGAGGACATACACCAAGGGGATCTCCGCCGGCCAGCCAAAATCATTGCTCTTTATCCCATCCGCCATCACAGTACGGTAGCTGAATTTCTGCATGACTTCCTTCACTTTTTCCCGTTTTTCCGGCTTGTCGATGCTTACCGCCACTATTTCCAATCCTTTAGCATGATGGCTGCGGTAGTATGCGTCGAGCCCCGGCATTTCCGCACGGCAATCCGGACACCATGTCGCCCAGAATTGCACCAGAACTACTTTGCCGCGCAGTTTGCTGATATCCACCACTCCGCCGTCCATATCCTGCACCACCAGCGCAGGCATGCTGCCTATCTCAGGCTTGGAAAAGGCAGGCAGGGAAAAGCCCATTAATAGAAAAAATAATATAACCATTCTCATCATGCGTTATCCTGTAATACATTAGCTTGAAGAAAATCATACCATGAATAAATACAGCTATACACTAGAAATTACGACTGAGCGCCACCTTAAAAAATACCGGCGCCGTCAGTTGGTTGCCAGTAACGTCCTGATAGATCGGGAGTGAGACGAATGTATCCAGACGCCATGCCTTGACGGCCACTTCAACCCCGGGTGATAACAGCACGCGCTTGTAGCCGCTATTGTCCGGATTCGCCGCTGGCCCGCGATCGCTCAGGCGGTAGGAGCCCAAAATCTGGGCAATGGGGGTAATCTTGATACCTGCGATTGACCATTTTTCATAATATACACCGCCTGCAGCATCCACTTCCGTTCCCGGCCGGTAGCCTGCGGTAATCAGAAACGGCTGATCGATTTGCCCGTTGACAAACCACCCCCATATATTGTCAGCCGTGATTCTTCCCATGTGATATGCCCCGAGCAGGAGATCGGTGCTGCCACTGCCAATGGCGCTGTCGCGGTCGAAATTCGCATAGGAATAATCGCCGGTGGGCAGCTTCATGCCGAAGGTCACGCCGGTGGACATATCAGGCGAGAAACCGGAATAAATGCCGCCCACACGCACATCGCCGAAATTATCGTGCCGGAATCCGGCGATATTGCCATCATCGTCCGTGGTGCTGAAATACCGATCCGTATACGGCACAGTCGCGGTTACTCCCCAGTCCCGGTTGAACATGTACTGTCCTCCCAATACGAAGAATTGGCTGCGCAGTACCTTATCATCATTATTTTCCGCGCCAGAACTGGAGGTGCGGCTCCAGTTGACGTTCTGGTTCATGAAGTCGTATTCCGCCCAGACGGTGCCGCCCTCGCCGGTGGGCAGCATCATTCCTGTCTGCACGTCGAACACACCACAGCCGCAGGCACACGCCAATGCCATTTTCGGAACAAGTAAAATTATAAGTAATAAAATTCGGTTACGCATTCATATCTCCTGATAATTTCTGGTCGATTCAATAGATCATCAGACGCCTATATTCATTACGCGGAAACCGGAAAACCGGCGCGGCAATGACATGACATCTGCTATGGGATAAAAAATCTTCAGGAAAAATACGGAGGCGAGCGGGAAGAGGCGTTGCTGAAAGCGGATTGTCGGATGAAATGCGGTGAAACGATAATACGAGGAGGCGCATAATAAACAGGATGTACATTTATCGCTATTTCTGCCTGCCCAAAAGCCATTATGGCGTTGATGGCAAATGCACATAACCCGTCCGGGCAAGGTTTGCCATCATGCGAGTGATGCATATGTCCGGCATGGGCGGAATGGTCATGGCCGTCGCACAGGACAACGGAAAATAACCCTTTTTGCTGCCCGGAAAAATCCGGCATATAGCCTGCTGGAATAAGGCTGCGCAGCCCCAAACCAAGCAGGGCTATCAGAATGACAAAGTGCCTCAAATGCGTACGGGAACAAAACATGCGAGCTAAGATTAGGAATCCCGCATTTTATACTCTATACACGCATAAACACAATTACTTTATGCAGCCTCAAACAGTCCCTGCCCTATGTACTCGCCTTTACCAACACCGCGCGGGCAGGCAAAAAGACCACTGCCAGTATGGGTGACAAACTGGTTGAGCGCATCGAGCTTGGCCATATTCTCAAAAATCTTGATGAATCCGGTGCGTGGATCACGTTGGTAGCACATGAATAAAAGTCCGGCATCGTATTCCAATCCCTGACGCCAGGGCGGCCAGCGCTCCGCGATGAAATTGATGCCGTCATTATAGGAATAGCCACGCCGCAATATCTGTACACCGTCGTTCGCCGCCGCTGCACCTAGCCGCACATGCGCGCTCTCAGGGATGATGAAATTCCCGTCCTTGTCGACCGCATCGAGATCAAGCACGTCAAATTCATTTTTCTTTCCGAGCGGTGCACCGGAATCTTTATAGCGGCCAATCGTCTGCTCCTGAAAATTCACCCCCACGCTCTCCCAATGCTCAAGCGCGATCCGAATCTTGCGGACGACCATGTAGCTTCCCCCCTGCATCCAGGAAGGTCCTTCGCTGCCGACCCATACGAATTTATCAAATTCCTGCGCTTTGGGGTTCTGGGTGCCGTCTTTAAATCCCTGCAGATTGCGCGGTGTTTCACCGCTGGCCGGTTTGGAAGCAAACCCGGTCTGCACCCAGCGTATCTGCGCTATATCCGTTGCCAGCCGGGTAAGTTCCCGAACGGCATGAAACGCCACCTGCGGATCATCGGCACAGGCCTGCACCGATATATCCCCGCCGCTCTTGCTTTCCACTAATTGATCACCGTTGAATTTCGGCAGGTCCACGAGCGCTTCCGGCCTTTGTTTTGCAAGGTTGTAACGATCCTTTCCATCCTTGATGAATATCCCTGGTCCGAAACCAAAGGTAAGCGTCAGCTTGGCGGGCGAAAGCCCCAAGGCATCGCCATTATCGCCGGCGGGTTTGCTTAAATCCTGCTGAAGAGGCTGCGCGGTTTTTCCTTCCGTCATCCGGGAAGCGGCTTGCGTCCATGCCTTCATCAGCTTTACGATATCGTCGCGCCGGGAGGCAATCAGATCAAACGTTGCAAAATAGGTCTGATTCTGTGGATCTGTTGTAATCCCGGCTTGATGCGTCCCCAAAAACGGGATGATGACGCTGCCGCCAGAACCAGAAACAGAATCCATCGCATAGCGCGCGCCATAGCCCGCACCGGCAGCAACAGCCACCCCCCCGAATCCCTTGAGGAAGCTTCGGCGGTTCATGTTACCCAGACTTTTGAACGGGCATCCCATGCTTACTGCGCCAGTACCACCGTGTTCATGTCATCCTCCACATAATAGAACCCCTTGCCGTCCGGCTTCATCACGATGCCGAAGAGATCGCCGTTTCCCGGCGGGGATTGCGCCTGATCGGCATCAATCCACTGCGCGTAGATCTGCTTGCCTGCCACCGGGTCAATTTCCACCACCTGGCCATTGATCGCGTTGGTCACCAGCAGATGCCCATCCGGCGCGGTGGTCATTGCCAGCGGACGTTGCAACAGGCCGTCTTTCGTTACTTCACGCCCCTGCCCGGCACTCGCAGTGCGGGCAGTGGCATCGGGAATGGCGATAATCCGGTTGCCCACGCTATCGGATACATAGAGCGTTTTACCGTCCTGCGCAAGAGCGAGGCCGGTTGGGCCGACCAGAAACGCATCCTTGCTGGAACGCGCATTGAGTCCATCCGCAATGACGGTCTGGCTTTTAAACACCGGCGGCTTACCCTGCGGAATGGCGAGATCAATCCTGAGTACCGTCGCTTTCTTGATGGTGGTCGGAAAGCCTGTCGCCGGATCTTTTACCTCAGGGCCTGGCACATCAAAGCCCGCGTTACTTACAAACAGGGTAGCCGTGGCGCCATTATCAATTGCGGCGATATTTCCCCAGGGACCGTTGATTTTCGGGCCAGATACCGCATGTATGAAATTACCGTTGGAATCAAGCACAATCAGACATCCATTTCCCTTGGTGCGCGTCGTCCCGTCCGTACTCGGCGTGCTCCCGACGATAATCCAACCGCTTTTCAGCATCGTCATGGCGGTAGTAAGCCCGACACCGCCGGGACATTGTTCCAGATGCTTCGGCAGCTTCGCGATTAAAGACGTTTTCTTGGTAGTGGGATTATAATCAAGAATGGTCGTGCCCGTCCCCTGCAGGTTGGAAATATCATTGAAATTATCCACCAACAGGTCATCCTTTTGAATCTTGCCAGAGGAAACCGGCGCTACTACAAGGGCGTAAGGATTCAGATCCCCGTTTTCCGTAATGGTCGTGGTCAGCGTCACGTGCCGGTGAATATTCTCCAGAAAGCCCTTTTGTTCATCGGCTTTCGCAGCATTCACAGAGAAAGTAGCCGCAGTCATCAACAGGGTCAAAAGAGTAAAAGATCGTATATGCATGGATTGCTCCTTAATAATAGCACTCAGAATAATATATTAGTGCGGATACCCAACACCGCTTCGTTTCCAACTTTCCCGCCCGTATTGGGATTCAGGATCCCAGCACCAGGATTGATAACATACTGGAAATCCGGCTGCAACTGCCACCAGGGCATCAACTGGTACTGGTAGGTTGCTTCTATGAAAGTCTCCCCGGTCTGTACCGGCGTATAAGTACCGAAAAAAGTCTGCGCCCTGTCAAACGCACCGACGCTGTTGCTGACATGCGCATAGCCCATGCCAATGCCTATGGTGTCATCATCACGCCCGATAAACGGCTCGTGCAGTGTAAATCCGGCGTTCAGACTGAAATCGATCAGGTTGCGATCAGTCAGCGGCGTCCCCATGATACGGGTAAAAAAGTTGAGCGTGCGATCATCCACGTTCTCCGAATGCCACAGCATCTGATCGGCCACTGCGTAAATAGCGTAATTGCCCCGATGCGATTTCGCAACGCCGTTGGTGCCGGGATCCGCCAGCGAGCGCCCTGTCGTGTCATACTGCTCATCAGCGAAGCTTTCGCTATTATACCAGATGCCCAGCTTGTAAAGACGCGAGAGCGGCTGTGGCCCATCCGCACTCACCATCGAGCCCAGCGCCGGATATGCATATTGCACTTCGGCAATCGCCAGCACGCCGCCATTCAAAGGAAAGGTAGTGCCCGACGGGTTGGCATGCTGTGAATCCGGGTTGTTATTGTCGCTGGCCGGGCTGCCGTTATACACCCCCGCCAGAAACGTCAAAGCGTCATTAGGCTTCGCCCGCATCCGCACTCCCAGCGCGGACAGAGGGTAAGCTGGCCCGCCGCCGGGGAGGTCCGCCGATGGCACCATTGGCCAGCCGAACATAGTATTGACAAAATAATTGGCATTCTGGCTGACCATGAATTCCTGATCCAGGCTTTGCTGGCCGATTTTTACATCCATCCTGTCCTGATCGAGAAATTTCTGTTGATACCACAGTTCCCAGAGCCGTGTCTTATCATCCGCCTCAATCCCGCTTGCGGTCTGCAGGCTGCCAAGGTTATCGGCGCTTAAATTGCGACCATGTATCTGCAAGCCGCTGACATTGAACGTTCCCCCATACCAGCCAAATGCGCGCTGGGTATCCAACTGCATCACTGCCTGGGTAAGGCCGTCATACTCAAATCCTTTGCGTGTGCCGCCAGTGAGATTGCCCAGCACTTCACTGGTCTCCTGCAGCCCAAGCGTGATTCCATATTGCCCCAGCCATGGCCGCACGCCCCACATGTCACCTAACATCGCGTTACGGCGCGATATGCTGTCAATGAATCCTACCTGTCCCCCCTTAGGGGTAGCGCCGGCAGGACCGCTAAAAGCAGGATTATCTGCATCAATAGACATTGTCATCGGTGGCGGCGCTGCCATAGCGGAGGAAGATAATAGCCCCACAGCAACACTTGCTGCCAAAGGTAATAACGACTGCATCCTGGGAATCATATTCATTTTTATTTTTGCAATTAATAATTATTATTAATGGTAACGCATCTTCTATAAGAGCGTTCCTTGGACGAGTCAATATGTAAATGAGAGTGATTCGCAAAATGCACTTCAGGAGTGGTTGCCTTTTACTTGGCCACCTGCTCCGGTGAAATATCCAGCAGTTCATTAATACAGGTCGGATCGGCAAGAAAATGCAGAGTTACTACCGTGCCAACGTCTATTTCACTGTCAATCGTGATGCTACCATAATGCAGATCTATCAAGTTCTTGGTAAGCGGCAAACCCAATCCGGTGCCGCCATAGCGCCGGTTAAGACCGCTATCCACCTGCTCGAATCCCTGGAATACCTTGGAAATATTCTCCTTCACCATACCGATGCCATTATCGCTGATGGTGATGATAAAGTCCGTCACCATGCCGCCGCGCATCTCAGGATGCACCGCGATATGCACTGTGCCGCCCTTATTGGTAAACTTCACTGCATTAGACAGGATATTGAGTATAATCTGGGAGAAACGCAAGCGATCCGCAACAATGGGAGGAAGCTTCTCCGCAATCTCTTTAATGATGGTGACACCGCCTTCAACCGCGCGCTTTTCCATGATGCCAATGCATTTCTTAATGGCGTTGTGGATATCCACATGCTCAAATACAAGCATCATTCTTCCCGATTCGGCTTTGGAAAGATCGAGAATGTCATTGATGATATCAAGCAGATGCCCACCCGCGTCATTAATATCACTGGCATATTCCAGGTATTTTTCATTGCCGAGCTTGCCAAAAAGCTGCTCCTTGAAGACGGAAGAAAAACCGATGATGGCATTGAGCGGCGTGCGGAGCTCATGGCTAACATTCGCAAGGAAATGGGATTTCGCAATGCTGGCGCTTTCGGCATTTTTCTTCGCTTTGCCCAGTTCTTCATTCTGCTTGAGCAATTGCCGGTCGCGTTCCTGTATTTCATCCAACATGGCATTGAATGCATCCATCAGCATGTAGATTTCATTCTCCTGCCTTCCGCCGTCCGGACGCGGTTCATTGGTAACGCGCAGCGAATAATCCTCTTCGATCGATATGCGCCTTGCAATGGCGGCAAGCGCCAGCAACGGTTCTGAAATAGTGCCCTGCATGGCAAGGGCGAGCATATAGGCAGAGACAATGACCAGCAGAATAATGACGAACGCTATCGTGATCTGCTTGATGAGATACGCCCTGATTTCACGCATATCGGATTCAAGCAGAATCGAGGCGACCAGCATTCCGTTATTGTCAAGATTTCTTAATACGATGGTATTGCCGCCATAACTGCCAATCCCTTCTTTCACCCCGTTAATATTGGGGCAGGATTTGTCCATCAGTCCGTTGCTGAAATAAAATGCCGCCGGCTTGGCGCTCGTATCATACATGCAGACACGGAGTATGGAGGGTTTGACGCTGAATACATCCTGCAGGTTGCTGGTAGCAGCGCTTTCCTGCCCGAAGCTGATATACGCCAGATTGCTTTTACCGACATTGACCGCAGTGTCCTCCAGCTGGCCATACAGATTCGCCCGCATATTATAGATGCCGATGGCAGTGATGGCAATGGTCGTCAGAGTCACGGCAATCGCGCTGACCAAAGTGATCAGTAACGTCAGGCGCGTTTTGATCGTGGCATGCGCGAGCATATTACTTGATGACCTCCGCCGCAATCTGCAGAAGCCGCGCATCAATAGTAAGGCCATCCTCTGCCGCCGTCCTGGCATTAATACGCAAGTTAATCTTATCCTTGTAAAAAAGCCCTACGCTCTTGCCTACCCTTACGATCTCAATGCTTCCCCCTTCATCGGCAAAGTCCTTGGCCTCACTTATGCTTAAGACCGGATGATGTTTTACATACGCCAGAATAGAGTGCGCATTATCTTCCTGATTTTTTCCAATGAAAAGAATATTGCAGGAGTTCAGGACGCTGCCTGACGCGGAATCATTAATATTAATAGTCAGGCTTTGTGTATGGGATTCCTGAAAGGTTTTAAAATAACTGCTGAATTCCTTATCACCGGTAATGCATACGGTCGCAACATTGCTTTTTTTAGGCGCATTGTCACCTGGCCAGTCAACGAATTTCAGGAAGTTATAGATAAAAGCTATTTTTATCCGGTATTCATTGGCGCTCTTATCAGTCTCATCATCGGCAAGGGCGGGCAGAAATGCCCCCAGGCACCCGATAACCACTACCATGATGATGCTGAATATTCTACTCATGGCCGACCTGCAGCCCATCAGAAAATATCCTGAGATACATCCCATGTCCGAGGGCAGCCAATGATGATACCGGTAATGCCGGTATCATTCCCTCAATCGCGAGCGATGATAATAGGTGACGACGATGCATAACGGCCTTACAATGCGAATCTCAGGATAAATAGTAGCAGAAAATGATTAACTAACTCTTAGAGAAGCATTAATTAAGTCTTAAGAGGATAGGAATGTTAGGCGCGTCCCAAGACAAAAAGTAACATGGGGAAGCTTAAAGGGAAGCACCAGGAGGAGTGGAAGAAGCAGCCGCTTTGGCGGTCTCTTCCCGTTTCAGGCGCTTCTCGAAGATCTTATCCACCTGTGCATTATGCTTCTTTGCCAAATCGTGACTGGCATAACCACAAAAGATAGAGATAGGCGCAAGCGCGGATAAGGAAATCAGCCCACCCGCCCCTAATGCGTCGATTAATTTATTTAAATGGTGAGAAAATTTTTCATCTCCTGTTTGCGGAGACTGCGGCAGATTTTTGCTGAACCCATTATATAAAAACCCCACCGCCGTTGAGATAACAACACATATCCCAAAACCTGCAAAAGCCCCCTTAAAGGACTCTACTATCTCATTTTTCTTTATTTTAGACTTATCTGCATCATTTTCAGGCATACGCTGTCCCTACAATCCAGCAGCCTATACTATAGCACTTCATCGGAAGTAGGATAAGTTAAATATTTGTTACAAGTAAGAGAATAGGTCGTCATCCCCCACTATTAATAATAGATATTAAGTGACATTACTTACAAAATTACCAGTATAAAATGTTTGTCAATTCCTTACCAGAAATATGATCAGCGAACTGGAAAGCATAGGTATATGGTGCGTCTACACGTTTCAGCATAAGCTCCAATGAAATTTCAGAAAATTCACTTCCTTTAATAGGCCTTTTTAATGGAATGTAAAATGGCTTCCAGGCAAAAAGAGTAGGATCCACCGAACTGAGGATGGTTTTACCATCATGCGATAATTCTACAGAAAACCAGCCTATAATGCCCTTATAAGCAGCCTTCGAAGGAATGGCAACAGTACTTGCAACCTTTGCAGGGTAAGGGTTTGATTTTGTGAAATCAAATCCTTGCATGGTAGCAATCTGGGGCTTTGATTCCTCAATGTAGTTTTGCAATGCTTTTTCGAAATTAACCGCATACATATTTCCGGAGCTGAAAAATGTATAATCCAACAGATCAACCTCAATAGACTTACTCCTCAGGAAATCAAAACCATTGGCAGGAGGTAAACCTGTCCTTGGGATTGAATCATCTTCAACTAAGATAAAATTAAGTTTCCCCCGCGTAGGTATAATGGATTCTTTTGATGATACACGACTAACAAGTGTAGGAAAAGCATCCCAAGAACCAAAACCAAAAATCAACGAGGAAATAGTCTCCGATACTACTAGGCCAAGCTGCTTTGGTAATCTGGATAAATTTACATATTCTAAAGGCTGATCAATGATAGTAAATCTTCCTGCCATTCCATTTTTTTCTAGCAAATGAGTGGCGTATTGGGCAATTTTATCCGAAGGTTCGATCATGAATACATGTTCATACCCATGTTTTAAAGCCATCAGCGATAAAATGCCGTTACCCGAACCAACATCTACAGCAACACCGGAAGCCTTTGTTTTTTCAATGGCCTCAGAGAACAATGATAGGCGACGCACATCAAACAACAAATAACAATGCTGCATGAAACGACCATATTCCTGCGGTTTCTGTACTGTATCTTCTATATTAGCCAGATTAAGTGCAAACGACATAAGACCTCCATCAAGCACAAATTATTTAACAAACATTAACCCCTATTGAGTATACTAACCGATCGATACAAAGCAATCTTTTTATAATATCATTTTAGAATCTAAATGTTGCCTTAGCAAGTACACTTCTACCAATCTCTTCAGTAGGCTGGTATATAAATCCCGTATATTCCTCATGCTCTGATTTAAGAAGATTCTGACCAATAAGACTTAGGTCGAGCCCCTTCATTGGCGTATAGCCAATCCGTGTATCCAGACGTGTATAAGCAGGCACCGGCACAGCAGGAAGCTGATCCACATGATATAGCATAGTATCCCACTGCATATTATAGGGCAAATCAACATAAGAACGTATATTAAATTGTTGATTAGGTGCAGTGCCCTGTTTAGTTACCAGCGTTGACCCTATAATATTAAGGTGGGATTCATATATTGAGTAACTACCATTGAACTTCAGCCATTTGGTGACCTCCCACGTTGAAGCCAATTCCACACCATGTGTTTCTCCATTATTGAGATTCCCTGGGATTAAAGGTGCGTAGACATAGCTTCCCATAACTGGATCGAAGCGCGGAGAAGGCGTTCCGTTAGCTGCGGAAAGCAAGTCGCTATAATAATTATAGAATCCGGTAAGATCAAAAGACAAATCTTCGCGTGGCATGATACGGTAGCCTATTTCATAGGCATATAAATTTTCAGACTGCGCACTTAAGCTTCCTAGTTCAGCACCTAGTGTGGTAGAATTGAGTGTGCCAATAACAAGACTCAAATTCTGAGTTGCCTGATTTTGGGTTCTAACAGCACGCGAAGCTGCTGCCCACACTGTCTGCTTATCGGAAGGCAACCATGAAAGCCTTACACTTGGCTGGTATTCAAATCCACCAAAGTCATCATGCTCAAATTTGCTGCCTGCAGTTAAAAATAATTTATCCTGTATGATAGAAATTTTATCCTGGAAAAAGCCGCTATACAGATTCTCATAATAATTCTCAGGCGAGAAACTGACATAAAAATCGTTGCCAAAAAAACTGCTTATACGGCGGTAACCCACCCCCCAGGTAATATTATTATACTTATTCACCACCCAATCGTGTTGGAAATCAAAATCCACGGTCTGCGTATGCAGGCTGTTGCCGCCATCACCGGAATTAAAAAACTCTCTGACACTATCATCATAATATGCCTGCAAAGTAATGTCAGAATTCTTATCAAATTCATGCTTCCAACGCCCCAGTATATTCATCCCGCTTACATTATCATTATCAGCAAACGTTTGAAGCAAAGACGAGGATACTGTCGAGGTTACAGGATACCTGCGCACCGCATCCTCCTGCCCTTTATACACATCCCCTTGTAGCGTGCCTGTATCTTTGCCGGAACCATTCCAATCCATACGGAAACCACCCTGACCGTTATCCCATGGATCACCCGCACCATTGCCATTTGATAGCAAATGCTGCTGGTTATAATCAAAATACTGCCCATAGGCGCGGTAGGAAAGATCACCTACTGTACCGCCATAACGTGCGCCGCTACTAAATCTCTCCTGAGTCCCAGTGGCCCCGGTAAGCAACGTACCCTGCGTATCTTTGGAATTTTTAGTGATGATGTTAATAACGCCGTTGACTGCATTTGCACCCCATAATGTGGCGCCTGGGCCGCGAATAACCTCTATGCGATCAATATCTTCCAACATCAGGTTCTGTACATCCCAATATACACCTGAAAATACCGGTGTATAAACTGTCCTGCCATCTATCAACACCAAGAGTTTATTGGTATACTGACTGTCAAATCCCCGCGAAGTTATCGCCCAATTCTGTGAACCGGATTGGGCCACCTGAATACCGGGAACCATGCGGAGCAACTCAGGGACGTTTTGCAGACCGGAACGGCGAATATCTTCCTGAGTAATCACATAAAGCGCTGCCGCCGTTTGCGAAGCTTTTTCAGTTCTTTTGGATACGGAAGTAACGTCAATATCGGTAAGCTGCTGCAACGACATATTGAATACGTCAGAATCTTTAATTTCATCCGATGCCTGAATTATTGCAGGCATTGATAATGCACTAGTGATGGCAAGCAACAGCAACAGGTTATTACGCATAGCTTCTCCACAGTTCGTTATTTTGCATTAAGATCAAAACTCATCAAATAGTTAAGAAATACTTAACCAAACCTGAACAACTTACAACCTAAACATCGGGTATTAAAAATAATTTCGCGCAGTGGGACAGATATGCAACGGTTATCAAAAAACGACTTTTTCTGATACAACCAATCACACTTGTTAATACAGAAACTACACTTCTTCCGGTTGCCTGCTTTTTTCGTTACGCAATAAATTCGTAGAATTCTCTCTGGCATGCTGCTCTATAAGTACACTGAAGAGATAAAGCTTAATTCCTTCAGTAGTCGGATCCTCTGGCAATGTTACATCATAATGAATTTTTGGCTCCTTCCAACCCAGCATACAACAATCATGCTTATAGAGCCGTGCATTTAATATCGGAGCAGTAGCAAACAACATCTCCAGATTCAAAGCGGCCGCTTTTTCCATAATACGCTCAACCAGGCGGCGCGAGACTTCCCCTCCATGAAATTCCTGCAAAAGGGCAAGACCAGAAGCCTGACAATAACTCATCTGCTTATAATGCAGCTGTGGAAAATGCCTTTCAAGCCGGAAGCCATCTGTTTCCATAGGAAGAAGCTTGGGCTTACGGGGAGTCTT
>Ga0206904_1018_pt1 | contig 49457 bp, 47 predicted proteins | sample Alteio_BWOrgHeat_42_FD_152981 | JGI IMG/M metagenome (GOLD analysis project Ga0206904, IMG submission 152981) | Enriched cells from forest soil in Barre Woods Harvard Forest LTER site, Petersham, Massachusetts, United States -... | ecosystem: Environmental > Terrestrial > Soil > Temperate forest >...
AGACGATGCGTCTGCAGGATTCGGGCAAAAGATTATCCATGAAAAAACGGCCCAGTGTTGAAGACGGCACATGTGTCTTCTCAAATATGGCGGAAGCGTTAAAGCCGGTAAAAGAACGGCTGTCCATCGGGAGTATATGGACGGAATAGGGCTGCAGAAAACGCGCGATTGCCTCCACCACCGTATCTTCCACGTCCAGCGTGAAAATATAGATATCGGCCTTCTGCGCGGGAACATATTTCCGCACACCGACGACGGAAGCCAGCGTCGGCATCAGGAAATTCAGATCCGATACATAACACACTGCACAGTCTGCAGTCATACTATTGCTCCCGGCCTCCTTCCCTGTGAATTTCAGGCTGCGGAGGCGATTGATTTCTCAAACAACGCTAATGCCCGCGCACAGGCTTGATCCATATTATAATACGCATAGTCTCCCAGCCTGCCTGCAAACCAGACCTTGCCTGCATGCTCCTCCGCCAGGGCCTTATAGGGCTTGAGCTTCTCCGCCGTATCCCTGGTGGGAATAGGGTAGTAAGGCTCGTTTTTGCCGGGGGTATAGGCTTCGGCATATTCCCGGATCAAAATGGTTCCCGGCGCATTCTGATGCTGGTTGCCCAGGCGTTTGAGTTCGGTAATGCGGGTAAAGTCAAACTCATTGGGGTAATTAACCGTTCCGCTGGGCTGTGCGTATTGCGTTTCTTTATATATTTCCTCGAAGCGCAGGCTGCGATAGGGCAGCGCGCCATATTGGTAGGCGAAATATTCGTCGATAGGGCCGGTAAAGATGACCCGCGCCTTCGGATGTGCATCGCGGATATCCTTATAATCGGTGTTGAGCCGCGTAGTAATATTTTTGTGGGAAAGCATCTTGGTAAACATCGCCGTATACCCTTCCAGCGGCATCGCCTGATAGGTATCGTTAAAATACCGATCGTCGCGGCTGATATAGACGGGGACACGCGCAGTCACAAAGGGATCGAGGTCTTCCGGGTTCAGTTCCCACTGCTTGAACGTATAGTTTTTGAAGACGTTGCGGTAAATATAATCGGCAATGAACGCGAGATCAGTATCCTTGCTTTCACGCAGCTTGAGGATAGGGACTTTTTCGCCATAACCATATGTCTCAATTAACTTGCGCGAGATATTCTCCGCCATGAAAGGTGGGAAAAGCGCCGCGATTGTATTCAGGTTAAAGGGCAGGGGGACATGCTTGCCTTCCACCACCGCCAGCACATGATGGTAATAGGGCTCCCAATTCGTGAACTGTGACAGGTAATCCCATACTTTTTTGCTGTTGGTATGGAAGATATGCGGGCCATATTTATGAATGAGAATTCCATGCTTACCGGGATAATCATACGCATTGCCGGCGATGTGATCGCGCCGGTCTATCAGCAGCACTTTCCTGTCCAGTTGCGAGGCGATGCGTTCCGCCAGCGTCGTCCCTGTAAATCCTGCGCCTACTATAATCCAATCCACCATTATACCTAGTCCTTATACATGCATGCCGCTTGTAGCGCATTCCGGCTGTTACGGAAAGCCTAAATGCTTAGCGCTCGTCGTGTTTTGTATCGCTGATTCGTCGCATATTCCTGGAGTATAACAACACCACGGACATCGCGCCTGTGACGAAAGCCTCCGCCAGCGTGGCCGCGGCGGCTCCTCCCGCCGCGCCATAGCGCGGGCATAGGATAAGCATCAGCAGAAAATTGATGGCCGCGGACGCCATCACAATCAGCGTAAACGCATTTTTCATCCCTAGCGGTAACATGATATTGATGCCGAGCACGTTGCTGATGCCGACCAGGAACGGGATAGGGGATAGCCATTCCACCACCGCAACCGCATGGATGAATTCCTTGCCAAGCGCGAAGGGCACGCCCCAGGGAGCGACAAAAAACATAATGATACTGAGCAGGAATGTCAGGCCGCCCTGCCCGATGAGTGTCATCATCATGAGCTTATGCGCGGCGGCGCGATCGTGCATCAGCAGGTTATTGATGCGTGGGAATATGGCTGTTCCTATCGGGCCGACCAGCATCTGCACGGCACGGCGGATGCGATCGCCGCCATGAAACAGGCCAGCTTCGGCATTGCCTGCCAGCATGCCTATGATCAGCACGTTGCTTTGCGTATAGAGATTAATAGCGCCGGTGGAGAGGAAGATCTTCGCGCCCGCTCGCAATTGCTTCAGGCTTCCCGCGATGTTGAAACGCAAGGGCAGCAGGCGCACCAGGCGGTTGGCGACGACAAAAGAAATAGCGCAGGAGAAAATGCCGCACAGGCCGGGAATCAGCGCTGCCATGGCGACATCCTCCGGTGTACGCACCAGCAGGAAAGTCAGGGGTATGGTAAGCAGTCTCCCCGCCATGAGGGTGGTGACAAATGCTCCCATGCGCTCCAGCCCCTGCAGGAACCAGTTGACGCTGAGCATGGCGGTCAGCGTCTGCGTGGACGCAGCCAGCAGCACTCCGCCCAGCATGCCGACCGAAGGCACCAGCGAGAACGATGTGACGATGAACAGGATAAGAAAGGCCAGTACCCCTAACCCCATCCTTGCCCAGAATGTATCCCAGAATATGGTGTGCAGCATTTCAGGGTTGCCTGCATTACGTGCAACATCCTGAGTGGCGGTCCAGGAAAACCCCCAATCAGTGAGCAGTGTCATCAGCGATACGATGCCGAGCGCGATGCCCATCACGCCGAAATGCGCCACGCCAAGCGTGCGCGTAAGGTAAGGCAAGGTAACCATCGGCACCAGGTACATGGCTATCTGAAAGATGAATAGATAGGAGATATTCTTAAATAAATTCTTACGAAATAAGTCGATGAAGATTTTCATGGCAATTGTTCTTGCTCTCTTTTCTGATGCATATGGCTATTTATATTCTGTTGTATGTTAGGGGAAGTTTTATAGTATGCTGTACGGGTTCACACAATACCTACACTATTTTTGCCTTTCCGCCATAAGCGCATCGGTAAGCGCCAGAATCTTATGCCCGTTGGTATCCTGATCGAATTTCTGCGTATGGGTTTTGGCATAGGCGCTCCATGTTTCCAGCTGTGCCGGATTTTCAAGGACTGAACGAATGGCTTCTTCCCATGCGGCAGAATCATTCGGGGGAATAAGCTGGCCGTTTTTCCCGTGTTCGATCAGTTCTGGAATGCCGCCGATAGCGCTGCCTAAGACCGGCAGCCCCAGAACCAGCGCGTGGATGACCACATCCCCAAGCGGTTCGGTCCATATGGACGGGGTACAAAGCATGTCGCTTTGCGCCATGTAGTTGCTGACCTCGGTTTGGGGCACGTGCCCCCTGAAACGGCACCAGGCATGTTGCCCGAAGCGAGCGCGCCAGACGGCGGCATCCGCGCCTTCGCCCAGCAGATCGATCGTGAAGCGGTAAGAGGTGGCAAGCTTTTCCAGCACTTCCAGCAACATACCCACCCCTTTAGTGGCGTGCATCCGTCCTACATAGAGAAAGCGTACATGATTCGATGATGTACGAGGCAGGGTAGCGGCAGGATAGGTATTGGCATTCAGGATGGCGGCAGTCTTGAATTTTTCCAACGGCAGCACCGAAGCTGCTTTTTCAAGGTTGGCGCATGAGGGAGAGCAAAAGGCAAGGGCGGGGATGCTGGTGGCAGCGGCAAAACGGATATGGCTTGCAACACGGCATTTTGTACAGCGCGTGGCGCAAATCTTGCCATCTTTGAACATACCGCCCCACAGGCAGGCAAGGCTCAGGTCATGCAAAAAATAAATGGCGGGGATGTTACGCCGCCCAATCTCGCGTAGGCTGTTATACCCGATGCCGGCGGGGGTATGGATATATACGCAGTCTGGTCTGAAACCCTCCAGGGCGATGGCCATCAGGCGGCGGTTTCTTGGGTCGAAATGATCCTGCAGATACCACAAAGGCTTCCACCATTTGGAAACTTTCGTATGGTTCCAGAACGTGTAGGGTCGGGGAAAGGCAAGCCGCCACACGCGCATTCCCTCGATAGGATCGCCGTAAAGCTCGGGATCGGTTTTGTCCGCTGCGGTGATGATGCCTACCTCATGGCCCTGTCTGACCAGCCATCTGGCCAGGTTGAGGGCAGACACCTCTCCTCCTCCGTAGAAATGGGGAGGAAATGCGGATAAGACAATAAGTATTTTCACGACGTATTCACCTGCTTCCAGATTCTTTTGACGGGAATTCTATAGGGAAAAACAGGAAATCATATAAATTCTTTTAGGTAATATGCTATGTGTATGTATAAGTTAAGGCCGGTTTCTAGATGGTATTGAAAATAATATGAATATCTTTCAGGAAGAAGCGGTTAAGGCGCGATTTTCATTATCCTTACATGCATTGCGGGGAATAGCGTCGGTAATAGTGTTATGCGGCCATGTCATGCAACGTAGCGCTATGACTATGGGCGGTCTTCCTGGTGGTCATGGCATTTCAGGGATTCCATTCAATGGGAATGCGTCTGTTATCTTTTTCTTTGTGTTAAGCGGATTGGTTCTTGGGATGTCACTGGCAAAAGAAGAGCTGACCGTCATGAATTATAGTATATATGCAATAAGACGCGCTTTCCGGATTATACCATTGTTCGCCGTTACGATGATAATCGGCATGCTGTATATAGCCTTTATCGATCCCTCCATGCCGATTAAATTCGTACCGGATGGATTAACGGGATATAGTGTGCCCAACCCGCCGACATGGTCAATCTACGTCGAGTTAGTGGTGTCTGCGTTTTTACCTTTTATGGTGCTGGCAGGACGCAACAGAAGGCTTGCAATATTGGTTGGTGCAGGATTTTTGATCCTAGGATCATTTCATATCGGCCAGCACTCTCACCTGAATCTTTTCATGATAGATTTTTTTCTGGGCGTTACAGTGCTTTGGTGGGGAAGAGCATTTACACAATGGATAAGCTGCTTTAGTCACCGGATTTTCTGGTCACTTGTTGCTGTTTTATTTGGCATTTTTTATCTTCTTGGGGTAACCGTTTACGATTCTAATTATATTGTCTTTAATTTCATGGAGACATTCTCTATCACTCCTCTGATTGCTATCGTATTCTTCTGCCCTCAGCGGTTTAAATACCTGGAAAGGCGTGAACTGCAGTTTCTAGGCACCATATCCTATAGCCTCTATCTTATTCATTTTTCCCTCGTGGCGTTATGTTATAATCTATTAATAATACTGTTCCCTGCAGCCTCATACTATCCGATAATAACTACTGCTATTATGCTTATAGGGCTGCCCTCAATGTGTATTGCCATCGCTGCCTTGTCCTATCGTTATATAGAAAAGCCGGGAATCGCTTGGGGGGAAAAAATGATTGCTGTTACTCGCCATGCACTCCATCAAGATATTGAACCGACACATCTTATCGATTAATCAATTCTTCTTTACCAGGGTTCCGGTACGATACTCCCATCAACAGCCAGAGAATTGCGGCGGTTTTTGAGCTGTAGAATGAAGTGCCGCTGATGAGGAGCAGCCCTAAGCAGTATACCGCGAGCATTGCCCGGAAACGCATTCCCTGCTCCGTGCAGATAGGGAATGCGGCAAATATTATCCATAAAATAATCACGAGTAACAGCCCAAAGATTTCAAGGCTATAAGGAATGCCGGAGTCATAGAGCGCTTCCGGAATATCCAGCCCGAAAATATGCAGTATATCCATGTGGATGAGTGTTTCACCGGTTCTCATCAACCTGCCTGAAAGATCGTCCATTCTTGCATCTGCCAGTCCCATATGCGTATAGAGCATAAGGCCAGAAAGGGTAAGCACGGGCAATAGCAGTAGTACTGCCGGTTTCTGGGTAAGGGGGAATAACCGCACCAGCATCAGCAGAAACAGGATCATGCTGGCAAAACGCGAATCAGAGGCGATGACAAGCACCACAGCGACGATGAAATGCCCTATGCCTTTGCGCCAGTCTTGTCGATCGAAACTCAACGCCCACATCCCCACAATCACGGCATAATTGCCCATGGAAACCGGCTCCAGAAATACAGATGACACACGCAGATCACCAAGGAAGGGCAGTAAGTTACGTCCTCCGGGCCGTATTCCGCTGATAAACACATTCGTTTGCGCATGGGCCATATCGGATTCTGTCGCCATCTCGCGCGCCATATAATAATGCAGAATGTCGAATTGCTTGAGATACGTGTCGGTAAATGCATATTCAAAAAAGCCGAAAAACAGCACAATGGTGGAAAGGTACCAGACAATTTTATTGGCGTCGTCTCTATGGTTAATGGATTGTCCTAACCAGAAGAAAACCAGTATGATGAGTATATTGCGCGGCCCCAGCGTGTCCGTTTCCCCCCTCATGGCCCATAACGCGGCAAAATAAGCTGCCAGGAAAGCCAACAATGCCATATTACCTAAGGGACGCCGGGGAAGCACGCGGCATGTAACTGCCATGACGATACAGGCTTCCGTCGCCGCTACAATATTATTGGATATGGATATGCCGTGTGTATTGAGAAAACATAATACAACCTGATAGCATGCCAGCGCAACGATGGTAGCCAATGAGAAACGGTAGTTAAAGAGTGCTTCGCTCATCCGTGCCTGATTCCCAAACTATCCTCATACACGCTGAGGAATCGCAGTGCCACGTCATCCCAGGCGTAATGCTTTGCCAGCGTCATGCAGCGGTTGCGCAACGTCTGAGTATCACCCACCAGAGTCTGGTGGAAAGCTTCAATTGAGACAGCGGATGCCATAAGGTCCGACGGATCAATCCGACCGCCAAATTCCAGCTCCTTAAGCAGCCTCTCAAAAGGCGGGATAGGGCTTAGTAATGGCACCAACCCTGCAGACAGGCCTTCCACAATGCTGATGCCGAACCCTTCATAGTCCGACGCAGAGACGATATAACTTGCGGACGTGATCAACTGCCTGATACCGTCCTCACCGGGGGAAATATGGATATGCACCGCATCTTCCACCTGTAGCTTGCGCACGGTAGCCTGTAATGTATTCATATCGTCGTCTGATGGCAGGCCGACAATGTGCAGGCGCCAGTCCGTACCCAGCTTTCTGAGTTCACTCACCAGCGCAATCAGCAAGGGCACCCGTTTGTTTCTCGACCACCTGCCGATGAAAATCATGGTTCTTTCGGCGGATTTACTTCCGCAATCGTGCCACTTCTCCACGTTCACGCCGTTTTCTATGGTAATGATATTGCCTTGGGATATGCGGCTGAATGTATTGGCGTCGTTCTCGCTGGAAGCGCATATGTAGCGGTATGCGCGGCAGGAAAGCCTCGTGACGGTCTGGAAGAATATTTTTTTCAGCCGTGCGGCAAAGCGTGTATGAAAAAAACCTCCATGCGTGGAAGCCACAAGAGGCTTATGATGCAGGAATTGTGTCCATGCCAGAAAGTCAAAAAAGAAATCGATGGCGTGCACATGTACGATATCTGCAGTCTGGATGGTTTTCATCACACCGAATGCCAGCGGATAGCGGGTAGAACCGAACCAGGGAATCCGGGTGACTTCAATTCCGTCAATCACTTCCTCTGCCGGCAATATGACCGCAGGGGCGGAGAAAATCCTGTCCAGGGTCACTACCCTGACATGCACGCCCGGCATCTGTGATAGTTTTCCGCAAAGATTCCTAACCACATCTTCAAGGCCGCCAACGGAAGGAGGATATTGGCGTATTACGTGAACAACTTCCATCAGGCTTCCTCTGCAACTCTACTGCGACGGAAAATCTGCTTGCAAATTCCGTACTCAAAACTCACGTACTTTATTTTTGCCATATTGGGATAAGGCCGCGCGCTATCTGCTAAATACACTCGTCTGCGGACTAAGCGCGTAGCTAAATCCAAACGGCACAAATTGCTGCACATATTGCTGGAAGTAAAGATAGACATCGCCAACCCCGCTGCGCGGGACGTACACCACATCGTAGCTTGCCAGCCGTACATCACTTTTGGGATCTTCTCCTGAGGCTGCGGCTTTATAGTTAGCGGAATACACTTCCTGTGTCTCCCCATCTCCCCGGCGGATAATGATGAGGTTATCCGGCTGCGCGGAGTTCTTTAACCCGCCCGCCCTTGCAATCGCCTGCAATAACGTAAGGTTTGGCCCGGAACTGATAAATTCGCCCGGACTGTTTACTTCGCCTGCCACATATACACGGCTGGGAGCGGATGAGCGTATAATCACTCCCATATATTTAGTGTCTTTCAGGACATCGGCATATTTTTCCTTGAGCACTTCCTTCAATTCCTTGACGGTAAGGCCATAGGCAAGCGTATCGTCCACATAAGTAGTGGAAATCATGCCATCCTGCCTGACGGCGACATGCTCATCCAGCTCCGGGTTAGATGCAAACTTGATATCAATCACATCGCCTACCTGTAAGCGGTAAGGGGGAAGAACGGCGGAAGGTGCGGGAGGAGGCGTTCCGTTTTTAGAAGCCGATGGGAGACCAGACTTGGCTGGAATGCTGATACAGCTGAGTAATAATGCCGTGCAGCATAGGCTGAGAAGAAGAAATGCAATTCGTTTCAAAGTATTACTCTATTTTTGATTGGCCGCATGCAATACAAGCTTAAGGCTACCGAATCCACCTTTTTATACCAAAAATCCACTATGCTAAAGCTATACATAACTTCGCCATACTGCAACAAGATTCAATGGTAAATGCCTATAGTCTCTTCGTGATTTTTCTTTTGCTTCGCGTCCTCTTGTACAGAGTTATCCATGCATACGGCATTTCTTCTTTTTGCCTCATCTTCGCAACTTGCCCGATCCGGATACATGCATTCATAGGACAGCGTTGCGTCAATGACGCAATAATCCCCGATATCCTTCGGAAGCGATATCTCTTCAGGATTGGCAATGCAACTGCCTGAAATCTTTGCCGCGCGCCGCCTGCATGCCGCCACATCCACGTAATCGCATTGCGGGGCAACACCATCCAGTTCAAGGCAAAATGGCGCTGCAATGGAATCGTGTAGATTCAGCAGGAAAGACATCATGCTTGCTGTCATGAACCGCAGGATGGACAATTTTCTGAACATATGCCTCAACTATTAATTTATAAGTCGTTCCAAATAACTTTTGTATAGTTTCCTATCAGTCATACCGCTGCTTGACAGCGGTATCTCATGGAGAAAGCCTGAGATTCCGGCTTTCGCCGGAATGACGGATATGTATTGGAATTTGGGCAAGTGAGTATATCGCGGTATGACGGTTATAAAAATATATAATACACTGACAATCCAAGGCCGGATTACGCATTCTAAAATACCGTATCCCTATTTAATAGGGCAGGCAGAGTTTTCAGAAGAATGACGATATCCATCCACAGGCTCCAATTGCGCGCATAGTTGCATTCAAGATGAACGCGTTCGGAGAAAGTAAGCCTGTTTCTTCCGCTCACCTGCCACGGTCCCGTAATGCCGGGGCGCACACTTTCATAGTAAGTGAAATCATCGCCATAAAATTCCCGCTGTTCAGGCATAATGGGACGGGGGCCGACAAGACTCATATCGCCCTTGAGCACATTCAGAAGCTGGGGCAATTCATCTATGCTGGTCTTACGGATAAACCTTCCGATTTTTGTAATGCGTACGTCCTTCTTAAGCTTTTGATATTTTTTCCATTCTGCCGCCGCTTCGGGATTGCTTGCAAGGTAGTGCTCCAGGAGTGTCTCCGCATTCATCCGCATGGAGCGGAATTTATAGCAAGGAAACATTTTGCCATTCCTGCCTACGCGGTGTTGCACGAAAAATGCCGGGCCGCCGTCCCTTTTGATGAGCATTATAATGGGAATAAACACCGGCAGTAACATCAGCAAAGCCAGGCCTGAGCATAGAATGTCAACGCTGCGTTTCAGGAAGCACGGGACCGGCAGGTAAAGCCTGTTCGTATCATGCAGCAGCAATACATCATGCATCAGGAAATGATGTTGGGATAAAGTACCGGTAGGCAACGCCATCCATGGCGGAATGATTGAGCAGGGAACCCGTTCCCGTACCAGGTGCTTAAGCGCATGCTGCTGTTCGAATTCCGTGGCTTCCAGTGCAAGAAAAATATGGCTGGCTTCGCAGGCGATCAGCAGTTTTTTCCAGGCATCAGGGTATGTCAGAGTATGGATATCTTCCGGAGCGATCTGCTCCACGATGGAAAATCCCATGTCAGGTTCCCGCCTTAAGGCATGCAACACTGCTTCTGCAGAAACCCCGTTTCCTATAATAATAGCGGGAACCTGCCATTTGCCGCTGGCCTCAAGCTTCCGGCGTATCAGGTTGCGCGCGGTAAAAACCAGCACGACAAATAATAGCCAGCTGCATCCAAACCATATATGGGAAAACGATTTGTTAGACAGGAATGCCCCGGATATACCGGTGAGCAAGCCTATAAAAGCAATAGCCAGTATGTGTGATACCGTTTCCCAGTAGGGGAGGCGGTGCCGGTAGTGCCCCTTGGTGTCAAGCCACAAAATGGATGCTACTCCTATTCCCAGAAAAACTAGGGATTGTTTTAAAGTATATATGCCCAATAACGCATGAGGGCTAGTTTTCAATATATGCGAATTGATAATACGCGCTATAATGCCGCTATCTATAAATGCTATAAGCAGGGCGGCGATGTCCCCTAACAAGATCCAGCGTGCGGAAACGCGTATAGTACGTAAGAGATGCTGCATGCGTTATAAATAAATTGTCATAGTCCCACTATCGTCACTGGCATCAGTAACGTCCAAGACATGGATATTGTTTAAACGTAGCATAAAGGCTGAAACAGAAACCGGCTACTTATAAATCATGCCGCACGTAGCAAGCTGTAGCCGTCGCTTGTCTGACACAACTCAACGATGCCTGTTTCATCAATAACTGATTTTAATTGAGAAAAATCAATTGGTTTTGTTAAATATCCGATGGCGCCCAATGCCCTGGCTTTCTTCATGTCTTTATCGTAGCTGGATCCTGTGCACATCACTACGGGGACTTTGCGTAGCGCTTCGTTGGCCAGCATCCGCTCCAGCAGCTCGAAGCCGTCCATTTCCGGCATATTGATGTCCAACAACATCAGATCCACCGGCAGGTTTTCCTCTATTCTGCCCTGTAGCAGCGTAAGTGCCTCTTCTCCATTGCGGGCGACAAGAAGATTGCACCGTAATCCTGGTCGTTCAATAACCCGGAACTGGGTAATTTCAATATCCGCCTTGTTATCATCCACCAGCAGCATATTGGCCAGCGGTTTTACATCGCTTTGGGAAGATTTGGGTACAGCGACCGTTTTCGGCAATGGAGGGCTGTTTTCCATGATCGCGGATAATGCCTTCGGCAGGGTGAATAGAAAACTCGTGCCCGCCCCTAACTGGGATTCACACCATATCTTGCCATCGTGGGACTCAACAATTTTCTTGCATATGGCAAGCCCTAATCCCGCTCCTTGTTTTTCATGAAGTGTCAGGCGTTTGAAAGGCTCAAAGATCTTCTGAAAATGCACGCTGTCGATGCCCGGGCCATTATCGCTGACGCTGAATAGCCAATGCTCCGGCTGTTCTTCGGCGTGTATATGTATGGTGACTTCTTTCTTGCTATGATGTATGGCATTGCTGATCAGATTTTGCAGCAATTGTATCAATTGCACGCGATTCACGTACACTTCCGGTAATGTGTCACAACGGATGACAGCGCCGCGCTCACGGATCAGCGTATCAAGATTTTCCTGCACTTCATGCAGTATTGCGGTGGTATTACAGTTTTCTCTGGCCATCTTTCGCGGATCATCCAGTCTTGTATAGAGAAACACGGTATCAATAAGCATGTGCATGCGATTCGCCGCATTCTGGATATGCTGAAAATACCGCCCGGTTTTTTCCGTGAAAGCGTTGGATTCGGCAATCAGTTCCGTAAATGACTGGATAGTGCGCACCGGCTCCTTTAAATCATGCGCAAGCGCATGGGTGAATACCTCCAGCGAGGTGCGCTGCTCATGAATGCGTTTCTGCAAGGTACAATGTTCTATTGCCATCTGGATCACATGATCCAGCATTTCCTGGGTAATATGAGATTTGGATATATAGTTCTGCGCGCCTTTCTGCATGGCTTCGACCGCCACGTTCTCGTTGCCCTGCCCAGTCATCATAATCAGCGGCAGAAAAGGATAATTAAGGTGTATCTCTTCCAGAATCCGGATGCCGTTATGTCCAGGCAGCGAATAATCCAGCAGTACGCAGGCGGGCTGTTCATCCTTAATATACGCCAGCCCTTCTTCGCCATCGCTTGCCTCCAGGATAACATAGTTCCTGTCGGACATTTTTTTTAATGTCCGGCGGCAAAGAAGGCGATCGTCCTCATTGTCATCAATGACAAGTATTTTTACAGTGTTATCCACGAGGGCTCTCCTTCGGCAATAAGGCAATTTCAAACCAATATTCCTTCAGGCGTTTAATTGCTTCAATCAGGCCATCAAAATCCACCGGCTTCTGCACATAGGTGTTGGCGCCAATCTGGTAGCAGGCTTCGATATCACGCTCGTCGGAAGAGGTGGTAAGAATGATGACCGGTATGTTCTTCAGATCCGGATCCTGCTTTATGAGCTGAAGCGTTTTGCGACCGTCCAGGCCCGGCATATTTAAATCCAGCAGGATCAGCCCCGGCCTGTTATGATCCTGGTGTTTATAACCGCCGTCCTGCTTGAGACAATTAAGTGCTTCCTCTCCTGATCTGCACCAGATGACAGGATTATGTAAGTTGATTTTTTTAAAGGCGCGGATAGTGGCTTCATAATCATCTTCGCTATCCTCGATCATCATTATCAGTTGGGCTTTGAGTGAAGAATTGCTCATTATATTCCTCTCTTGATTTAAAGAAACACTCTCTGATCCTGGCCTTCAATTACACTATGGCTCTTCGTTCCGTTGTTTAATAATATCCTGTTCTTTATATGGAAAATAAATTATAACACATTGCTGCCCTCATAGACAGAGGGAAATACTTACGCACTTGGTTTTATATCATCATCCCCATATTTCAATGTAAAATAAAACGTTGTTCCCCGACCCACTTCGGATTCCAGCCAGATTTTTCCGCCATGGCGTTCGATAATCTTTTTTACGAACGTCAGGCCGACTCCCGTTCCTTCTTCACGTTGATCTTTTACGCTTTGCAGCCGCTTAAATATTCGGAATATTTCCTGATAAAATCCGGGAGCTATTCCTTTCCCGTTATCCTTGACATAAAATACGTCTGCGAGCGCAGGCGTTGTGGTGTCATTTGGCGGCGTATAGGTGCGTAGAAAGCCGATCTCCACAATCTTCTCCGGATTATCGTTGTATTTTATCGCATTAGTGATGAGATTACGGAATGCCTCAGTAATGCGCGGCTTGTCACATATAATGGTGGGCAATGTCTCGGGAATGGTAATGCGGCCATGGCGTTCTTCCAGGAATACATCCAGCGTGCTTTCGATGTCATGGATTACGTCATTGATGTCTGTGGGACCGATGGCAAGCTCCTGTCGTCCCAGGCGTGAGAAATAGAGAAGATCATTGACCAGTCTTTCCATGCGCTGGCTGAGATAAGACAGACGCTCAAGTCGGGACACGCTGTCAGCATCCAGCGCCTCCCTGTTGTCTTCCAGCAGGAAGCGCGAATGATTGTGAATGCCACGCAAGGGCTCTTTCAGGTCATGCGATGCGATATAGGCAAAATCGTCCAGCTCTTTATTGCTGCGTTCCAGCGCCTGCGTATAACGCACGAGTTCATGCCGGGCTTTTTTTTCTGCGGTTATATTTCGGATAACTTTCGACGTGCCGATGATATTGCCGGACGAATCGTAAATAGGAGAGGCAATGATTGAAACATCAATATAATTCCCATCCTTGTGCCTGCGCAATGTTTCAAATTGGTTCACACCCTTGCCATGGGAGATTTGCGTAATGATATACTGCTCTTCTTCCACGCGCTCCGGAGGGATTATCAGGTTGATATGCTGGCCAATGGCCTCGGACGGGCTATATCCGAGCACGCGTTCGGCGCCTGGGTTCCACGACATAATGATGCCGTCGAGTGATTTGCTGACGATGGCATTTTCCGAAGATTCAACAATGGCCGCAAGAAGCGAATGGGATTTTTCCGCCTGATGTATCTTTTCCGTATTCTGCTGAAACGCATGCAGCACCTGTGCAAGCTGTCCGATTTCGTCATGACGCTCAAAAGTAAGCGGTGCGACGGATACCGCTTTGCCCTGGATGGCCTGCATTAATACCTCAATCATGGCATGGATTGGATTAATGACGCGGTACGTAATTACACGAAAGCTATACAGGCACACACCCAGCGCGAGCATCAAAAATAGGGAGTTAAGCCATATTTTCCGCTGCGCTTTTAGTTCGAGAGCATCCACATAACGCTGCGTCTCTTTTAAAGAGGCGTCTTTAAGGGCATCCAGCGAATCGGTGGTTTGTGATGCCATATCGAGCCAGAACGCAGCACTGACGGGATAGGAAGCGCCATGCTTCTTGCCGGGAATGTAGAAAATATCACGCGCCATGTCATATACGGTGAAATAATGGCTTTTGGCATCCTTGAAATAGGGCATGATATAGGGGTAAAGCCCTCCCTGATCGGCGAGCGTATCATTTAAGTACCAGCTTACCTCTACTGCTCCGTGCCACTGCAGCAGCTGCGCCTGTTCCTGCGGCGTCGGATCCGCGTTTTCCGCTAATAGCCGCCCGATGAGAGAGCGCTCGCGTCCGGTATATTCCATGATGACTCCTAGAATATGCTTGAACCGCATATGCCGGATTACAAAAGGATCAATAGCGGTGAAGTGCTTGATGAGCGCCATCCACAGACCCTGCGTCTGGATAATCATCGTTGTGGATTGTGTGAACCAATGCTGTGCAAGATCGCGTTTCTGCGGATTCCGTATGGCAGGCTCCGCCGCGTGGCGTAATTCCTGTAATCCCGAATATTGCATTTCAATTTGCTGTACCATGCTATTGATTTCAGGAAAGTTATATTTCTTCAGCGAATCGAGCACCGTTCTTAAGGCCAGATCCGTCTGTGTCTGACTGTCTTGCAGTTTTTCCAGTAAGGTATTGCTAACTTGCTCATGCGGCGTGCTGAGTATGGAATAAGTAATGTCGCGTTCGGCGGACAGCGTTTCTTCCATATCGAACAGCTCATCGCCCAATACCGTTACTGCCTTGAGAGTATGGATTTGCGACAGGCGTTGCCCTTGTACATAGGCTTCCTGTGCCACGAGTAATATAATCAGTAATGTCAGTGTCGCGATCGTCAGTAGCAGGATATTGCGGATGGAGAGTTTCTGTAATCCCATTATTTGACTCCTTCCACAGAGGGGTGAATAACGGTCACCAGCTTTAACAGTCGCTCCTGCACGTGCAGATGTGCGGCGATCGTGGCATCCATATTCAGATCCGCGCTTATATGCGCTTCTTTCTTACCGAACTCTATCATACCCCCGGAGGCGGCAAACCCTTCAAAATCACTGACGGTCAATATGCTCTTGTCCGCCAGAAATTTTTGCAGCTCCGGCCATTGCTTTTTCTCTGCGGCATTCACAAATACAAGATTGCATGTGCCGGTTTCAGCGATGGCATAGGTAAAACGGAGCATTATTTCCACCCGGTTTACACTGCGCCCTGCCATAGGTTGCAGATATCCCTCAAACGGATCTTCACCAAATACACACACCGTCATGGAGGAAGGGGGAGCCGGCCATTCGGTATATTTGAGGAAGTTATACAGTAATCCTGCCTTGATTTCCTGTGCGTGCAGCTGGAGGGGATCGGTGGCGTAAGTAGATGTGCACAGCCCCAGCATCAAAGGCACCGCCATCGCAAGCCGCCTGAGGCGGAAGGGGTATCGCTCTGGCCTTAATACTGCCATGTAAGATTACCAAAGATGCTCTGGTTGATAAGGGCGGCATTTGCGTCGGTGGCTGAAGAGAATTCACGGTGCGGCGGGGCCAGCAGATTCTGTCCTACCAGGCTGAACTGAAGCCCGTTCATGATTTTCCAGGCGAGCCGCATATCCAGGCGCCAGTAGTCATCCACCGCATAGGCGGGCAGGGAGCTGACATAATACAGCGTCGTATCGAAGGAGATATTCTTTCTGATGTCCCATTGCCCACGGATATTGAACTGGTAGGTTGGCGATTCCTGCTGGGCAAGCTCGGAGCCGATAGCTTGGTCGGGAGTGGGGCCGTGCAGATGCATTTCCAGGATGCTATAGGAGGTAGAGAATTTCAGGGTATCCAGCGCCCGCCAGTCCAGGACTGTCTCTATACCATGTGTCTCCCCGTAGGTATTGTTGGTGAAGGTCACAGGAAAAAGAAAATGCGCTGGCGGGGTGAAGACGATGGAAGGCGTAAGGAAATTCAGCGTCGCCAGATAGGTGTAATGGTTATAGAAGGCCGTTACATCCAGCAGGGTTTTAGGCGTCAGTTGGTTACGGTAGCCGAGTTCGTAGGCGATCATGTCCTCGCTGGCATAATAGTTGTTGGGCTGCAGCAAGAGTTCGGCAGGCGTGCCGCCCAGGGATAGGACTCCTTCGTTAATCGTCAATTCGCGCTCCAGGATGCTGGGGGTACGCACCGCCCGTGAAACCGAACCCCATGCCATCTGCCGATCATTTATCTGCCATTGCAGGCGTGCATCGGGCTCTATTTCAAACCCGGTAAAGTCATTATGCTCCAGCTTGGAGCCGAGCGTCAGGAACCAGTCTTGGGGTACAAGCGTGATTTTATCCTGAGCGAACGCATTCATGATATTGGTGGCCTGATAGCCGTTCTGAAAGGTGATTATCTGTGACTGGGTCAGCTGATCTGCGTTATAACGGTAGCCTCCGCCTAGGATGATTTTGTGCCTGCCCAATGCCGGTAACGCATACTGGGCGTCCATATCCAATGTGGTCTCCCGATCCCCCAGAGTCAGCTGATCGCGGGAAGTATAATCCACATAACTCTGCACAGTGAGGTAGGAATCGTCAGAAAAAGCGCGGTTCCACCGTCCCAGTATATTAGCACCGCGGGCATCGATATTTTCATTCTGCAATTGCGAAAATGGAGACACAAATGTGGGAACGGAGCGGAAATCACTGGTATCGCTGCGATACATATCGCCCTGTACGGTAAAATCGTCCCGCGCGGTTTTGTCGTTTTTCCAGTCGGCGCGTAATCCGGTGCGTCCCTGTGCCAGCCCATCATGGGCGTCTGTGCCTGCGGGCGTGGTTTCATCGTTGCGATCCAGATATTTACCGTAGACACGGTAATAGCCGGCATCGCCCAGCCTACCGCCGTAACGTTCCTCCACAATGCCTTTTTCCTGATTGCCTGCAGTCAGGCTTACCAGATTACCCTGCGTATCCTGCGCTTTTTTGGTAATGATGTTGATGACACCATTGACAGCATTGGCTCCCCATAACGCTGCTCCTGGACCGCGAATCACTTCTATGCGCTCAACATCTTCCAGCATCGTGTTCTGTATATCCCAATACACCCCGGCAAAGAGCGGATCATAGACTTCCCGGCCATCCATAAGCACCAGCAGCTTGTCGGCGAGTGCACCGTTAAAGCCACGCACGCTTATGGCCCAACTGTTGGCATTGACCTGCGCGACTTGTACGCCTGGTACGATGCGCAACGCCTCCGGGATGGAAGTGGCACCCGACCGCAGGATATCTTCATTTGTAAGCACATACACGGCGGCGGGCGCATCCATCAGCTTTTCCGATGTCTTGGAAACCGACATCACCGTGGCATCGAAAAGCTGTTCTGGGGAAAGCTCAAAATTATCAACGTTCTCATTAGCCTGTGCCTCGGAAATCACGAAGGGAATAAGGACGGCTGCAAGAAAAAATGTCCAGCGTGCATAAAATGGGGAAGGCATAAAAGTTTTGCTATGACGGATAGAGTAGATCAGCGTGCCGAGGATAATTATGCTATTCATAGAATCCCTGTTTCTTGGCTGTAGCCTGTAGTGGCTATAATACATAATAATACAGGCGTGGTGTAATATTATGGGAGCATTATAACCACAGCACAAAACTATACGCACTAGGAATCCTTTTAGAATATATTTACAATCAAATGTTTCCCATTTTCTTATATCCAGGAAATTGCGAAGCAGCAGATCCGCATAAAGATGTGAAGTATGAAGCAGTCGTATCTGAGGGTAAGATAAAAATGGAATCAGGATGTTTTTCGCCTCTGGCAAAAGAATATTACATTCCTTCTGTCAAAGTGGATTAAACATAAGGCTTTTTATATCCAGGCCATGACTTGTTGATATAGACCCTCCTTTGTCCCCATGCTGCCGGCTTCATCCTTCATAAGAAACGCTTCAAAAGGCTCCTGTGTCATTTCAGTTTTGGAGTGGCCGTTTATAGCGGTTACTGAAAGTGGGGCAGGGAATCGCTTTGGGGAGGGCAGGATAGAATCCCTTGCCAGTAGATGGCCAATTCCCTTGTTATCATTTAATAAGGAATGCGTGATATTGGTCTTTTTGCTCAGATTCTGCAGTATTGCATGTTTTACAAATATCCAGCCGGCGACGACTTTTTCTCCGGACTCCAACTCGGTCACCGGCCCTATATGATTTACTGGCCATCCCGAATTTACAAAAACAGCGCGCCATATCAGCGGAGGCATCACCCCGATCATTCCCCGTATACCTACGGCTAAGGCATATTCGATTTTCGCCTGAAGAATTTCCAATTTTATTCTCTGGCGCATGGGTGCAGCCAACTCACTGTCGATACAGAAACGCGAGGATTCCCAAATATCGGGATGATTAGGCAGGACAATGGATGTGACCATGTCCGGCCACAGATTCTTGATCATATATTCCCTGTCCGTAGGGGCCATACGGGAGCAACCGCGTACCACTCCACCCTGATCGCGCCAGATTACATATATTGTGGCAGGAGTATCATACGTGTCATATTCCATGCATTTAAAGGTAGGGATATCGTAGTTCTGGCGTGTCTTGAATTCTTTATAGCGGAGCCTGAGCATCTGGGGCACGACATCTCCATACTCATGAGAGTTTTCTATAGAGATTACGCATGGTCCCATACACTCGCCTCCTATTGAATTTAGAAGAGAGCTATGGCAATGGCATAAAAAAGTAATGTCACCCAATCGGGTGACACTATGCTATTGTGGTATATTTATGAGGTACATTAGGGTGTATTAACCCAAGCATTACCGCCTTTATGACGGCAAGCTGGATGGAATTGACTCCCAGTTTCAGATATATCCGGTTAATATAGGTTTTGACGGTATCGTCACTGATATTCAGGATTTCGCCGATGCTTGTTTTGCTTTTTCCTTCCGCTGCCCAGGTCAGGACCTCCTTTTCCCGCCTGGAAAGGTGGATGACTTCCGTGTGCAGTTTTCTCTCTTTTTCCTGATAGAAAATGTGAAACTGGGAACATAAGGCGTAGACTAAGCCAAGAGTGTTTTTATCTGCCATGGTGCCTCCGGCACTGCTTGCCACTCCCATACCCACAATCTGGCCGCAAGTGCCATGCAGGGATAGCCCGATGCCGTCCAGCAATTTGGCTTCACGCGCTTCTTCCATTAATATATGCTCATCACGCTCGATGCCATTTTTAAGCTTAGGCACCTGCTCCCATAAAAACGGCCCGGATTTTTGCTTGATAATCTTGATGACCGGATCTACATCAAGATAGCCTTTGGAGAAATAATATTTCATCCAGTCTTCCGGATAATTTCTTAAGATGCCGTGGCCGCGTTTCTGGTGGAGGTGAGGGTGGTCGGTAATAAGCGAATACACCACCCTGTCAAATCCCAGTGATGCCAGGATTCTTTGCATAATATTGAAGGCTTCTTCAACATTATCCGCATTATTAATTGCGGCTATGTACTGGACAAAATCTACCATAAATGGAGTTGTCCTTATGCCAATTTTACTGCTGAGTAAATTAATTCACTTCATAAGCAATAGGATATATGCACTCATTCTACAGATATGCATATTAAAATAAATTGGCAAGTAAAGAGTTTTTTAGATAATGTCTCAGTTATAAATTTCGGCTTGCCCAGTTCTTGTGCTGCGTCATTCCCGCCTGCGCAGGAATGATGAGAAGAAAATCAACCAAGGCACTCCCGTTTTTCAACTCTTAAAACGCCGGCAGTATATGGGTAACGTCAGTGGGGCAATAGGTTTGCAGGCAGTGTATCTGGGTCTGCCATTCCAGGGTTATCGTTGGCGGCTTCCAGAAGCTGCCGGGTAATGAAGGGGTTGTGCTCAAGCCACCTTATCAGCTCATGGCCATGACACTCATCATCCGCTTCCAGAATGGGTTCCCAGGATCCGGAATCACAAAGCTTTACAAAGACAAAGAAGCTTACAGCATAATATTGGCATGAATATATCATAAGAAGTGCGATGAGGGGTGAAAAGAGGCGGTATATTAGAATCTTACTTGTTCAGATTCTGAGATTTTATGCATACATATTCAAAGTCATAATAAAGCCCACCAGCGTCCCAAAACGAACCGCCACCTCATATACTCACGGATTATAAATGTCAATTGGAGGGAATTACGGATATCTTCATACTCCGTGCTTGTACTCATCTAATTCAAAAGTGAGTTGCGTCACTAAACACTGGCATCATCGCCGTTTTTGGGCAGGCGTTTTTCCAGGGGGGGCAGCCATTCCATGAGTATGTTATGTAGCGCGCCTTTGCGCAAAGGCTTGGTAAGATAATCATTCATGCCGGATGCCAAGCAGCGTTCCTTATCTCCCTTCATGGCATTTGCAGTGAGCGCTATGATGGGAATATCCGCTATTTCACCGTGTTCTTTCATGCGGCGCAATATGGAACTGGCCTCAAAACCGTCCATCTCGGGCATCTGGCAGTCCATAAGGATAAGATCAAAAGTGCGTTTCTTGACAATCTCGACGGCCTCTTCCCCATTATGCACTGCGGTCGGATGACAGGAGAGATTCTCAAGCAGCTTGATGCCAAGCTCACGGTTTGGCTTATTATCCTCCACCAGCAGTATTTCCGCATTTTTCAGAAACACATTATCTTCCGTCGGCACCGGGGTATGTTTCTTGCCGGAAATAGCGGCAGGTATTGGTACACTTGTATTCTTTCCGGAACGTTTTGCTAAAAATACGGCTTCCAGCATGCTGATAAGCTGTGATTTCCGGATTGGTTTGAGCAGGCAGGCGTCGCATATTCCATTGATAAACAGATGGGTACATCCTTTTTCCGCCAGTGAGGTAATAATAATATGCATATCCGGGCACCGCTCTTTTGCGCGTTTTATAAACGCCTCATTGCTGGCTTCCGATGCGGTGCCGTCGATGATCAACAGATCGAACGGCGTCTTGGCTTCCCTTGCCTCCTCAAGCATTTTCAACGCTGCAGGAAAATTATCGGTGCCAGAAGAGATAAGGCCGGCATTGCTCAATTGTTCCGCCAACAGGGTATGGCTGGGCTCTGCATCATCCACAAGCAAGGCTTTCTTGTCTTTTAATATCGGACTGTAAGAGGGAGGCTCTTTTTCCTGGGCTTCCTTGTCCAGTTTCAGGACCATGGAAAAGCTGAAGCTGGAACCTTTGCCGTAGATGCTTTCGGCAATTACCTCTCCCTGCATCATTTCTGCAAGCTGCCTGCAGATGGAAAGCCCGAGTCCCGTACCGCCGAATTTGCGGGTAGTGGAGGTATCGGCCTGGGTAAATTTCTCAAAAATAATATTCAGTTTATCTTTGGGAATGCCAATACCCGTATCCTGTACGGAGATTTTAATTTTCACGGCGTTTGCAGGCACAATATCGGCCATTTTTTCGGCTGTAATTAATATATGGCCTTCTTCCGTAAATTTGATGGCGTTATTGATCAGGTTCGCCAGTATCTGCTTTACCCGCATGACGTCGCCTATGAGATGACGCGGCGTTCCGGACACAAAGCGTACTAACAGATCCAGTCGCCGATCCTTGGCCCTGGCCTTGGGGGCAAACAGCTCCAGCATATCCTCTATGGCGGTCTGGAGATCAAACGCTATCGGGTCCAGTTCCAGCTTGCCAGCTTCAATTTTAGAAAAGTCCAGCATGTCATTGATGAGCTCGAGCAAGATTTCTCCCGAGCTTAAAATGGTGCTGATATGGCTTTTCTGCTGTACCGTGAGTTCTGTTTCCATCACCAGATCCGCCAATCCAATCATGCTGCTCAAAGGCGTGCGCATTTCATGGCTGATGTTAGCCAGAAAATCACTCTTTGCCTTGTTTGCAGCCTCTGCGGCCTCTTTGGCGCTCTGGAGGTCTATGCTGCGGGCCTTGAGCTGGTTGCTGGTGTAAAGAAGGTCCAGCGTGCGCTCACGTATCGTATGTTCGGTGCGCACATTCTGCCCGATAAGATGAAATAGAAACGCTCCGGTCATACCGGAGAGCAGCACGCAGGTTGCCATCACGATCCAGGGCGCAAACGTGTTGGCCCGTGATATATATTTGCTGGTGGGAATAAAAATGACCTTCCATTGCTGTGAAAACAGATGAATGGTTTCATGATAGGAAAACGCCGCTGTGTTGCTGATGATTTCAGAATGCGGCAGGTCATGGTACAGAAATGCCTTATGCATGAAGGCATCCGGTTTGCCGTAGAACATTTTTTCCGTCCCGTCTTCAAGCACGTCAAAAATATACTCACTGGTATTATCGAAACTTTCCTCATCACGTATGGCCTCAAACCGTGCCCCGGGATCTAAGAGTGCTACAATAGCTTCCGTTGCCTGTCCCGCGCGCAGCAGAGGAAAAATAACCGCTATTTTATTATCTTCTTCGGTATCGCCTGCGAAGGTAATCGGGGCGGTGGCTGCAGGCTTCCTGGTGGTAATGCTATTGATAATGGCAGTAGTCAGCGATGATTGCAGGAGCAAGTCGTCGGGATTTCTTCCGCGTGTTACTGCGGATATCACCTGGGCATGTCTCGCGGTGATATTATCGACTTTGACCAGATAGATTCCATTAAATACATCGCGTTCTATGGTGTGGTGTACGAGGATATGAAACATTTTTTCTTCGGAATCTTCATCCACCGCGCTTAAGAAATGTGATAATTTCTCGACTTCGCTTACGTTGAGCGAGAGCCAGTCCTTAAACATGTTAATCTGGAGCTTGCTGTCGCTGTTGAATTCTATTTCCAGCTGCTTTGTGTTAATGTGCAGCATGAGCACAAACATGAAAATAGCCACTGCGACTCCCACGCAGATAACAATCGTGGGCAATTTATATTTGTTTAACTCATCATCAGACTGAGTCGGTGACGTATTGGAAGGTGAGGGGGCGGATAAATGTGCAAGCTTTGGTGACATGGAACATACTTATTTGTTGTGCCCATTATGTTCTTTCGTATTTTCTTCCAGTATTTCCATATGATCAAATGCCCGTAATACTTTAGGAACGACAGGAAGAATCAGTATTGCCGATGCGATGGAGACAATGGCAGTCATCGCCTTGACGATGGCTTCAATCCAGTAGACCCCTACCCAGATGGTCCATATTTCCAGCACATGCGTTGTGCCGCACATGAAAATAAATATGGAGAATAAGGCAAGCACCCATTTATAGGGAATGTTTCTGCGTTTGCGCATAATGTAGAGAAGCGTCATGGGAATGGAGTAATAGGCGATGACAATAGTGACATCTGAAACCACTTGCAGCCACAAGAGCCCTGGGCGCCAGAGGATGCAATCCCCATGGGGCATAAATGTTTCCGATGATATCAGTTCCCAGATGGATGCCATGTCACTACTACTTTATAACAGGATACAGGCTCTTAGAATCCGTTTGGTAATTCTACTCTGTCTTGCTGCAAACGTGGTCTTCTGCACTTCCGCTGCTCACGTACTTAAACGTACGCTCCGTTGCGGTTCTCAAACACTACGTTTTCGCTACGGCACAGCGAATTACCAAACGGCTTCTTAACGTTCACAGAGCACCGATAGGGTAATTATAATAGTAATTGATTAATAAATATTAAATTCTCTTTTTTATTTGTTTTCTGGGGTAACAAAAGAAAATTCCAGCAAATTTTATATAAATGCCGTCAGATAATTAATTAGACCTTTGACGGTGTTAGTGGTAAAATAATAGATGGACTATACTCTCCAATACGGCTTCTAACTGCTGTTTTAAGCATTTCCTGTATAAAACTTATATAAATAAGTAAAAGATAAAATTTCATTAATCTAATTCTGAATCTGGAGTTATTAATAATGAATTTAAAAGCCGCCGTTCAAAACCCTGAACCTTCTCAACCCGAGTGGAATCCTTATGAATCCCTTGCTGCGCAATTGGAGCGTGCCAAGGAAGAATTAGAACTTGTCAGCTATGTCACGTCGCACGATTTAAACGCGCCGCTTCGTGCCATATTGGACGCGTGTGAAGAGCTAGGCAGCAATGCTGCGATTGCCGCGGATAGGGAAGCCAGCGCAGGATTGCACAAAATTACGAACAACGCGGGACACATGAAAATCCTGATGCAGGGATTGCTGGATTACCTGCGCCTGGAAACTTTCGGCCCGGCACATTCGTTGCTGGATATGAATGAAATAGTCGCTGCCGCCCAGACGATTCTGGAAGAAAAGATCCGGGCAACCGGCGCCAGAATCACGTGTGATTCCCTTCCGCAATTTTATGGTCACCGGGGGAGAATGACGCGTCTTTTTGTCAGCCTCATCGAGAACGCTCTGAAATTCCATAGCGCGGAACAGGCGGAAATACATATATCGGCACAGCTTAGCGGGACGAACCTGGAGTTCCTCGTCAAAGATAACGGGATCGGGATAGACGAAGAATATCATACGATTATTTTTAATTTATTTCAACGCCTGCATACGGAGGCGGAATATCCCGGATATGGCATAGGGCTTGCGTTGAGCCGTAAGATTGTAGAGTCGCATTCTGGAAGGATCTGGGTGGAGTCCGCCTTGGAAAAAGGCAGCTCTTTCCGGTTTATATTACCCATGCGAAAACCTAAGAACTGAGGAAATATGCAACCGAATATAAAAAGAAAAGAACGCACGGAACAGTCCGATATTAATGTATTGCTTATTGAGGATTCGCTGGAAGATGGCGTGGCAATCACCAAGGTATTGTTTGAAAGCGAGATGTATTACTATTTTAAAGTCATCAGGAAATATACCCTTGCGGGAGGGCTTGATTTGCTGAAAACAGAGCGGTTCGATGTCGTGCTGCTGGATTTGGGATTGCCGGATGCGAGGGGGCTTAAAGCCGTAAAAGAAATCAATAAATCATATCCGGAGTTGCCAATCGTCATTATCAGCGGATATTCAGATATTGATATGATACAGGATGCATTGCAAAGCGGCGCCCAGGAATTTCTTGTAAAAGGCGAATCCAGCACGGCAGTCATCCGGCAAAGCATTTACCAGGCCATTGCCCGCAAGAAAATCAAACCGTCTTAGGTTCCTATAGCCAAAATTCCGATAACGTGCTGCAAACAACGGATTACTGCGCTTCCGGCTTTCATGTACTATTTGTAAGCTGGAACTTCCGGTTCTCTTAATCCGTTGTTTTGGCTTCGCTGACCTTCGATTCGCTATGCTCTCGCCATTTTGGCTGTAGAATTTGGGCGTTGTTAACTAATTATTTACGCAATTGTGAAATAATTGAGTATGGAGTCTCATCACAAGAGGGAACGCTATGAGTGAATATGGCAAAAGCATCAGGATGGCCTATCGCCCGGAACTGGTCATACTTATAGTAGAAGATCACATGCTGTTTACCAAGGATGTGAAGCACGCTTTGCCGGAGCATACGGTGTTTTTTGCGCGTAGCGTAGAAGAGGCCAAGGCGCTCTATGGCAAACACCTGCCGGATATCACGTTTCTGGATATCGATCTCCCGGACGGCGATGGTTTTGAATTTCTGGATTTTATCCGGAAAGAGGAACCGGATGCTTTTGTGGTGATGCTGACGGGAAGCAAGATACAGTCCGACTTTGCGATTTCTCAGCAAAAAGGAGCGCGTGGCTATGTTATAAAGCCGTTTACGAAATCAAAAATTGAAAAATATATATCCGAATATCTGGAATTCAGGAAAAAACAAATCGAACTGTCTTTGAAGCAGACAGAAGCACACCGTAATGAGCAGTTCGTTGTGTTGTCGCATGACAATATAGTAAAGTAAGTACTACCTAACGGAAAATCGAAATCTACTAACTTATTGAAAAGTTTGGTGCCCAGAGCCGGAATCGAACCAGCGACACAGGGATTTTCAGCGCCAAATTGTTAATCTGGATTTATTATTAAACAACTACTTGCAACGCTTGTCACTTCTGCAACCGTAGCCAGATTATAGCTAATCCTACCATTATGCAGCCCTCCTGTGACACAGTTACGTCACATGATGATGCGCGTAAATATTATAACAATTTTTAACCAATTATTCGGAATAGTTGCAATGAGCATCATTTTATTTGTCATTCCTATTAACGTGCCGCGAGCGCGCTGCACCGGAAGGATGAGGACAGCGCTAGCGAGCGGCCAGCATTCAGGAGTTTGTTATGGTTCTGAAACCTCAGCCGGAGAGGGCTTGTCCTCTTAATACAATATCACAGTACAAACATTCATTCCCGGTTCATCGGCGTATCCTTCGTATGCAGCGCATTGTTTGCAACGCTGCTGCCCAGATTCAATTGGAAGTCGTACAGGCTGCCAAGGGCTTTCGTATGATGCCTTGGCTTATCACTCTTACCTACAAGGATGTGGATGGCTATCAACCCGGCCATATCCAGCCCATGCTGGATTACCTGTATAAGTGGTTAAAGAGACAGCGTGTTAAACACTGGTGTTCATTATGGGTGGCGGAATTGCAGCAGCGTGGCGCGGTTCATTACCATATAGCAATCTGGCTTCCTTATGGCGTTACACCCCCTAAACCGGATAAACAAGGCTGGTGGAAGCATGGCTCCACAAATGTAAGAGACCAGAGTCGCCGTAAGCATAGGAATATCATCTCTTATTTAGCCAAGTATATCAGCAAGGGTACAGGCGCACGTGCGTTTCCCAAAAATTGCCGCACCTATGGTTTTCGTAATTTATCTCCTCAGGCTAATTTTTATCGCCGTAAATATACAAAACTCCCTGCTTGGCTTATTCGTATCCTGCCGGATGATGCCACTGCTGATAGATGCAGAGAGTGGCCGGATTATTGGTATTCCGAAGATACAGGGAAATCGTACCGGAGTCCCTATGAACTGGACTGGAAATACTCCAAGCTAACCGAATATGCGCCTTCTCCTTATGACACTCTGCCATTTGATATAGATTTTATCGAAGATATGGAGGTATTTGACGGTAAATGGATTTGGCACACCGTAAACGGGATAAATGCGGATAGGCGGGAGAATCAGGTCTATTATATTGATTAATATATTGCTTTGCAAGCCATGTAATAAAAATTTAATATTTCCTCGCTATGAAGAAAGACTGTCAGAAGGTAAAATAATAGTGATTACTACCGGCTTGTTAAAATCCAAAAGCAATTATGTTTTGGATGTAATGCGTAGGTTGTAGCAGATACTCCTGTTGGCGCATGAGAATATTTGCTGAAGCATATATCATTTCCGTGATTTGGAGATGTTTTTTCTAAGGAGGAAAGAAATATGTCAAAAACAAAAGCGGCGTACCCAATTTTCGCCGCAATTTGCCTTAGTCTGATGCTGCTGATTGCCGCGTGTGCCGTCGGTAGTGCGGTAAAGCCTGCCACTTCTACTACACCCACGGCTACACCCACGGCGTTGTGGACTGCATGCCCGTTGACTTCGTATGGCTCTTCCCCAGTATACGAGCCGATGAAAGTGCTGGGCACCCCTATTCAGGGAATGGCATTCTTTGGGAAAACTGGTAAGGATAACAGCGATTGGTTTGGACTATCCTCTGTTTTTGCAGAGCAGGTAGCTAATAACCGTGTTAGCCTTATTGTACCTTTGAAAGTACACTTCTTCGCCTATAAAGTGGGTGATTGCTTGTCGCAGGGAGCATTGTTGTTTGAGCCGGTACGGTATCCTTCTTCCCAAAAGGAACTTAATTTCCTGACAGGAGAAACGGCGCACAATTTGGGAGGAGTAAATGTTTCCGGTATGGGGACAACGGTAGATATAAAAAACTACCGTGAAGTAACCACGCGTACTATCCCTGCGGAAGTCACTATCCTGCTCTCATAGGGGATAAGCCGGGCAGTAATTGAAGAGGGTGCGCCAGCCCTCTTTTTTTATGTCATAAAATTTCACCATAGGAAGATAAAAGCTAGCAGATTGTTTCGGTCCGCTAATATTTTTCCAACATATTTTTGACCAAATTTGGTTTCTAATATATACTGACAATTGAGGGGCTCAAATCCCCGTTTGTGCGAATTTGTAGGCTCGTGTCAACAAGTCTTGCTTCCGGCATGTCGTGTCGGGAGTAGACCAAATATAATACCCGAAAGGGGAATAAGTCTGCGTCCAAACGGCGTTTGAGCTCCCGATTCCAGTCGGTTTATCCGGCTGGAATTACTCCAACTCAAGGAGTCGGGAGCATATATGACAGACGAACCGAATTGTATTATCAGGCATCATCAGTCAGCAATCAAGCAATTCATTATTATAGCTTTAATTACAACATACTTATTCGTAGCCTTATCCGCACAGGCAAACGAGGCTTCTGAGGAATACTCTATCCGAGCCGCTTTTATCTATAATTTTCTGAAATTCGTCACATGGCCGGGGAAGGACTCTCCCAGCAAAACCGGTACAGCAACCATATGTGTTCGTGGCGATGTAAGATTTGCAGCCTATCTCCGCACATTACAGGAGAATAAGGCTCAAGGCATTGCCCTTCGCGTCAATTATCCTGTTACTGCCAGCACTGTTTCCTTGTGCCAAATCCTTATTATAGGTGAATTAGATGAAAAATGTCTTGCTCCTATTCTTGCAGATGCAAAACACTATCCGGTTTTGACTATAAGCGAAATCAGAAACTTTGCCGATAATGGCGGGATGATAGAAATGGTGCAGGCTGAAAATACGATTGGCCTGTTTTCCAAGGATAAAATCAATCTGCGGATTAATATCAGCAACGCGCAGCATAGCGGCCTTATTATTGATGCAAGGTTGCTACAAATCGCCGCTGAGGTGATTAAATGACTTGTTATGAAGTTGGATATATAGTTTCATAAGTTTACGCATGAAAGCCTGCCTCCCGGCGAGGGCAGGGGATAAAAGAGTCAAGCTAAAAACAGGAAGCTTCATGCATTGCGAATGAAAGCCTCTTTTCCGTTAAGAGGAAAAAGGAAGGTTCGTTAGTCCATGCCATTATATATCCATGAAAGCCTGTTTTTATCTTGACGCATAGGGGGATTGCGCCCCCTTCCATTCATCTGTAATATGTTTCAATACCTACGGACATTTTATGGAAAACGAAGCGCTATTAGCCTATCTGGATAAAATCTGCACCGATTTCGATGGCGATTCCACGCAACTGGAAACAGCGATTGGCGCTTTCATCTTCGGGCGGCATTTGGGCTGGAAGCCTCTGTTTTTAATCCATAGCAAACGAACCATGAATAAATATCAGGAGATATTAGGCTTGGATTTCCGCAAGGAATTACCTGAAGTTGGCAAACTGGCACGAAAATCGGTTGCATGGCGCTCTGCGGAAACGCTTTCCAATTTCTGGAAGGCCGTTACCGGAAATACTCCCGGCCATCGTTCCACCGAGATAGATAAAAAGCCACCTAAATGAACTATTGTTCATGCGAATTGAACTTGCATTCATTCCCTATTTCTGTCATACTGGCTTTGTGGGTAAATGAATGTGGAGCGTTTTATGCGTTATCATGTTTCCTGCAAATCTCCGATTTCTCGTTTTCCGAGGAATCTGGTGTATCTCGTAGATGATGTAGGCTTCGATATTGAAGCTACTGACCCCGGCGAAGCTTTATTTCTGGCGTCTATTCGCGTTTTTGGGATTTTATCCAAGGCTGGCAAACGCGGTGCGGCTCTATATCAGAAATCGTTTGGTCATTCTTTTGTATCTGATGGTATCCGGCCTGTTCAGGATTGGCTGTTTGTAAATTGTAATGTGAAATCAGTTAATGATTGTAATTGAGTTTCTTAAAGGCGTTTAGGGCATTTTAGTATTTTATGTTCATTGTATTGGAAAAACTTATGCATATTATCAACAACCTTTACAGTGAGGCATTCGATGTCTGCACCAGTAGATGCGGTAAATTCATCACCGCTATTGCATAACCACATAATCACGACTTTCAATCTTTTGGAAGCCGCTGCTTTTCTCAAAATGAATCCTGAAGTCTTGCGCCGCAAGGCTAAATCCGGTGTCGTCCCAGCGGCTAAGGTAGGGAAGTCTTGGGTATTTATCGCCCAAGACCTTGCGGATTATGTGCGTTCCCTGTATAGAACTGCTTGGCAAGCGTTGCGAGTGCATCATAAGGAGACTTTATGTCACTCTTCAAACGCGGTAACACGTGGTGGATTGATTTCACCACAGCAAGCGGCCAGCGCATTAGATGCTCTGCTCGCACAGAAGACAAAATAGCTGCTCAAGAATACCATGATAAGTTGAAACACGATGCATGGAAGATTGAGCAACTGGGAGAAAAGAGAAAGGATTATACTTGGGAGGAAGCTGCCTATAAATGGCTGCAAGAGTCATCGCATAAGAAGACGCATCAGAAAGATGTCGCTCATATTGCATGGTTCCATCAGTTTTTCAAAGGCAAGCTGCTTACTGAGTTAACGAAGGATGTTATCTTCGAGGTTGCTGAGCAGAAACGCAAGGAAACCAGTGGTTCCACAGCGAATCGCCATCTTGCCCTGATTAGGGCTATTTTACGACGCGCTGAACATGAATGGGGATGGATAGACAAGGCTCCCTTCATCAGGTTTTACAAAGAACCGAAGCGCCGTATTAGATGGCTTGAGTCGGAACAGGTAAAAATATTACTTCGAGAATTGCCGGAACATCTGGCGGAGATGGTAATATTTTCGTTAGCGACTGGGCTGCGTCAAGCAAATGTACTACGGTTAGAATGGTCACAAGTGAAGATGGCGAGTAAAACCGCATGGATTCACGGAGACCAGGCTAAAGCCGGAAGGGATTTTCACGTTACACTGAATGCCCTTGCATTGAAGGTACTGGAAAAACGTTTAGGAAAACATCCCAAGTATGTTTTTACATACAAGGGCAATCCTGTCCGCCAAGCCAGTACCAAGGCTTGGTACAATGCTTTGACACGTGCCGGGATAGAAAACTTCCGCTGGCATGATTTGCGGCATACTTGGGCAAGTTGGTTAGCTCAAGGAGGCGTGCCTCTGAATGTGATTCAGGAAATGGGTGCATGGGAGTCTGTCGAGATGGTCAGGCGCTATGCACACCTTGCTCCTGAGAAATTCGGTAAGTATGCCGCTATTGTAGATGATAAGCTACAAGACACATATTTGGCACATGAAGCCCTGCAAGGTTTCTCTGGCTTACCTAACCTGCTGTAAAATGGTGCCCAGAGCCGGAATCGAACCAGCGACACAGGGATTTTCAGTCCCTTGCTCTACCAACTGAGCTATCTGGGCATATATTATGAAAAGATTTCAAAAAACAAACCGCTTATAAAAGAAGGACAGGGTCTTGTCCAGAAACGATTTGAAAATTTCTTTGTGCGACAGGATTCTTTAATTATTGTTTTCTTTCAGTGTTATAAAAGGGGAAGAAGTAATATGGTGCCTGTTGAAGTGGAGAGCCGCACGCAGCATAAATAAAGGCCGGCCAGTAATGGGGCCGGCCTTTATCTGGTCATTATTTTGTATAAAATCAGTTATGTTCCGCTTCCTCGGTATCTCCGTTATCATCCTCATGTGCATGGTGCGCATGCTGCTTCAGTTTTTCCTTTTCCCGCTTCAGCTGTGCCGTAAATTCTTCAAAGGTCAGCTTGCCATTGTGACTGGCATCGGCTTCTTTGAACCATTTGTGGGTATATTCATCCAGTTCCTTCCGGGTGATGACGCCATTTCCATCCTTATCGATAGTATGAAACAGCGCTTCCGTCATCATATGATGGGCTTTATGTTCCCCATCCTGGCGGTATTCACTGCTTGGTTGCGTAGGGGGATAACTATTATCATGCGTGCATGCTGATGTTGCAAGGGATAGCGATAGCACGCTAAAAATTAATAAAGACCTTTTCATAACTAAATACCTCAATTTATCTTAATAAAAAACAAGGCCAAGTTATCCTCAGGCGGTATAAATAATCCGTATGGATTAATAAATTTTATGTGTATTATATCAGGATAAAGGATTTTTGGATGCAGGGTTATGTGTGAAATGCATGGACGCACCAGCCATTCTTATATGGAAATTTTATCTGAGATCTATATATATGACCTAGTGTACCGTCCCATGCAGTGTTTTACCTAATGGCTTATGCCATAGTCTGTAGGCAGCATGGGACGAAAAGTACACTAGCCATTATAATGAGTGTAGTGTTTACCCGCGCAGGCAACGGACTTTCAATCTTGTGGGGTAAGTGCTGCGCGGGACACTACACTAGTGAAGGAAGATATAGGATGAAACCGTATTTGCCCGGCGCGGTGCAAAAACACCTTTGGAAAGGAATTTTATGAGACTACGCACAGTCCTGGTAACTACGTGCATGTTTAGTGCGGTTATGGGCGTTGGCATGCTTCCGGCCATCGCGCAGGATACGGTTGAGCAAAAGGGATTGGTTCCTTCTTCTGACGCGAAAGAGACGAAGGCGCCGGATCAGCCTTTTGAACATCCCGCCAATGACAGTTCCTATTCAAAGGATGTGCCGGAGAATGAACATGCAGGTAAGTCTGAGGCTTCCGACAACGGTAGCGTGCGCTATGTATCTGGTGGCGTAGGCGAGGGCGGCATGAAGGCTATGGATGCGCAGGAAAAAGATTATAACCTTAAGCTTACCTTCGTCGCACAGGGTGAATATCTGGCAGATATTAATGTAAATATGACCGATGGCAAGGGTAACAGCGTGCTGGTTACTAAGACAGAAGGGCCGGTGCTGCTCGTTAAAACACCACCAGGACACTATACCGTCGTAGCCCAGGATGCCGCCGGAACCACGCTTAAAAAATACATTAAGGTAGGAAAAACCCATCTTTCCACCTATGTATTGCGCTATCCAGATATCACTAATGATTAAGGTTTGTTTGAAAAGGCATAGCAGCCTTTCCAGGCGGGGCTAAGAGGTCGGGAGGCTACGCTCTCTAGAACTGTTTCTTGTTAAAATCCGCCATTGTGGCCAGTATCAGCAGCGGAATGAAGATTACGGTCTGGATGACAAATACTTCCAGGTCAGCTGCATGTTTCGCACCGGAAATCAGCCATTCATCATGGGCAAAGAAGTCAAGGCGCGGCATGATAATCGATACGCCCTTCAGGATATATATGACAATGTTATTCAACCATTGATTCTCAAACAAGAAGGCGGTGCGCGTGGCGGCGATGAAAAATATCATCATGCGCGCCAGAATATAAAAGCCCATGCTGGCCAGAACTGCGGCGACGTTACTCCTAAGCGTGAAAGCAGAAAACAATGCGATGGCCACTACCAGCCAGCATTCCAGCAACAAGGAAACCGACCAGAGGATGAAGCCTTTCCAGTTCACCACGTCCTGCCAAGCAAGTAATACTATAACCGCGGATGCGTGTATCAGCGCTACATAGGCAAATCCTACCCAGTAGGACAATATCAGTTTTGTCCGGGTAATCGGGCGCGACAGGAACACATCAATTTCATGCGTATGAAATGCATTATGCAAATGCGAGCATACAAAAATGATAAGGCCCGTGACGATCATGATCCGCGCCGCGTTGCTGCTGTAGGAGACCGTTAATTCGCGCGTATTGACAGGAGCCGTGGTGCCCAGCATATGGGCAATAACGCCCGCCGCCAGAATGCCGACCAGTAATACCCAGAACATCCTGTCGCGCCAGGCAGTAAGAAATATATAGCGTATCGTCGATAACATAAGACTATTAAATCACATGGCAACAGTAACGCAACGGGTACGGTAAACTATAAAACTATTATATCACTGAGAGGGTGACTGATGTAAAGGCACATTTTCATCCGTGGAATCAAACCCTTTTTTAAGGGCATTAATGAATGCATTATAGAATATATTGCCAATCGTTGCCCAGATATTTGTTTGAATATTATGTAAACTGCCTTCAAGGGGAATTGGGGTCGCGAATTGATCGTGCGTATGGTTGGTAAAGAGTGTAATAACGGCAGATACGAAGGATTCCCATACCAGTTTTACGGGATTGGACTCCTTGCGCAAATCGATGATGGCAATATGCTCTGCCACCGGTTTGATATACCCTGACACTTCATTATCCTTAATAATAAATTTGGAATAGAGGCTAAAATCACCGTCTTTGAAATCAAATCCTCCATAGGCGTTGCTATAATCGTTTAGGGCGGGGAGATGCACGTCCTCTATTTTGGTCAGTAGCTCCATATCCGGCACCTGCTTAAGAATATTCATTTTTCCCCGAATGCTGAGGCTGCCATTGCCAATAGAATCGCCCTCGACGGTAAGGAAGGAGGGCAACGGAGCGGTTCCATTGACGACGTTGCGAAGATTAGTGATTTCCCCTCGCATATGGTGAATATAAATGTTTACATTGGGGGTGGAGGCGAAATCCTGATAGGAAATTTTACCTTCAGTAAATCGTACACGGTTAATGTCAATAGGCATAAGCTGTTTGATGGGGACTGTCCAATCCACATTTTCACCGGCCTGCCTGACGGTCTTATTGACCGCGAAGTTGATGACCGGATCTATAAGAGTAACGTCAGATACTATCCTGCCATGCATCAGTGCGCGCCACTGGACAGAGAAATCCGTTACTTCGATGGAAATAAATGGAGTAGGAATAGCACCCTCTTTTTTATTCAGCACTAGCTTATTAAGACGATACGCGCCGCGATAGAGGTCGATATCAATGCTTTGCACGGCTCCTTCATACCCATGAATGTGATGCAATACATCATTAACGTAACGCAACAGCCAGCCAGCGAAATACGTATGCACCACAATGATTGCCATGAGCAGAATAGCCACTGCGCTACCGGTGGCGTAATGCTTCCAAGAATAAGCGCGCTGTGTGGCCATGTGTACTGCCATATCATTTCCTAACGTGCGATGGCTGGAAGCGTTTTCGGCTGAATGGGTTGTGAAGAGGTTGAGGGGGCGCCTGAGGCAGGGGAGTATCCGTTTCCATTTATCTCCATATGCGGCTTTGCTTCTTTCTGAGAATCCTCATTCGTTACTATTTTTTCTGTTTCGGCGTTTTCCGGGAGATAGTCACTATCTGTCCAGGAAATCAGAACAAGCACTGTTTTCTTGATACTATGCGAGAAACCATATTGCGGTTCCTGTACGGCCACTAGCGTGCCCTTCTTGGAATCGTATGCAGCATAGGCGAATTTGGCTACGCCTTTTTGCTCTTCCTTGCCATAGAAGGATATTTCCGGGAAAGGGAGGGGAGAAGATGCCAGAGGGATGGGAATATTAAATTGTGGGATGCCAATCATGAAGCTTTTGCGATCCGTAGACAATGCACCGGCGCGGATTTCGAGAATGATATCGGCGTTCTTTTTATCGTTAGCCAACCGTATGCCGCCTTGTAGCAAATGACTGCGGATGCTGGCTATCGCATATTTACCATCGGTGCCTTCAAAGTTGCTACTCTCTATAAAGACAGTCTTATCCGCTGGAATCTCTGGCATAAGCTTTTCCGCCGCGCGGTCGGAAGCGGTTGAAATTAACATTTCTTCGGTTGCAGTGCGTGCGGGATTGGATTGAATATTGGTGGTACAGCTGCTTAAGGTCAGCAGCAGGCAGCTTATAATGATTCCATATTTTATCATGCGGGATCCAATGTTTAAAAGTATAAAGATTACTTGGTAGTGTCTCCGTTTGAATTTTTCATCTCGTCATGCCTGCGAAGGCAGGCATCTCTGTATAAATGCAATCCTTTTTTGCGAGAGGGATTCCCGCCTTCGCGGGAATGACACGGCATAAGAACGGGGCAAGTTGGAATTTGAAATTGAGATATTACCGATTACTTAAAGAACATTTGCTCTATATCTATACTCATTCGCCTAAATAAAAAGAGATCGTCATACCGCTGCTTGACAGCGGTATCTCATGGAGAAAGCCTGAGATTCCGGCTTTCGCCGGAATGACGGATATGTATTGGAATTTGGGCAAGTGAGTATAGGAGCTGAAATTACTAAACGAGAATTGCCATCCCTATGCTCTACTGGCATGACAATTTTTTGGATTGCCTGTATACATAGCCATAGCTTCTTAGAAGCTATAACTTCTTAGCAATTGGAACTCTTCTTCTTCCGCTAAGGTATGGTTGTCTTCTATTAAAAGATCATCCATACAATCGTTTATATTATCGTCACCCGCAAATTCTTCCTGGAGCATCATCAATGCTTCGTCGAGTTGTGCCAGCGGCTCATATATAGTATGCATATATTCTCCTTAGATTAGGTTTATCCATTCCTGTTATAGTGGAGAGGAATGTCTTACCTAACCAAAAGCAGAATAAATTTTCCATCTGACTTCCCAATTACTATTATCGCTTGGTTCACAAACAACAGTACTGCGCTTCCGCTGCTCATATACTGTAACGTACGCTCCGCGCCGGTTCTTCTCATAATCCGTTTTTTCGCTGACGCGATAGCGTAATTTGAAGTGCGTTATTGGAATGTAATGTCTCGATAGGTTATTCACGTATTTTAAAGCTCTACATACACCTATGCGTATTTCTTAGCACTGCCTGCTACGCGCCACTGAGGAATATGCAGGGTGAATATGGCGCCGCCTTCAGGATGGTTGGCCACTTTTATCGAACCTCCCTGCGCTTCTATGACGCTTTTGCAGATCGCAAGCCCAAGACCGGTGCCGGCAATTTGCGAGTCACGCATCTGCAGGCGTGCATATTTATCGAAGATGCGCTCCATTTTTTCCGGCGGAATGCCGCCGCCATGATCGCGTACCTCATAGTAAAACCCTTTATCCTTATCCGTCATCATCCGCAGTTCAATCGTGGTGCCGGAAGAGGTGTATTTGCAGGCATTATCGACGATATTCTGCAGCACCTGCCCAGTCATCATGGAATCCATATAGACCTCGGTCTTTTCCTCATAGGCGTGCAGGACAATTTTGTGATTGCGCAGCCGGTACTCTAACCGTTTTAGAACCTCATCCACCGGAGTCCTGGGATCATACCAGTTTTGCTTGAAATGGATTTTTTTGCTCTCCAGCCGGGTCATGTCGAGGATATTGGTAATGAAGCTGTCGAGGCGCTCGGCTTCGCCAAGCGCAGTCTCGATAAGCGCGGTACGCTTCTTGTCGTCAAGCTGGTTGCGGCGGCTATGATAGATATTGAGCGCGCCGATGATAGAGGCAAGCGGCGTCTTTAAATCATGCGAAACGCTGGAAAGCAGCATGGAACGCAGTTTTTCCCGCTCCTCGCTGATGCGTGTGGTTTCCATGGTGCGCGCCAGCTCGATATTTTCTATGATCGTGGCCATCTGGTCCGCGATGGTCATCAGCATCTCGCCGAACCAGACATAAATCTGTGAGCGGTTATTAGGCTTCACCCCTATGACACCAATGGTTCCGCTTTGTGCCAGCATGGGGTTGAACCGCCAGGCGGAATCACGGAAAGAGGGCGAGCCTAGCCCGGTTATTTTCATCTCTTTCCAACATAGCTCCAGTGCTTTTACATCGGCATCCCTTAATATGATATCATGGGGATAGGTGAGTTCAATTCCTTCGGGATTAATGGCAGGTGGAAGAAAAAAAGCGACTTCTATCTTAAGCGTCCGCGCCAGATGATCGCATAGCTTTTCCAGCGCCTGCTGACGTGATGCCACCCCCGAAGTGATCCGGTAGAGATTGAATAAGACCTGCATGCTGAGTTCACGTCTGGCGGATTTTTCGGCAACGTTGCGCGTCTGGCTAGTAAAAAAAGAGATAAGAAAGGCGGCGGAAAGAAAAATGCCCATATTCAGCAGATCGGTGACGCTGGTGAAACTGTTCTGGTAATAAGGAGCAGTAAAAAAATAATTTATGGCGAAGAAGCTTGTCACCGATGCAACCAGCCCGGGTATAAGACCGAAGCGCCCGGCGGAAAACGCGCAGGCGATCATGAATAACAGTCCGATGTTCTGGGTATTGATACGGAACAGGGCAGGGGAAAGAAAGTAGCGCAATGCAAGCGCTCCAAGGTAAGCGACGCCGACGCTACATAATGCGTACAGTATATGCCGGAAGTGAAACATACGGAAGCGTTCCAGCAGAGAATAGCGGTATTGGCCGGAAACCTGGAGCACTTCCACTGGAATGCGTTTTTTATATGCGTAGCCTGCAATGGTTTCCGATACAGTACGGCGGATTCGGAATATGCGGTGATATTCCATGCCGCTTACGATCAGGAGCGCGATCTGATTTTTTTCTTCCTCCAGCATTTTGGCAGCGGCGCTTTCAGCGTTAGTGGCGGTGATATGCATGGTTTCCCCGCCCATTTGCGCGGCAAGCGTCAACAAGCGGAGCATGCGCTCCTGTGTGCCGTTATTTGCGGGGGCTGCCTGAGTCAGGGTTTCTACAAAAACAATCCGCCACCTGCCACCCATCTGCAATGCGCGGTTACGCGCGATGCGCAGCATGACAGTTGCCCTTGGATGATCCTCAAGGCAAGCAATCACTAAGTTCCGATGCAGGGATGTTTCTTCCATTCTATACCTTGCTTTATCCCCTTGAGATTAACATATTACCTGCGATATGGTGACGGATAGCATATAAAAACTCTATACATACTTTGCCTGAGAATGGCGGAAATGCTGATATATTTCTTCTTCTTTCCTGTATGTATATGGGAGAGTCTAATAATACGGAACTTTCTATATTATTAATAGAAATTTATATTTGTCTATATATTTGTCTGGCTCCACGCATTTCCTAACCTGAAGGGTAGGAAAAAAGAGGGGCGGGTATGCACTTCGGCGTGATAACCCTCAGCACCAGCGCTTGTGCGGCGGCCTCTCACGTATTCACGGGATTGATTAACCGTCTGCAGTATAGTACATAGTGTCTTTATTATTTTTTCAGGGCAACATTCATGCAAACTAGCGTTTATCGTGCTATAGCGCCTTTCCTTATTCTTTTTGTTTTATTGTCTGCATTGTGCTCTTGTGTCACCACCCCCCCTCTTTCCAAGGGGCAGCCTCCAAAAGGAATAGTGAAGAAAGAAGCCAAAAAAGCATTATCGCCCGCCTCCATGCCAGAACCGGCCCCCGAAAAAGCGCATTATCTGATGACCGCCTATGTGAAGCAGCTTTCGCTGGCCAGAATTATGGCAGAGAAAAATACTGCGGATAACATTATGCTTAGATCCCGGCTGTCGGCTGTTGAAGGGTTTGTTGCCGAGCAACAGGAAAGCACGCTTTTCGAGCCGGTTATTATCGTGTCTTACCATCTGAAGAAAAAGCAAGATATCCACCAGCTTATTGCGCCTTTCAAAATGTCGAGCCATATTTCGGAGTTTCCGGATCTGCTGGAGGTGCTCTCGCAGCTTCAGGAAACGGACTATACCTTGCAGGATGTACACCCGGCGATTCTGGTTAACCTGCCCGCAAGGGATCTGAAATTCCCGGCAAATGACGTTGCACAAACCAAAGCCATGCTGGAACGGGAGGTAAATATGCTGCTGCGTGACCGATCCTCGCTTACGGACTCGGATGAAGCGCGTGTACAGTTAAGCCTGCTGCGATTCTTTATTACGTTCCATATACGTGACGCTGCTTACCTGGCGGCGGAAAATGCAAAGCAGTCGCTGGCGGCGGCGGAGAATAATGCAAAGGATTTTAGTGCGATTAACGAACTCTCCGCCGAACTCGACCGATTAGAGAACCAGCTGCACCGTGAGATGCCTTTTACGATAAAGGCTTTTTAACAAGGACTGCCTTTATCACATAATCTTGCACGCTTCATCAAATTCCAGCCTTGGTGAGCGTGGTGGCAGTTTGCTTGTATCTCCATAGCCCAGATTGCAGAGAAAGTTGGATTTGATTTGGGTGCCCTTGAAAAATTCAGCATCGACCTTGTCATTATCAAAGCCTGACATCGGCCCGCAATTGAGTCCCAGCATCCGCGCCGCTAATATGAAGTATGCACCCTGCAGCGATCCGTTGCGAAATGCGGTTGTCTTAATCAATGCCTCATTGCCGGCGAACCAGGATTTTGCATCCGTATGTGGAAAAAGTTTTGGCAGCAGGTTATAAAATTCCATATCATATCCGATAATAGCAGTTACCGGCGCAGCCATGGTTTTCTCTACATTCCCCGAAGAAAGGCAGGGCCTGAGCCGTTCTTTTGCCGCATGCGATTTTACGAATGTGATCCGCATCGGAGAAGAGTTGGCGCTGGTCGGCCCCCATTTGGCAAGATTATATACCTGTTGCAGCAGCGTATCATCCACCTGCCTGTCCCGCCAGTGGCTATGCGTGCGTGCAGTGTAAAAAACAAGATCGAAGATTTTGTCGTCAGTCATCGTAAAACATCTCCATTTTATGCTTCCATTTTGATACAATTTGAGGATAAATAATACATATGCGCATCGCAACTCTTTAGTTGCGATGCGCATGTCAAACTCTGCGCTGAAAGCACGGGGTTTGCGCCGCGTAGCAGGCGAGACGCATATCAAGAGTGCTGCTCTTGGTATGCAAAAGCTACATAAACTACGCTGAATATCTGCTGAAGAATACGTGTTCAATAATCCAGGAAGGATACGTTATGAACAACAGCTTCCAGAAGCCGCCGCTCTCCCAATTGCATTCCGACTTTGGCCCCGTACACATCATGTACGATAATGCCGTATTTGTCCCCCAGAAAAGCCGTTTTGAGATATTGCCGCCGAAAGAATTTAGGACGCTCATTGAGGCAATCCGATATGCTTTTAATAGCCCCAACTTCAAAAGCATGTACCTGACATGGAGCGACCCGGAATCCGGCATTTTATGGCGCTGGGATCATAAAGAGTTGGAACGGGAATGCAAGAAACTGGTGCTCGAAGTGTAGGGAAGGGAGGAGTTAGCTTAATTTTTCCGCCACTTTCTCCAAGAACTGCCGAGTGGTAAGGGATTTCTGATCCTTGCCCACCAATAAGGCAAGATCCTTGGTCATGAAGCCTGTTTCGACTGCCCCGATGGTTGCTTTTTCCAGCCTGTCTGCAAATGTTATGACTTCGGGGGTGCCATCGAACTTTCCCCGGTAACGCAGGGCAGAGGTCCATGCGAAAATTGAAGCGATGGGGTTAGTAGACGTATCATTGCCTTTCTGGTATTCGCGAAAGTGCCGGGTAACCGTGCCGTGCGCCGCTTCAGTCTCTACGGTTTTGCCATCAGGAGTAATCAGGATAGACGTCATGAGCCCCAGCGATCCAAACCCCTGTGCCACAATGTCTGACTCCACGTCGCCATCGTAATTTTTGCATGCCCAGAGGAAGCCGCCACTCGATTTTATGGTAAACGCTACCAGATCGTCGATCAGCCGGTGCTCGTAAAAAAGTTTGGCTTCGGCATATTTTTCCTTGAACTCGCTCTCGAAAATGGAGTGGAAGATATCCTTGAATCTGCCGTCATATTTTTTAAGAATGGTGTTCTTGGTGCTTAAATATACCGGTACGGCACGTAGTAAACCGTAGGTGAAACAGGCGCGGGCAAAGCCGGCGATGGAGTCATCAAGATTATACATCGCCATGGCTACGCCGCTGCCCTCAAATTCCATAATATTATATTCGCTGGGGGCCACGCCGCTTCTGGGGGTGAACTTCATCGTCAGTTTGCCCGGCTCTTTCACCACGAAATCCGTCGCCTTATATTGATCGCCGAACGCATGCCTGCCGACGATGATGGGCTTCGTCCAGCCCTGCACGTAGCGCGGCACGTTATGGCAGATGATGGGCTCGCGAAAAATCGTGCCGTCCAGTATATTGCGGATGGTGCCGTTAGGGGATTTCCACATCTGTTTGAGGGTGAATTCCTTTACGCGCGCTTCGTCCGGCGTGATGGTCGCGCATTTCACGCCGACGCCGTGCTTTTTAATGGCGTTGGCAGCGTCAACGGTAATTTTGTCTTCCGTCCGGTTGCGGTTTTCAATCGAAAGATCGAAATATTGCAAATCCACGTCAAGATGGGGTAAAATAAGTAGGTCTTTTATCATTTTCCACATGACGCGCGCCATTTCGTCGCCGTCTATCTCCACCAGTGGATTCTTAACCTGCACCTTTGCCATGACAGCACTCCCAGATAATTGCACCCCTAGTAATAAAACGACATGCAAGGTGTGGCAAGCAGCAAGTGATGGTAAAAATTTCTTACTTCCGATAGCTTGCGATGCATGGCACCATTATTATCATTACCAGTCATCCGCACAGTATCTGTGGCTTGCGGAAACGCTTGCAATTTTAGGAAAACCAGAAGACGCGCTTACGGCCTATGACAAGGCGATATTTCAGGATCATTTGAATAATGTGGCGATAGAGGGAAGGAAGGGAATTACAGGTGCGATTCATTATACTAAGCATCCGATATGGGATGCAGAATTTTGTGTATCCATAGGAGAGCAGCCGGACGAGGCCGCACAGATGCATGATGAAGCAGTAAGCCATTACCTTGCAGGCGATTATATACAGGCGTTATTAGTGCTGCCTGCGGATACACATCATAGTAATAGCCATTTCCTGAGAGGCAAATGCCGGTTTCAGCTAAAAGCATATCGTGAGGCGTATGAGGAATTTTCTGAGGCGGTGCGGCTTTCCCATATCCGTCACGACGTGTACCATCGGTTTGCATCACAGCAACATGTATGGCGTGGGGAAAAATTATTTGACGAAGGCCATATCGATTTGGCGATTGCTGATTTCACCAAGGCGCTGGACTTATATGATGGCAATAAGGATGCCATGAAAGCAAGAGCGGTCGCCTATTATGCCAAAGGCAATATCCGCTTGGCGCAGGCCGATGAAATGGCGATAGCTTAGGCTGCCGCCTTCTTATCCGCGTGCTTATGCTTGATATACCATTGCTGCAGAATGGTGAGCGTATTGCTCCATGACCAGTAAATCACTAAGCCTGCGGCAAAGGAAGAGAACAGGAAAAGGAAGAACAGCGGCAGGAATTTCATCATTTTTGCCTGTACCGGATCGGGCGGTGGCGGCGATTGCTGTTGCTGTATGAACATGGTGAGCGCCATGATCATCGGCCAGATGCCCAGATGCATGAAGGTGGGCGGGCTCCAGTGGAGAAGGCCAAAGAGCGTGAAGAGGTTGGTGGGATCGGGTGCGGAGAGATCGTGTATCCAGCCGAAGAAGGGGGCCTGGCGCATTTCCAGCGTCACATACAGCACTTTATAGAGTGAGAAGAACACCGGGATCTGGATAAACATCGGCAGGCAGCCCGATGCCGGGTTTACTTTTTCACGCTTGTAAAGCTCCATCATCTCCTGATTGATCTTGAGCTTGTCTTCCTTGTAACGTTCGCGGATTTCCAGGATCTTCGGCTGCAGCTTTTTCATTTGGTTCATCGAGCGGAACGATTTGCTGGCCAGCGGATACATGAATAATTTGACGATGACCGTAAGCAGCAGAATGGCGATGCCGAAATTGCCGGTCAGGCCATAGAAATAGGTAAGGGTTTTGAGGATGGGCTTAGTGAGGAAGTCAAACAGCCCCAGATCCACGGCATGATCGAAAAGCGGAATATTATAACGGGCTTCATAATCATCCAGAATGGCCATTTCCTTGGCGCCGGCGAACAGGCGCAGCTCGGTATCGCCTTTGTCGGTTTTGAGGTACTGTACCTGGAAGTGATCACGTCCGTCGCGGCCATCGTATAGATATTGGGATGAACATTCCCCATGCGGCAGGACAAGCGCCGCCAGCCAGTATTTATCGGTGATGCCGAACCAGCCGGATTGTGAATGATAGGATTCTTCCTTCTGCTCGGAAAGCTTCTTATATGGGGTTTCGTGCAATATGCCGTCGAACACGCCGATGGGGCCTTCATGCAGTATGCCCAGCGCCGGGTGCGACTTGATATCATATACGCGGTTGATGCTGGCGTAATTCTGCACATCCGCAGGCTTGCCAGCGGCATCTGTCGCAGAGGTGCTGATGGTGAACATGTAATTCTCATCCAGCGCTACCTTAACTTTAAAGGTGACTCCTCCGCCATTATTCCAGGTCAGGGTAACTGGATGTTCTGGCGTCAACTCCTTGCTGTCGGAAGACCACAGCGTATCTTTCGAAGGCACGACGATACTGCCACTATCCGCTGGCAGCCAGCCGATTTCGGTATAATAACTGTCCTTGCCCTTGGCTGGTGAAAAGAGGGTGACTTCCGGGCTATCGGGATTCAGTGTTTCATGGTATTTGACCAGCGCGAGTTCGTCAAAGCGTAGGCCTTTGAGGGCAATCGAACCGTGCAGGCGATCGGATTTCACGGTGATGCGCGGCGACTCCGCCAGTAATTCTTCGCGTGATTTGAACAGTTCTGAGTTGTCTTCCTTGCGCGTTATCTGCTGTGATTGGGCTTTCAGGCGCTCAGTCAGCACCTCCTGTTCCCGGCGGGGATTCTCAATGAAGTACTGCCAGTAGCCCATGATCAGCATGGAAATGACCAGGGCCACAATCAAGTTCTGCATGTCGGAGTGTTTTTTATGCATAGTTTTTGATGAGTGTTTATCCAACGGGTTACACGCTATACAGCAAATTATCCATCAAGACAATGTGAAGATTCGCTTACTGGAACTTAAATGATAGGGCGCAGTTTTGAGCAGTAGCGTTTTGCAACTGATAATTTTGAATTGCCGCGCTGCCGCCAGCATAGCTGTTATCATAGCAATTAGTGGTTGCGTAGGAAGTGACATTCGTAGTGGGGCCATACAATGGCCATGAATTATTATTGGCTCCCTGGGTGCCTGCACCGGACGACCACACAATAGCATGACCGTTAATATGATAATTCACATAATCTGCCATGACACTACCCGATTGCGGCAACCCATCATCAATTTTTTTATCGATATTATATGCCTGCTGTACGGTCACCCCTGTTAAATTGCTGCTAAATATTTCCACAGAAAGATTAACGTCATAAACAGATGAAAGACCAAAATAATTATTGCCAAATGCACTCCAAATATAGACAAAGTTGCCATTGCCAATTTTAGCGTTTGGAATACGCTGAGATGGAGTGTTGGTATAGGAATTAGAGGTTGCATTTGGAAAGCCCCCCTGCTGGGATATGCCTGTGTCTATAAGATTCGCAGTGGTTAAATCCGTCCAGAATAGAGCAAGTTCGCCGCATCCTTCATCAAAGCCATTATTGCCGCCGGATGCAGCATTAGTGCAGTTGCCTTCTATCACTCCGTTTCCGTCACCTTCACCCGGATTTGTGCCTCTTGCGATAAACCCAAAATTACTTGCATATGGAGCAGGAATATCACCCGGCAGATACCCGTATTTTCCCTGAAAAGTATGCACCGCCGTATTGTATTTTTCAATCTGGGCAATTTGTGCACGTTGCGCAGCGGCATCTATCAAATCCTTTCCGGCCAAAATGGCACCGACAATTAGGCCGATAATCACCAGCACGATGCTCAGTTCGATAAGGGTAAAGCCGGATATATCTTTGCCGTTTTGCATCATCTCACTGAAACTTGAAAGACAGAGCGCAGTTTTGGGTATTGGCATTCGTGCTTACGGAATAGGTCATGGTTCCTGTGGTGTTGTTGTTTCCGAAGCAGTCTGTACTTGCCGGGGAAGTGGCTGTGGTGGTTGGGTTACAATAACTGCCGCTACAGCAGCCCCCAAAATTGGGATTAGGTAAAAGACCTCCGTTTGCTCCTTTGACCATGCCACCAGAAGCATAAATTAAATTATAATTCTCAACGTTATAATTAGTGTAACATGCCGTGACATTGCCGGATTGGGGCCATCCATCGTCCATTTTCTTATCAATATTATACGCCTGCTGAACGGTTATGCCAGGATTCGCAGAGGAATATATATCGTTATTACAGCAACTGGTAATCGAAGAAACCGTGAAGTAGTTGCCGGTAGCCGCGTACGAAGTGGGATATACGAAATTATTCGCGCCGCCAATCTTCGCAGACGGAAACCACCCGTTTAGGGAAGGGGTACTAGTAGGCGTGATGAGTGAAGAGCCGCCGTTGATCCAGGGATATCCCAGCCCATTCGTATCATGGCCTTTCATATTGGCATCAATCAGGCCGGCGGTGCTTAAGTCCTGCCAGAAAACGGCAAGCTCTCCACAACGTTGCAAGTTAGAAGCTGCCGCATTGGGGGTATTCCCGCAATTGCTTTCCAGAATGCCGTTGCCGTCTCCTTCGCCGTTATATAAACCTCGCGGCTGAAATCCGAATTGCGCTGCGATCGGAAGATCGCCCGGTAAGCCGCCATATTTGCCTTGAAACGTGCGAACGGATGTTTGGTATCTTTCTATCTGCGTAATCTGCGCCCGCTGTGCAGCCGCGTCTATCAGATCTCGCCCGGTCAGAATGCCGCCGACAATCAGCCCGATAATCACCAGCACTATGGAAAGCTCGATGAGCGTGAAGCCAGATTTCAGCCTCATACGCAGTGCCTTAATTTTTGTCCGGATTATCGAAAAGTTTAAGGAATTTGCTTTCCGGAGAAAGAATGACAGTGGTATCCTTTGGATTCATTGAGCGCGTATACGCCTGCATGGAACGGTAAAATTCAAAAAACTTCGGATCCTTACCGAAGGCAGCGGCGAAAATGCCGGAAGCTTCCGCATCACCTTCACCGCGCAGTATTTCTGCCTTTTTCTGCGCTTCCGCGAGAATCACTGTACGATCGCGATCCGCTCCTGCGCGGATGCGTTGCGATTCCTCGTCCCCTTTTGCACGGTAGCTGGTCGCCTCACGTTTGCGTTCCGCCTGCATTCGCTTGAAGATCGCCTCGCTGTTTTCCGGTGGCAGATCCGCTTTCACGATCCGTACGTCCACAATTTCAATCCCGAAGCCGTTTTTGGGTGCTTCGGCGGCGGGCGCTCCCACTTCCACGCCATCACTCACCTTGGAATATAATGCCTGTTTACTGACGAGATCCCGTATCTCATGCATGACGTCTTCACGCTCAGGCGACAGCAGAGCGTTAAGCGGAATACCGCCAATCACTTGGCGCAGGCTGGAACCCAGCAAGTTGGCGAGCTGCAGGTTCATGGTGGAAACCCGGTTGCCGCCAATGCCCGCTGTGCGGGTAGCACGCGCAAACGCTAGCGGATCGACGATGCGCCAGCGCAGGTAGGCTTCAAGCCGTATCCGTTTCTCGTCCGATGCATTGATCTCAATCTCGTCCGGCATGTAATATTCCAGCAGGCGATTATCGAAATATTCCACAGTCTGGATAAACGGTACTTTGAACCGGAGGCCGGGTTCCATCTCGACGGTGACGGGGTTGCCGAACTGGGTCACAAGCGCCGTTTCGGTCTGTTCGACGACATATGCCGAATTGTAGGCGATAATCACTGCGAACAGGACAATGAAAATAAGGGTGGGAAGAAAGCGGGGATGCATCACTGGCTGTCCTTTTTCTCAACAGGCTTCTCAGCATTGGCGCGATCGAGGATACCCGGCACCTGCATCATATAGGGCAGTACGTTCGACTGGCTGTCAATGACGACCTTGCTGGTGCCATTCATGATTTTTTCCATCGTCTCAAGATACATGCGCTTGCGGGTTACGTCTTCCGCCAGCTTGTACTGGTTATAGACCGAGGTGAAGCGTCCTGCATCGCCCTGGGCCTGAGCAACGACTTCCCGTTTATAGCCTTCGGCCTCCTGTATCATGCGTTCGGCCTGTCCGCGTGCGCGCGGTATGATATAGTTGCTATAGGCTTCCGCTTCGTTACGCGCGCGCTCCTGATCGGCACGCGCCGCCTGCACGTCGCGGGCGGCATCCACCACTTCCTTGGGGAAGCTTGCGTCAAGCATGTTCACGTTGATGATGTCCACCCCGGCCTTGTAATTGTCAAGCGTCGCCTGCGTGAGGGAACGCGTCTCATCTTGCACTTTGAGCTTCCCCTCGGTGAGCGCCGAGGTTATCGTCGTCCGCCCGATGACCTCGCGCATCGCGCTTTCTGCCACGGCACGCACGGTCTGCTCGGGATTGGGGATATTGAAAACAAAGTCCTTGGCGTTTCTTACTTTCCACTGCACATTGAAGCTCAGGCTGACAACATTCTCATCGCCGGTCAGCATAAGTATCTCATCATCGCCCGAACCGGAAGGCGCATTGCGTGCAGAAACGCTGCGATCGCCTACCAGCGTTTCCATCCGTATGGCTTCAGTATTGACGATCTCCACCGATTCAAACGGTGTGGGAAGATGATAGCGGAGACCAGACGTGGAAATGCGGTTGAACTTACCAAAACGCATAACCACTCCCTGCTCACCGGGTTGCAACTGGTATGCGCCGGAAGCAAGCCAGAGCAGGAAAAATATAAATAACGCAGCAATGATGCCGCGATTGCCATGCTCCCCGCTGAAGAAATCGTTAAAGCGGTTTTTCAAATCAGCCAGCAATTCGTCCAGATCACCGGGACCACCTTTAGGGGGGCGTCCACCCGGCTTCCAGTCGCCGCCGCCGCTTCTAGGCTTGCCCCAAGGGCCCTGATCCATGGAATGAATAATCATAGTACGCATAATTGTTAAGCGGAAAACATAGATTATCCCGGCCCTCTTGTAAATATGCAGGCGGTATATTTATTCGGTGTGTGACTCATCAATGATTTTATATTCTCCTTCAATGACTTTATCATTTTTATGATGCTGCTTTCTCGGTTCATTTTCCTCCGGCATGAGCGCCTGGGGCATACTCATGCGCATTTTCAGGAATAATGCTGCCGCAAGTCCGCATACGAGAAGCAGGAAAACAGCAGAGATGATAAAGAACAGCCGTATAATCAGGATAATCATCATTCTTTACAGCGCAAAATAGCGGGAAACATAAGGTTTCTTATAGATTTGTAGTGATAAATTGTACAGCATATGTTAAAATATAATTGATAATCTCCGCTATAAAGGCTAAGAGCCGCGGTGATTTTGAAAGTTTTTTAAAGTGAATGCCCGACTTATTTAATTATAACCTGTTTCTGGATACATCCCTCGCGCAGCTTAAAGCCGAGGGGCGTTACCGCTTTTTTCATGATCTGGAACGTCGCGCCGGTGAGTTTCCAGTAGCTTACAGTCACGCCTTGGGCAAAAACA
>Ga0206904_1019_pt1 | contig 48769 bp, 47 predicted proteins | sample Alteio_BWOrgHeat_42_FD_152981 | JGI IMG/M metagenome (GOLD analysis project Ga0206904, IMG submission 152981) | Enriched cells from forest soil in Barre Woods Harvard Forest LTER site, Petersham, Massachusetts, United States -... | ecosystem: Environmental > Terrestrial > Soil > Temperate forest >...
GATCTGATCTGGTCCTTTGTCGTCAATAATTACCTGCTGGGCAAGGATCCTTTTCCTTTCGACCTGCTATACTGGAACGCAGATTCCACCCGCATGCCCGCGAACATGCACAGCTTCTACCTGCGTAATATGTACCAGAAAAACCTGCTCGCAAAACCAGGGGGCATCCATATTGCCGACGTTCCGGTGCATCTGGAGCGGATCACCACGCCAACCTATATGCTTTCCACTCGCGAGGATCATATCGCTCCGTGGAAATCCACCTATGCAGCCACCCAGATTTATAAAAGCCCGATACGGTTCGTGCTGGCGGCAAGCGGCCATATTGCCGGTGTCATAAATCCGCCGGTGAAACAGAAATACAGCTACTGGGTCGGGAAGGATCTACCGAAATCACCGGACCAATGGTTTGCCAAAGCCCATGAAACAAAAGGCTCCTGGTGGAACGACTGGGAAAAATGGATACAGGAATATAGCGGGGGAAAAATCGCCGTACGTCCTGTGGGAAGCGGTACGCTTAAACCCATTGAAAACGCTCCCGGCAGTTACGTGAAAATCAGGGCCTAGTCTTTTTCCATGTTGAATATGGCAGGTGATGGTGTATACCGTCACTTGTCAATATAGCTATCGGGTACACAATATGAATAGCTTGCGTTATTACCCCAGACATAATCCTATATACTCTCCAAATTCCGGCTTCACGTTGATCGAGCTGTCAGTGGTGCTGGCGATTATCGGCGTGATTCTCTATGGCAGCATGAGTTTATTGGTAGTAAGCATTCAGTCTTCACAGGTCAATACGACGGTGGCTACTATGGATGCAATAGAAAACGCGCTGCTTAACTTCCGGGTGGCGTTTGGACGCATTCCCTGCCCTGCCGATCTTACCCTGTCCGCATCCAACGCCAACTATGGAGTGGAGGCGGCCAATACCGGTAGTTGTACCGGCGGCACGCCTGCTGCAAATTTTATAGCGGCTTCCGGCACAGCGGAAGGCGGTGTACCCACGCGTGCCCTGCGTCTGCCGGACAGCTACATGTATGACGGCTGGGGCCATAAGTTACGTTATGCGATGAACCCTAATTACAGCGTTAGCACGAGTACTACTTGCTCTTTAGGCGCAGTTTCAGCCCCCGCCATTACTATAAATGACGCAAGCGGTGCAGCACGAAGTACACAGGCTATTTATGCTATTATCAGCCATGGCGCGAACGGGCATGGCGCATATACTTCTAATGGCCTCGTCATTAATGCGAAAAACACGAACACAGATGAACAAACCAACTGCCATTGTGATAACACCGGCGCACATACTGGTGGTGCGGGCGTGCTCTCACCGGCAACGTATGTCCAGAAGGCACCGACAATGAGCACTGCGGGCACCCTGCTTACCACGTTTGACGACATTGTCGCCTACAAGGAAGCCTGGCAGTTGATGACTACCAGCCTGCCAACAAATTCGTTAGGCTGTACGTTCACTCAATATACGCGTGCGATTACGATTGATCATACAAAAGTCGGCACTGTCAATAATACCGATCAAAGCAGTTTTCCCGTGTTGTTTTCTGGCACGTATACCTACCTAAAAACTGTGGCCAATGGGGGAAATGTAAACAATGCCAACGGTTATGACATATATTTCTCTTCTGATGCTGCTGGCAATAGCCTTCTTCCCTTCGAGCGTGAAAGCTGGAATGCCTCTACCGGCGCGTCCGTGTTCTGGGTACAGGTAGCGACCGTTTCCCATAGCAGTGATACCGTCATCTATCTGCAATATGGCAACCCCACTATCTCCACGGATAAATCCAATAAAACCGGAACGTGGAACACCAATTATGTGGGAGTCTGGCATTTGGCGGAAACCAGTGGAACCACTAATGCAGATTCCACAACTAATGTCCTTAACACAACCAAAGTCTCTGCAACGCATCCTAATCCTGCCACCAGTATTATAGGAGGAGGAGGACAGTATAATAATGCTGGCTACAACCATCTTGGAACTGATTACAATACGCTTGCCGATAATTCCAAACTGGATTTCGGAGCAAACCAAAATTTTACGGTTTCCGCTTGGGTAAAAAATTCACAAACCGCCATAAGCAATTATTGGCCCTTTCCCGTATCGAAAGATGACCTTGGCAGTTCCGGTACACGTCAAGGATATAATCTCGTGATGTTTGATACGAGCTGGGGTAATAATTACTGGTTTTTTGAAATCTGGCAAGCAAGTAGTAACTATAGAGCATATGGTAGCAGTAGTGTTTCAGATGGTAATTGGCACTATATTGTGGGTTCACGCTCAGGAAGTACGCTCTATGCGTTTCAAGACGGAGTGCAAACTGCTGCACAAAGCGGTGCCGGATATAATGGCACGCTCAGTAACCCTATTCCCCTGGAGTTTGGAGACTGTTCAAACTGTAATGCGAATGGCACTAAGGATAGGAATTATATCGGTGGTCTGGACGAAGTGCGTATTTCCAAAACTGCTCTTTCCGCCGACTGGGTTAAAACCGAATATAATAACCAGGGTTGGCCGGATAAAGCAACCACCCCTTCCCCTATTCCAAGTGGACTGACAAGCGGATTCTATACGGTGGGAAGTGCCACACGGTAGCGCGTCATTGCCATTGCTTAAACTAATTCTTGCATACTTCCAATTGCAGTAGATGCATACCGCATCATATACCTTAAAAGAAATTACGTTTTACCTTACGGCTGTGAAACAATGTGTATTTTGATACGGTCGCCATTTCGCCGCTCAACAAGTGTTGTTGCATGGCTCTTGAAACATGTCATTCCTGCGAAAGTAGGAATCCAGGTAGAGCACTGATTAGGCGCAATATGATCTTGTGTGAGATGGATTCTGCCTGCGCGGGAATGACATCATAAAAATGCTAAAAACAGCCCTTATACTCACTTGCCTAAATTCCAATACATATCCGTCATTCCGGCGAAAGCCGGAATCTCAGGCTTCCTCCATGAGATACCGCTGTCAAGCGTCAGTATGACGATGTCTTTTTATTTAGAAGAATGAGTATAAAAAACAAAAGACCCGAGTCATGCAACAGTGCCGGTCAATCCTTACAATAATAGACATGACAAAGGTAAGATAAAGAGCCCCCCACTATACTTATTCGCCTAATAAAAAGGCATCCACCCATAGTTACGGGTGGATGCCTTTACGAAGCAACAGATAAAAATTTATTCTCTGCTTTATCTTATTACTTGCCCCTTATGATACCGAGCAAGTCTTTCTCAAGTGCATTATGCTCAGTTTCTGAAGTTTCTCCGCTCATCACTTTTGCAGAGCAGGTATCACGCTTCCAGTCGCCAACATCGGCGTTCAGGTTCACTTCCTTCCACTTCGGATGGCCGTTGGTCTTTAAGTCATCAATGTTGTCATAGACCGACTTTACCAGCTTGCCCATATTGGCGCAGTGTTCTTCATAATACTTGCCTTTTTTCAACGTATAATCATAGGTGATAAGCAGCGCGGTCACTGAAACCGTCGGCACATTGTCATTCACGAAGCCGTAATCGTCATGCGTGATAGTTGCGGGCTTATACTCCTTGAGGAGACGCTGATCGTTGATGGCAAGAAAATGTACGTGGTCGAGCTTACCGGCGTTAGATCCGTTGGTAATTTTTCCCAGCTCTTCCATATTCTTGAACATCCGGACCGGCTTGCCACCGACAAATACCATGGCATCCGCTTCGCCGTTTAGTACTGCGATAACACCGTGCGGCGGATCGATATGGTACATTTTAGCAGGTTCAACTCCCAGAATAGAGAAAATATTCACTGCAGTTATGAGGCTGCCGCTGTCTTCGCTGCCAAGCACCACACGCTTGCCAGCCAGATCATTGATAGTCTTGATGTCTTTATTAGCCAGTATGTGCACTTCCTCATCATAGAGAGGCACAACCAGCTTCAACTTCTTTGCGATTTCCATGGAGTCCTTGCTCTTGGAACGGCTCAGGAATCCCATCACATCCGACTGCACAATCGCCAGCCCGACTTTCTCCTTGCTGGTAATGCGGGCGATGTTGTCCACCGATCCCTTGGAATCAAATACATTCACCCGGACTCCTTCTTTCGCAGCTTCCCGGGCAATATCCCTGCCGACCGCAATGTAAGTGCCAGTCTTGGGACCAGTTACCATGCCGATGGCCGAGGAATCGTCTTCAGCAGGAGTAATATTTTCTTCTTTCGCTATCACATTGGCAGAAAAAAACGTACAAAAAGTCAGTAGCAATAGAACGCGTTGCAATTTCATAATAACCTCTTTTTATTTACACTTGAATAATGCTGGCAGGGTTTAATCTTTGCTGATGATGGATAGCAAATCCTGCGTAGCAGCCGGATGCGCCGATTGCGGCTTGACGGGAGCCGGTTTTGCAGCAATCGGCTTTGCAGCAACCGGTTTTTCGGCAACCGTTTCCTCGGGAACTGGAGCAGCCAGAACCGGCTTTTCCGGCTCCATCACCTGAGTCTGAGGTTGCGTTTTTTCGTTCAGGACAGGCTTCGTCTCCACTGTCTTTATGGGCACGTTATTAGCATTCGACGTATTTTCTTTGACGGATTTGCCCTCATTCTTCACGGCAACATTTTCATGCTTGGATACAGGAGTACTATCCTCCGGCCTGTCTTTGTCAAGCAGGGCAATGAGGCCAATATTAACGGCAACAAATACTGCCACCAGCAGCAGAGTGAATTTAAAATTCATCGGTGCGTGCTCAGACTTTTCGGTAAAGCTCTCATGAAAAGATCCCGTATCTTCTTCGTCCGTCTCTTTACCTGCCTCCGATTCCGCTTCGACCAGTTTGAATTTTGAGGCATTTTTATTCTCGTTTACTTCATCCGCGGCTACGTCGCTCTTACCCGCTTTGGCTTTGGCAGCAGCCGGTTCAGTAATCACTTTTCCACGTGGCATTTCACATCCTTAATTTTCATTTACACTTCTTTAAGCACAATACTGACTATTATGCAACAGTATCTTTTACCCTTGTGTTTTTTATGGATTCATCTATCATAAAGATGGCGGATTTCTTATGGAATCCGGCGTGTTTTTCCCTTCCGATTTTCTTTATGAAAAATTTATTTTTGCTTCTTTTATCCATTTTTATGGTGGCCTGCAACGCTAAGGCGGATGATCCTAATTGCGTCAGGAATAATTGCCTTGGCACCTGCATCGGAAAAGACGAAGCGCTACACAAAGCAACACCTATGCTATGCCGCGCGCAATATGTGTGCTACCAGGATGTGGAATGCACTATACTCGCAGACGGCAAATGCGGCTGGAATGCAACACCGCAAATGAAAACCTGCCTTGCTGAAAAGGGCGGAACTATCACCCCTACTCCTGCACAGACGCACTGACACGCGCAAAAAGCTTGTCATTGGAAGTCTTTTGCGCAGTTCTCTTGCGTTCTACCTGTAATCTGGCAGCGACGGCGTACTTGGACGCTGGCACATTAGAAAAAATCAAGAGCGCGTTTGTATTTTTGCGTAATGGTTGCCCAAGAATGGCTTATCCCGATAACGTGGCTGAGAATGTTAGGCAATACCTACAGGAAAGCAATGCAGCTTTACCCCCGGAAGTCGCCAATTCCCTTCTCGAGGCTCTCGCAAACACAACGGTGGAATCCCATATCCAAATAGCCCAACGCGAGGCTGAAAAAATATATAAGTCAAGAACTAATCGACAATATCATCGGCCATTTGCGTGCTGGACATGTGAATACCGAGACGCTTGATGGGATGCTTGATATGCTTGTTGCTGATAAAATATCTCCCTCATTACTTGAACGACTCGTAAATCGTGCTGTCAGCGAACCACGAGTACAAGTGGAGGCCATAGAGAATCGCCGAATCGCTGAGCCAGAACAGCCCATGCAGCAGGCAGACGCTCAAGAACCCGCAGCGGCAGCTCCCCAAAATGGCCTAGGAGGGTTATTCAGAAGATTGTTCGGCGGCAACAGACAACATCATAACGAAGAAGCCCAACATGCGCCGGAAGCACCACAGGCCGTTCAAGAACAACCTGCCCAGGTCGCTGCCGCTCCCCAGCACGAAGAGAGCATGCCGCATATAGAAGTACAGAGCTTTCTTACCCAGCTCGAAGCACGAAAAGTGATAAAGAGCGCGGCAAAGAGTAGGTATCGGTAAAAAGTTATTTATCCTTCTACCGTATTTTAGTAATAGTCACTAACTGTAAAGAGTGAACTATACTCATTCTCCTAAATAAAAAGACACCGTCATACCGCTGTTTGACAGCGGTATCTCATGGAGAAAGCCTGAGATTCCGACTTTCGCCGGAATGACGGATATGTATTGGAATTTGGGCAAGTGAGTATATACGGTACATAAAGAAAATATTTTAGAATTTCTCTTTTCTATACATCGTTATAAAAATGGTGCCGTTGACAGGAGTCGAACCTGCGACAACCGCATTACGAATGCGATGCTCTACCAACTGAGCTACAACGGCATATAGGTTATATAGACGCTTAGTTATCCGCAACCGTAAAAAAACACAATCATAAAAGCTAACACCGTGGCATAAAACTGTTGGAAAAATTGCTATATTCGCTACTTCAGCCCTTATTTCTATTACTCAACAATTCTTCCACGAATTTCGGCACCAGTTCCGTTGCCTTGCCGTGACGGGTTTCATGGAACAACGAATGGGTTTGGGAGGGTTCAAGATTGATTTCAACGGTATGCGCCCGCCCGGAAGCCCGTGCTTCCGCGACAAACCCCGCGGCAGGATACACATTGCCGGAAGTTCCTATCGAGATAAATAGATCGCATTTGCGCAATGCTTCGTAAATCACCGGCATCTCCAGCGGCATCTCGCCAAACCAGACGATATGCGGGCGCAAGGTTCCTATTTCACGGCAGCAGGGGCACAGCGTCTGCGCGGTAATGTCTTCCGTCCAGTCATAAACCATTTCGGTTTCCGTACACCGGACTTTAGCCAGTTCGCCATGCATATGGACAAAACGGAAATTCGCGTTCGCACGGCGCTGCCGGTAAGCGCGCTCATGCAAATTATCGACATTCTGCGTCACCAGCAGGAGCGATCCTTTAAATCCCTCCGCCAGTTGGGCAAGTGCGTGATGCGCTGCATTCGGTTCTACCGAGAGCAGTTGCGCCCGGCGTTGGTTGTAAAACTGCTGCACCAGCACCGGATTGCGGGCGAAACCCTCCGGCGTGGCGACATCTTCAATAGGATGGTTACACCACAATCCATTCTCCGCGCGAAAGGTGCTAAGACCAGACTCTGCGGAAATACCCGCTCCGGTAAGTATCACTATCGAATTCACCGTATGTAAATGCATAGGGATGCTATAACGGATGCCATTCACAGAGCCAAGCTCAAATACTCTTAAAAGTAGTACACAAATCCCCGACACATCTTTTAGTTGAAAAACTACTCATGATTTGCCACTATAACAACTATGAGAAAAATAATGTGTCTGATCACCCTGCTCTGTCTCTTAAGCAGTGCGCATACCGCACTTGCGGCTCCGCGGCTCCAGGCTGCCTTTTCTCCGAATCAAGGTGCAACCGAACTGGTGATGCACACTATTGGAGACGCCAGAAACACCATTCTCGTCGCTGCCTATGGATTCACTTCTTTCCCTATTGCGCAGGCGCTCATAGACGCACACCAGCGCGGCGTAGACGTCCGAATCGTACTGGATGAAAGCAACCGTCATAATACGTATAGTGTACTGAGATTATTGCAAAATGCAGGAGTACCGGCACGTACGAATAATCATTATGGCATCATGCATGATAAATTCATGATTATTGACGGTACAACGCTGGAACTCGGCAGCTTTAACTACACGAAAGCCGCTGAAACCAGCAATGCGGAGAATGTACTGGTTATAAAAGAAGCGCCAGATATTGTAGGCGATTATAGTCGGCAATGGGAAAAATTATGGGCCGAAGGCGCACACCCATTGCCAGGAAATGAGGCAAGGCTTCCGCATACGCTTGTCCTGCGCGATCAATAATGAACCTGCCAGATAATGTTGCCCTATAGTGCGGTAACAGAAAATATTCAATAAAGTGTCATAAAAAATTAATACTAATCCGCTATTTCCAGGCTTCAAATAATGATATGATGAGCTAATTAACCATCTGTGCTATATATTGGCAAGCGCAGGGGGAAATTCAGAAATATCAAGGAGATATTGCATGCTATATTCCTCTCAGAAACCAGCAGTCCAACGTCAGGAAGCCGGCCAAAAACGCGGCGCAGCAGGGAAAATGCTTATCCTATCCACCTCTCTTGCTTTCGGATTACTGGTCTCTTCAGGATTGACCAACGCCACACAGGCGCAAACTGCAACCTCCGCTCCCCCTTTATTAGGACTATTGACACAGATACTACAAATCGACCAACAAATCCTGCAGCTTGAGTTACAGCTCCTGCAGGCTGCTGGTACGCCAACGCCGACACCAACCCCGACTGTAACCGCAACGCCAACACCCACTGCAACTCCGACTCCGATGCCGACTCCAACCCCCACTCCTACCGCAACTCCGACTCCAACACCTACCGCAACGCCGACACCAACCCCGACTTCTTCAACCGGTTTGCAGGGAACTTTGACTGAACTGGCTCAAATAGAGGCACAGATTACGCAAATATTACAGCAGGTCGAGACAGAATTAGGCAATGGCGGTACTGCCACCACCACCTCTACGGCTACAACTACGACAACCACGACTAATACTGGAACAACATCACCTACCAGTTCGGCATTTGGCGCATTGCGGGTACCACATTGCACCGGAGAATTTAATTGCGGACACTGAAGGGATTTTCAATACGTTCGGTTTCCTTTCCTTTCCATGCCGTGCAGACGGGAATGTCATATAAAATTCATATATATCAGCTACCAAACAGCATAGACCGATGATAATATAGGTATGATGATGCTATGATTACATAGTTAAGTCATATTAATAAGAACAGTAAAATTATTACGTCTGCTGGTGAGCCATTTATGTCTAATCGCACCTATCTCAGAACATTATTGTGGACCGTGCCATGCATCATTTCGCTTTTTGCAAGTGATATAGCAGTCTCAGATACAGTGGTACCGCCTCCCAATGCTACTTCCATCTCAAGAGATAAAAATGATTTCAGTTTTAAATCGGATAAGCATCATAAAACAGTCCCCCATTGCCATCCCAAGCCCACCCCGACTACGGCACCAACCTCAACTACAGGCGGTGGCGGAGGAGGAGGTAGTGGTGGACCGACCACTGGCGATGGTAACTTGCAGCAAATATTGCAGGAGTTACTACAAGTCCAGACACAGATTGAACAAATATTACAGATATTACAGCAGATCCAAGGAGGTACTGGCATCACAACGACTCCGACAGCGACTCCTACACCAAGCACAAGCACTACTCCTACCCCGACACCAAGTACAAGTATTACTCCTACCCCAACGCCGAGCACCAGTGCTACTCCAACTCCAAGCCCAACTCCATCGCCCTCAATAACCCCAACATCAACTACCGGAACCGGCACTGCAGTTGCAGCACCCACTACCACTCCGACTCCTACCCCAACGACTCCCTCTGCCTCCTCTGGCAGCTCATCTTCCGGAGGTACGACTGCCGTCCCCACTCCGACTCCTCCCCCGACGCTTTGCGTATTGCTGGGTTGTAAAGCCAAGCCACAGTATGAATGCGTAGGAGAGTTTAACTGTCCTCCCCCCCAATAGGGATACTTAGAGGCCTTTTATATCGACCAGTTGCCAGCTCCCCGATGTGGCGATGCGTTTTATCTGCGCCGAATCCTGAAACCCAAACCTGCTGTCGACAATAATATAGCGGACGTTGAAATGCTGCTTCCAGGCAATGAAGTTTTCATCCGGCGTGAACGTATTGTAAGGCACATAGATGGTTTTCCAGCCGCTATAATACGCAATATTATCAGCATGGATATTACATCCTACAAGCGCGCCTTTTTCAATAAAGGGTTTAAAGTCGGCGTATAATTTTACATACCGTGCACCAAAATCATCGCGCTGGAGTTGCGGATATACCATATAAAGCACTGCAATAAAAACGGCCGCGCTGAGAGTTGCGGGGAAAAGCATTGCCCTTGATGACGGCAGTTTTTCCACTCCTCCCTTTTTTTCAAGCAGCATAGCAATACCTGCCGTACCTTGCAGGATAAGCAGCAGGATGGAAGCGCTGAAATAGCGCATTTCGACCAACTGGGTCAGGGACACCGTAACAATATTGACGATGACCCATACCAGCGACATGCGGATAAAAATATAGGCGGGCCGATTGCCTGCGCTTCGGATAAATCCTGCCGCAGCAAGAGCAAGGATTGCTGCGCCGCCCAGTACCGAAACAAAGCCGAAATATACCGGCATCATCACCAGTCCGAGACTGACAGAGGCTTCTCCGAAGGACGGCAACCAGTCCAAAGGAAAAAGCAGGTTATAAATGAACCAGATATTTCTTCCGGTACAGAGCAACCGCTGTTTCAGCCACAGCGCCGGGTCGGAAAACCCCATGGGGATCCCGTTCTTAAAGAACGCCAGTATGGGGTTGCCGGTATAGATCGAAAACACCATCATCGACTGGTTGGCGGCGAAGGGTTTCCCAAATGCCAACAGATTACTTATCCACCATGGGGATAGGGTCACTCCCAATCCAAGATATATGAAGAACGCATTCCTGAATTTCTCGTTTCTGATCCAGCATAACGCCAAGGGGAAAACCATGCAGAAAGGAGAAGCATCAAAGCGCGTGAGATATAGCAGCCCGTCCAGTATTCCAAGCACCATGCAACTTACCGGAGCAAGAGGTGCTTTTGCAGCGGACAGATAAAGGATGATAAGCAAAATCAGGGTGGCAAGGGGTATCGAGCAACCGGTGGTTATTTCATAGATAAACGGCACGTCCGCCATGATGAAGAAATAGCAGGCAAGCGGCACAAGGCAGAACAGACGACCGCCTGCTTTTTTCCCTATGCAATACACCGCATGGAATATCCCGTAGATGACGACCAGATTGACTATCACCCCGGATGCGATTGCTTTCCTGAACAGGGCATCCGTAATACCGCATAGAATCGGGAATAATGGCGGGAAAACCCTGGAATTAAAAGATGCGCCCAGAACGTTTTCCCGGATGGTTGGCGACCAGTAGCCATTGCCGGAGACGATATTTTTTCCGATAAGATAATACGCGTACGAATCTGAGGAGTAGGTAACACCGAATAAATGTGCTATAGAGAAAACAGTAGCCGCCCATAAAAGCGGCACTATCAGATAATCATTTTTTTTGAGCAGACCCATGCGCTGGCTTCTAGTAATGTTATTCCTTCTCCCGCTTTCCGCTCACGCCGAATCCACCACAGGCAAGCGCGGGCTGACGGCCGTCAAGCAATGCATCATGTCAAATGATTCCCGACTTTGCCATCAATTTATGACGCCAGATTCCTATGAGATTTTTGACCGTTTTGCATCCTATAAGCTCATGCCATGCCTGCCCACCGATTTCACCTATGAAAGCGAGCACGTCGCAGGCGAAAAAACTATCGTGAAAGCCACGATGCCTGCCGATAACCGGACGAGTTATATTTTTCGCCTGGTTTTCATGGGTGGAAAAGACGTAAAACTGGATCTTCCGGAAACGTTGCATACCGGCCTGGGCGAAAAATGGCGTGACAAGCTGAACCTTACGGAACAGATATTCCTGATGATGCGCGACCATATGCAAGACAAAGTCACCTGTGATGCAATATGGGGATTAGTCAAACCGAACGGGAATTAACAGAAGAAGGCGTTGCGCGTTTTTCGCTGCACCTGACATAACAGAAAGCATCGCGTAACGGACAACGAATAACGTAAGTTAATAAGCAACCCTGTCTTTTACGTCAGACGCAACGCGCATAGTGACGATAACATCCGGATCGGTCACCTCGCCACTTCCCGGAGCGCCTTTTTTGATTTTATCGACAAACTCCATACCGCTGGCTACCTTACCCCAGGCAGTATACTGGCCATCCAGAAAGGTGGAGTCCTTGGTAACGATGAAGAACTGGCTATCCGCGCTGTCGGGATCACCCGCACGCGCCATGGATACCACACCCCGCACATGGGGTTCCTTGTTGAACTCGGCCTTGAGTTTCTTACCGGAACCACCCATGCCCGTACCGGTCGGATCGCCAGTCTGTGCCATGAATCCTTCGATCACGCGATGGAACTTAATGCCGTCGTAGAATTTCTGCCGCACTAACTCCTTAATACGCGCCACATGCTGCGGTGCAAGATCCGGACGCATCTCTATGATCACACGCCCATATTTCAAGTCAAGATACAGGGTGTTCTCGAGATCCGTTGCCGCTTCAGCACCTTTGGCCGCAAACAACCCTACGGTCAGCGCGACAATAATTTTCCATATACGCATAAAACCCCTTATTGGATGATGATAATTCATAGAACGCGGCTAGGCGGCAACGTGACGCGTGGCGTTTTACCACGACTATCACGACTCACGTGCCAACGGATTATTACACTTCTTCGATTTCGATGTCTTCGTCTATCGGCGGAGCGCTGCCATCGAATTCCTTCAGCACATAGCCACGGCCCCAGACGGTATCAATGTAATTCTCACCACCTGCGGCAATGGTCAGCTTCTTACGCAGCTTGCAAACGAATACGTCGATAATCTTAAGCTCCGGTTCATCCACCCCGCCGTACAAATGGTTAAGGAACATCTCCTTGGTCAGCGTAGAGCCCTTGCGTAGGGACAGAAGCTCGATAATCGCATATTCCTTGCTGGTAAGGTGCAGGGGTTTACCATCCACTTCCACCGAACGCGTATCCAGGTTCACAGACAGCTTACCCGTGCGGATAACGGAATCGGAATGCCCTTTGGAACGGCGCACAATCGCCTGGATGCGTGCAATAAGCTCGCCTTTGTTGAATGGCTTGGTCAGGTAATCGTCCGCTCCGTAACCCAGCCCCTTGATTTTCTGGTCGGGACCGGAAAGGCCGGAAAGAATGAGAATCGGCGTGGTGATACGCGCTGCACGGAAGCGGCGCAGCACCTCATAACCGTCAATATCGGGAAGCATCAGGTCAAGAATGATGATATCGTAATCGTAAATTTTACCTATTTCCAGCCCTTCCTCACCCAGTTCAGTCGTATCGCAGATGATACCCTCCGATGCAAGCGAGAGCTCTATTGCCTTAGCGGTTGACGAATCGTCCTCTACCAGCAAAACGCGCATTATATTCTCCTAATATTTAGATTAGTTACCCTATCATTAACAAGTAACTTATAATAGTTAATTTAAGCATATTTTTAATCCTTAAACAACTTTTAATCGTATTTAAGTTAATTCTTTTGTATAAGAATTCTGAGGGGGATTTTTCCCCACACCCAGATTGGCAAAAATTCCGCTTATCAGATCTGCACGGTTCATAGTGTAGAAATGAAATTTGCTGACACCTTCAGCCATGAGTTTTTCGCACTGGCCTGTCGCAAACTCTATGGCGGCTTTATCACGCGCATGCGGATTATCGTCCAGCCCTTCGAATTTTTCCGCGACCCATGCAGGTATGGAAGTCCCGCACATGGCGGAAAATCGCTTGATGCTGGCAAAATTGCTGATGGGGATGATTCCGGCGACCACCGGCATCAGAATATTCGCCTTAAGCGCCCGGTCGCGCAGGCGCAGGTAAAATGCATTATCGAAGAAATACTGGGTAATGCCGCGGGTCGCCCCCATCTCGGCCTTTGTCTTCAGAATTTCAATGTCCTGCTCAAAGGACAGCGATTCCGGGTGTTTTTCCGGAAATGCAGCCACACTGATTTCAAAATCACCGATGTTGCGCAACCCCCGCATCAGATCCGTAGCGTAAGCATAGCCACCTTCAAAAGGAATATACTTGAGCGTTCCCTTTGGCGGATCGCCGCGTAAGGCAACGATATGGCGTATCCCTGCCTGCCAGTGCGTAAGCGCAATCTGATCCACTTCCTGCCGTGTCGCGCCGACGCAAGTCAGATGCGCCGCCACCTTGAGCGCCGGCGCCCGCTTCAATATGTCCCTGGCGATGTTATGGGTATAGTTGCGCGTCGTACCGCCAGCCCCGTACGTTACCGAGACAAATACGGGTTTAAACGCCGCCACCTGCTCTATGGCCAGCCACATCTTTTCTTCCGCTTCCGGCGCTTTGGGCGGGAAAAATTCGAATGATAATTCTAAAGGTTTTGACAAGGGAATTCCTTTGATATAGGGCAAATTACCTATTAGATTAAGAAAACTACAGAATTATGCAATGACCATTTTTATGAATGCGCGCAGAAATACCCATAAAGTTCAGGTTGGCAATGTTTTTATCGGCGGCAATGCCCCGGTTGTCGTCCAGTCCATGACCAATACCGATACGGCGGACCGTGCATCAACCATAAAGCAGGTGCTGGAACTGGCACGCGCCGGATCGGAAATCGTGCGGGTAACGGTGAATAATGAGGATGCGGCCCGTGAAGTGCCATATATCGTCGAGGCGTTGCAAAAGCAGAACTGCCATGTGCCTCTCGTGGGTGATTTTCATTATAACGGCCATCGCCTGCTGGCAGACTTTCCCGATTGCGCGAAAGCGCTGGGAAAATACCGCATCAATCCCGGCAACGTAGGGTTCGCCGATAAGCGCGATACCCAGTTCGCCCAGATGATCGAATGCGCGATTACGCATGATAAGCCGGTACGCATCGGGGTCAACTGGGGTAGCCTTGACGGGCAGGTTATCGCCAGAATGATGGATGAAAACGCCAGGCTGAAAGAACCCAAAAGCGCGGAAGAAGTATCACGCGCCGCGTTGGTGTTCTCGGCGCTTTCCAGCGCAAAACAGGCGGAAGAAATCGGACTTGCCGCCGATCGTATAGTTATTTCCTGCAAGGTCAGCCGCGTACAGGATTTAATCCTGCTTTACCGCGATCTGGCAAAAAGCTGCAGCTATGCTCTCCATCTGGGACTTACCGAGGCCGGGATGGGCAGCAAGGGAATCGTAGCTTCCACCGCAGCACTGGCTCCCCTGCTCATGGAGGGCATCGGCGACACAATTCGTATCTCGCTTACCCCGGAACCAGGCGGCGACCGCACGAAAGAAGTCTTAGTCGCGCAGGAAATTCTCCAGACCATCGGCATGCGCTCGTTCGCACCAATGGTGACGGCCTGCCCAGGCTGCGGGCGCACTACCAGCACCTACTTCCAGGAACTGGCAGGCAAGATACAATCCTTCCTGCGCACGCAGATGCCGGTCTGGAAAACACAATATACAGGCGTTGAAGACATGAACGTTGCCGTAATGGGCTGCATCGTCAACGGTCCCGGCGAAAGCAAGCACGCCAATATAGGCATCAGCCTGCCCGGCACCGGCGAATCCCCCGTGGCCCCCGTATTCGTAGACGGCAGAAAGACCGCTACCCTGCGCGGCGAGCATATTGCCGAGGAATTCCAGCAGATGATCGTAGACTATATCGAAAAGAAATATGAGATAAGAACCTGACGTCAATAGACGTCGCATTCCTATTCCACGCTATGCGGCCTGTGGTGCAGAGTGCTGGTAGAAGTGGAGGTGGTAGTAGGATCCGCTACTTCTATCCAAGTCTGACCCGTCCACTTATACCAGTTGTACCAAGCGTTCTGCTGATAGATAAAATCATCCAGATATACCAGATATATTACCCTTTTGGTTACCGCATCCACAATGCCATCACGATAAATCTTCTGATCCGGACCGATGCACCAGGTACTGCCCTGACTGTCCGTTATGGGTGAAGTCGCGCATACCGATGAAGGGGATGCAGGCGTAGGCGCAGGTGTGGAGACAGGAGCCGAAACAGGGGCAGAAGATGTCGTAATAGAAGTTCCATTACACCGCTCAGGAAGTGTGGCGCCTGCACCGGAACCATGTTGATAGACACGCACATATTTTACATTGAAGCTTTGCGGGCCGTTGGCAAACGTGCTGCTGTCCACAGTCTTGCCCCAGACATTGCCGTTGAGCGCGTTATTGAGAATAAGATACATGGCTCCGCTTGGAACGCCGCTGGTAGTACTGTGCCGTACCTGCCCGTCTATATACCAGGTCAGTGAATTCGGTTCCCAGTCTACCGCATAGCTGTGATAGCCTGCGGAAAAATCCGGATCGCTATCCGTTGTGGCTCCCTGAGTTGCCTGCCCGCTATCATTATGCAGCGTCATGTATACCACATGCGTATCCTGGCCGAGGTTTTCCATAATATCTATTTCGTTGGGACCGTTTTGCTGCAATTCCCATATTGCCGGCCATTCTCCATTCCCTTTGGGAAGCTGGGCACATACTTCCGTATAACCATAGGTATGCGTAAAGATAGTGCCAGGACCATTGCCGACCATGGAGTCGGTATTGATGGCTCCCGACGTATAATTCATTCCGCCCATTTGCTGGGGTTTGGCAATCATGCTCAAAACGCCGTTGGAAATCACCAGGTTCTGCGGCGTATAATATTCGAGCTCTCCATGATTTTTTTTCCCCCATTGTATCTCCGGATCCCATTTGCTGGTATCCAGCGTGTTACTACTGAATTCTTCATCAAATATGATATCCCAGTTATTACCGGAAGGAGGGGCGGCCTGCACCTGAAGCGCATACATACAAAATAAGGGAACTACCAGAAGCGCAGATTTATGAAACATACTATTATTTCCAGAATATATAGCCGGTTAATAATAGTATAATCCAACCCTGCATCCCACCATAGTATATTTTTGTTAAGATTTTGTGATGCCTTTTGCCTTTAGTCACAAAAAACACATTCTATATCATCTGGTTACAGACAAAAGGTGAACCTGTTTCATCCTCCCCAGCTAAACTCCACCGGCGCCTGAATATCCGGATGCAGGCTCTTATGTACGGGACAGGTCATAGCGGCATGTTCCAGTTTCCGCTTCTGTTCTTCGCTCAACGTAACGGGAACATGGATATTCACGGTAAGCTTACCTATCATTCTTACCGGCGCAGCCACCATTTCCTTATATACCACTGCTTTGGCACCACGCAAATCCACCTTCATGTTTCCCGCTGCGATTCCCATCACCGTTAACATGCAGGTGCCGAGCGCCGTCGCCATCAGATCGGTGGGAGAGAATTTCTCCCCCTGCCCTGATTATCCTTGGGCGCATCCGTCTCTATAACCGAAGCAGAAGGTTCATGCACCGCCTCGCAATGCAAATCGCCCTGATAGGATACGGTAACAGCCACCATAGGCTTACTCCATCCTTGCACATAAAAGCGACATACCGAAGACCATGAATATCCCACCGCTAATCCGGTTGAAAGACCGCTTTACGTTTTCACGTCTTAAGTACAGCGAAAGACTCTTGCCGCAGGAAGCATAGACAACATACCATCCCAGCTCCGTCACACTGAAGGTTATGAGCAGAATTGCAAGCTGCGGAAGCTGCGGGGCATTCGCAGTGATGAACTGGGGAAAGAAAGCAGTGGCAAACAGGATCGCCTTCGGATTGCTGATACCCACCAGAAACCCTTTATAGAAATTCTCTTTTGGCGTGACGGAGGATAATTCAGCCAGCCTGCCGGAATCCGCAGCCTGAGCAACCGGCGCCCGCCACGCCTGGATTCCCAGAGCGATCAGGTAGGCAGCGCCCATATAACGCAGGAGATTAAATATTACCGGCTCTACCCTGAGCAGCGCCCCAAGCCCGGCGACCGAAAGTGCTACAATGATAAACACCGCAAGATAGCACCCGACCATGGTATAGAGCGTACGCCGCAGGCCAAATCTTACACTGCTTGCCACCATCAACAGCATGTTCGGTCCCGGGGTGCCGCAGATCAGAAACGTGGTAATGAAAAACATCCACCAGGCATGCGTGCTCATATGCCCCAACCGGCCTTATTTGTTCATACGATCGAAGAAATCGTCATTCGTCTTGGCATCCTTGAGCTTGTCGAGCAGGAATTCCATGCCATCCATGACACCCATCGGGTTGAGGATACGGCGCAACACCCATACTTTGGTAAGCATGCCCTTGTCGTAGAGCAGGTCTTCCTTGCGCGTACCGGACTTGGTGATGTCAATCGCCGGGAAAGTGCGCTTGTCGGCAAGTTTGCGATCCAGGATAAGCTCGGAATTGCCGGTGCCTTTGAACTCTTCAAAGATGACTTCATCCATACGCGATCCGGTTTCGATAAGCGCAGTGGCGATAATGGTAAGCGATCCCCCCTGTTCAATATTACGGGCAGCGCCGAAAAAACGCTTGGGGCGCTGGAGCGCATTGGCGTCCACGCCACCGGTGAGCACCTTGCCGGAAGAAGGAATGACCGTGTTATAGGCGCGCGCAAGACGGGTGATGGAGTCAAGCAGAATCACCACGTCCTTCTTATGCTCTACCAGCCGCTTGGCTTTTTCAATCACCATTTCCGCCAACTGCACATGACGCGAGGCCGGTTCGTCGAAAGTGGAGCTGACGACTTCCCCCTTCACCGTACGCTGCATGTCGGTCACTTCCTCCGGGCGCTCGTCAATCAGGAGTACAATCAGGAAACATTCCGGGTGGTTGGCGGTGATGGAATGGGCGATATTCTGCAGGATAACCGTTTTGCCGGTACGCGGCGGCGCGACGATCAGCCCGCGCTGGCCCTTGCCCAGTGGCGCCACAATATCGATTACACGAGTGCTCAAATCGTTCTTATTCGGATTTTTTTCATTCTCCATCTGGAGTTTTTTATCCGGATAAAGCGGCGTCAGGTTATCAAAATTTATCTTATGACGGATGGCTTCCGGATCATCAAAATTAATGGTGTTCACCTTGAGCAGCGCGAAATAACGTTCGCCGTCTTTCGGGGCACGGATCTCACCTTCCACCGTATCGCCGGTGCGCAGACCGAAACGGCGCACCTGGCTCGGGGAGACATAAATATCATCCGGACCGGCAAAGTAATTGGCCTCAGGTGAACGCAGGAAGCCGAAACCATCCTGTAATAATTCGATAACACCTTCACCGATAATCGGCGTGCCTTCCGCCACCTTCTTCAAAATCGCAAATATAATATCCTGCTTGAGCATGGTGCCGGCATTTTCAATCTGGTAATTGTCAGCAAGCGTTAATAATTCGTCCGGCGACTTGCGCTTTAATTCTTGTAACCGCATAGGGGAAATCTCTTAAAAACTAAGGTTGAAATGGGAAGTTAAGGGGATTTGGATGGATTAGGGATTGTGTGGATAATACCAAAAGGGCTTCTTATTGCCAGAACGGCAATCACATAGCATATAATCTATGCGATCATTTCACCATAGTCAACAAAAACTAGAACTTTCAAAACCAGATATATCATTATAGTATGCTTCTATCAATCATGGAATATTTCAATGCTCACCATCATCGCCGGCAAGCATCGCGGCAGGAAAATCGAAACCAAGCGTAACGCCACCATCCGTCCGACCAGCAGCCGGGCACGGGGGGCGGTTTTCAATATACTGATGCATGGGCAATTCGGCGCGGACGGAAATTCCCCGCTGATTGACAAATCCGTTATCGATCTTTTCTGCGGCACCGGCGCGCTTGGGCTGGAAGCACTTTCACGCGGCGCGGCACATGTCACTTTTGTTGACGGTTCTTCCGAATCCATAGCACTTGCCAGCGCCAATGTCAAAAACCTGAAAGAAGAGCAAAACGCCCATTTCCTGCGTAATGATTCCACTACACTCCCCCCTGCCCGCAGAACCTGCAGCCTTGCCTTCCTCGATCCCCCCTACAACAGTGGACTTGCAGTCAAGTCGCTTGCCAGTCTCAGCAGCCAAGGCTGGCTGGAAGACAATGCCGTTGCCGTGATTGAGCTTTCGGCCAAGGAAATTTTTATCCCGCCCGAGCATTACTTACTCTTTGACGAGCGCAAATATGGCAATAGCAAGATAGTGTTTTTAAGGTATGAGAAAGAGAGCGAATAAATTATACTCATGCCGTGTGCAAGTTAATATTTCTTTCAACTTATTGATAACACTAGCTGCCATGCCTGCGAAACCAGGCATGACAAGCATGATAGGCCAACACTTTAAGTCGTTTTAAATAACCTTCATACATCGTCATACCGCGATTTAATCGAGGTATCTCTTGCTACTGCCTGAGATGCCGTGGTCAAGCCACGGCATGACAATGATAGGAAAGATACAAAGGTTATTTAAAACGGCTATAAAACCTGCATACGGCGTTATTCGCCACCCTGAGCGATAAAATCACCGTTCAGAAAATCAGGCTTACCATATAGAAATGGCTGGCCTTCCGGCAAGGTCAGCTTTCCACCTGCGGCGGCAAGTATTGCATGTCCGGCAGCCACATCCCACTCCATCGTCGGACCAAAACGCGGATAAATATCGGCCTTGCCTTCGGCAAGCATACAGAATTTTATGGAACTGGCGGAAGGTATGCGCTTTTCGATATGGTGCGCCACGAGATAACCTTCCGTCGCCGCATTGATATGGGAGTGGCTGACCAGCGCAGTCAGCGGCGCTTCTTTCCTGCGGACATGTATTGGCACCTCTGTTCCGTTGCGTTCGCAGAACGCTCCTTGCGCGCTTCCGTAATACATTTCCTTACTCACCGGATCATAGATAACGCCCAATACCGCTTCCCGCCGGTTATGAATCAGCCCAATATTGACCGTAAAATGCCCTTTTCCACGAATAAAACTCTTGGTGCCATCGAGCGGATCCACCAGCCAGAAATACTCCGCTTCTGCAATATCGGGCTTTTCCCCTTCTTCCGATACGATGGGTATGCCCGGTGTAATCTGCCTGAGTTTTGCGACAATAATCCGGTCGGCTTCCCGATCCGCCTCGGTCACCGGCGAGGCATCGTCTTTCTGAAAAACGGCATGACCGGTCTGGTAACAGGTCATGATATATACGCCTGCAGAACGGGCAGCAGCGATGGCCTGTGGCAAGAGAGGGGGAATATCAATCATCCCATGAGCAATAGGATTCCCCTGCCCGTTTGTAAAGTAATCTTGCGTATAAATATTTTCTTAATATCCTGCGCGGACTTATTAACCAGCCCTAAAAATGTAAATGCTCTTTAATTCCTACGAATTCCTACTGCTCTTCCTGCCACTGACGTTATCTGGGATCTACCTGCTTACCTGGGGCAAGCAAACGAAATGCACTATTTGGTTTGCGGCGTTTGCATCACTCATCTTCTACGCAAGCGGGGAAAAATACATCGTATTCATATTACTGGAATCGGTCATCTTCAACTATCTGGTAGGCAGTGCCATATTGCAGTGGCAGGAGAAGAAAAACCAGCGCTATGCAAACATATTACTCCTCATCGGCATTACGGCGAATCTTGGGCTTCTCGGATATTTTAAATATACCAATTTCTTTGCCGCGAATCTGGAAAATGCATTCGGCTGGCATCTGGGAATCCCTCCCATAGCCCTGCCCATCGGCATCTCATTTTATACCTTCACCCAGATAGGCTTTCTGGTGGATAGCTGGCGCGGGGAAAGCCACCGCTACCGCATCAGCGATTATCTTTTATTCGTCACCTACTTCCCTCACCTCGTCGCCGGCCCCATACTCAACCACAAGAAAATCATCCCGCAGTTTGAGCAAAACCGTTTCGGCAGACCATCCGCAGAAGCCTTATATAAGGCAGCGATTTTTTTCAGTGTCGGCATGTTCAAGAAAATCATCATCGCCGATAATCTTGCAGGCTATGTCCATATATTTTTCGATCATCCGGATCAGCTCAATATCATAGAAAGCTGGATGGCCGCACTCCTATATGCCTTACAGCTTTACTACGATTTTTCCGGTTATTCGGAGATGGCGGTCGGACTTTCGCTGCTCATGAACATTGAAATTCCCATCAACTTTAACTCACCCTATAAGTCCGCATCGATCGTGGAATTCTGGCGGCGCTGGCATATTTCGCTATCCTTGTTCCTGCGCGATTACATTTATATTCCGCTCGGCGGCAACCGCAAAGGCGAGGCACGGCGTTATTTCAACCTGGTGCTCACCATGTTCCTGGGCGGCCTGTGGCATGGCGCGGGCTGGACATTCATCCTGTGGGGCACATTGCACGGCTGCGGGCTCGCGATCAACCATATGTGGCAGCGCTTCGCCCGTCCTCTGCCACGCGTGGTTGCCCTGCCGTTCACCTTTATCTTTGTCATATTCGGCTGGGTTTTATTCCGTTCCCCCAATCTGCATGCCGCCGGACAGCTATTTTCCGCCATGCTGGGCGGCCATGCCATACCCAATATATTCCATGGCGCCGATCCGTCATCCTTAGTACATCATGTATCTTCCTCCCTCTGCTGGATTGCCCTGCTGCTCTTATGGTGCTTTGCCGCACCCAATACCCAGCAATTTGCGGAAAAGCCGCGCTGGTATGTCGCCGTGATAGCCGCCTGCATGCTGGCGGCATCGTTTATGAGCATAGACAGTGCCAGTGACTTTCTCTATTTCAAATTCTAAAATGCTTATGAATCCCTGGAAACGGACATTACGTATCTATCTCGCAGCCGTCTTTCTGGTCATGGGGATTCCCATGCTGTTCATGCTGATAGTAGACCCCTATAATATTTCCATGTGGGTTACGCGCCCGTGGCTGAATGCCAAAGCATCAGAAATCTCCAACCAGAGCCGTCTGGCGAAAGCGGCAGCAATTATACGCCATAAGCCGGACACAATCATCATCGGGAGCTCAGTAGCAGACGGCGGCTTTGTCGTTCCCGGCTCCACCTACAGCTACGACATCAACCGCGCGGAGCATTTACATGACTATGAAAAGGCTCCTTTTATTTTCAACGCAGGCATACGTGGCGGTGTGATTGAAGACGGACTGGAAATGCTCAAGCATGCTTACGCCAATAACCCGCAGTTAAAGCATGTGATCGCGGGATACGAATGGGCGCAGTTCACCGGCATCCGCCCCATCACAGCCATGCATGACACCGAAGTATACGGCAGCACCATGCTTTTTCCCTTCGCCTATAAGAAATACTGCACCTGGACTGCCTTTGACGATGCACTCAGGACCATCGAAGCCAATACCGGCATTTCGCGCGATGAATTGCAGGAAAAACTCAAACATCCTTCCAAATGGATTTTCGGGCTTTCCCCCATCAGCAAAGCAGATGCAGCGGAAAGCCCTATGCTCAAACCGCTACGCATGAGTATCCTGTCCGACTACCCCGTTGTCGCTTTTAATGATCCGGTCTTTACGCATGAGTATTATTTTGCCTTCTGGTACACTATCGGACTCAAGGGACGCCTGCTGCAATCCGGCGAAAATGGCGTCATAGACAAGGATGCGCTGGAAGTATTACGCAAGATAGTGGCATTCACCCGGGAAAAACACATTACCCTGACTCTGTATCTGTCTCCCCAGCCACCAGTATTCTGGGAGATGGTAAGAAAAGACGGGTTATGGCCTTACTATGAAAAATGGCTAAAGACGGTAGCTGAAATCTATCCCTATTATGATTTTTCACGTTACCCGGAAGTCGTCAATGATGACGCGCATAAAAGCTTCGGCGGCGATATCGTGCATTTCCTGCCCACGCTGGGAGAAAAGCTTTTACCCGCATTACTGCGTGACAGCGAACAGGAACATGGGGCTTACTATGTGACTTCCCAGACCGTGAATGCGGATATTGCCAGCCGTACTGCTGAGCTGGATACCTGGCTGAACGCCAATCCTGCAAAATCTGGCCTGATTAATAAACTGGATTTCGCGTCCGATAAAGGAAACGACGATCTGGCTTCCATCATTCCCACTCCTTTTGAACCGGATTTTCACGGGTTCAGGATTATCCGCCATCTGCATGATCAGTATTTTGCCCTGCCGTATAGCAGACAACCCTATGACTTAGAACACGTTATAAATCATGACTACAATACCATGCTCACAGGAGCCTCGGTGGATGACCTGATGACGAAAATTGCCCATATTAAGGCAGATAAATAATCAAAAGAGACGTTTCCACGCTTGCTTTCCCGCGGGCAATCGCTTATAAGGCCGCCCATGACAAACATGAGAAATATCGCGATTATCGCGCACGTAGACCACGGCAAAACCACGCTCGTGGATGCAATGCTGAAGCAAACCGGCACTTTCCGCGAGAACCAGGAAGTGGCTACCTGCGTCATGGATTCCGGCGATCTGGAAAAAGAACGTGGCATCACCATCTTAGCCAAATGCACCTCAGTGGTGCGTGGCGATACGCGGATTAATATCGTGGATACACCGGGTCACGCCGATTTCGGCGGCGAAGTCGAGCGTATATTGTCTATGGTAGATGGAGTCGTCCTGCTGGTGGACGCGGCTGAAGGCCCCATGCCGCAGACCAAATTCGTCCTCAGCAAAGCATTGCGCATCGGGCTTAAGCCTATCGTACTTATCAATAAAATCGATCGTGGCGACGCACGTCCCGACGAAGTTATCAATGAAATATTCGATTTGTTCATAGCGCTGGAGGCTTCCGATGCGCAACTGGACTTTCCGGTGCTCTACGCCTCGGGCCGCGCTGGCTGGAGCGTCAAGGATCTGAAGGACGAAAAAACCAACCTGGATCCGCTGTTTGAGACGATACTCTCTTATGTCGATGCCCCCGATGTCGATAAAGACGCACCATTTTCCATGTTGGCAACCATACTGAATTCCGACCCGTATCTTGGCCGTATCCTTACCGGGCGTATTTACAGTGGCCGCGCGCGCGTCGGCATCCCTATCAAGGCGATTAACCTCAAGGGGGAAATTGTTGAACAGGGACGGATGACCAAACTGCTCTCCTTCCAAGGCATCAAGCGCGTCCCCATTACCGAAGCAGAGGCAGGCGATATCATCTGCATTGCCGGACTGGAACACGCCTCTGTGGCGGATACTATAGGCGAATTGAGCGTTAACACGCCGATAGCGTCAACACCGGTGGATCCTCCGACCATGGCCATTACCATCGCAGTAAATGACTCTCCGCTCGCCGGGAAAGAAGGTAGCAAAGTCACTTCGCGCCTCATTGCCGAGCGCCTGTTTGCAGAAGCGGAAAGCAATGTAGCCATTTCCGTCAAGGAAACAGATGGCAAGGATGCGTTTGAAGTAGGCGGACGCGGCGAATTACAACTGGGTGTGCTTATTGAAACCATGCGCCGCGAAGGGTTTGAGGTGTCTGTATCGCGCCCGCGTGTCTTGTTTAAGCAAGACCCGGATACCGGAGCCAGACTGGAGCCGGTCGAGGAAGTGGTTGTGGATGTGGACGAACAATATACCGGCGTCGTGGTGGAGAAAGTATCGTTGCGCAAAGGTGAAATGGTAGACATGCGACCTTCGGGCGGCGGCAAGACCCGTATTATCTTCCATGTACCAGCCCGTGGGCTCATCGGCTACCAGAGCGAATTCTTGACGGATACACGCGGCACCGGCATCATGAACCGACTGTTTCACGGCTATGCACCTTACAAGGGAGACATTCCCGGACGTAGAAATGGCGCGCTTATCTCCACCGATGCCGGGGAAGCGGTTGCCTATGCCATCTGGCAGTTGCAGGAACGCGGCATGATGTTCATCAATCCGCAGGATAAGGTATATGAGGGCATGATCGTCGGCGAACACAGCCGTGATAACGATCTGGAAATCAATGTACTTAAGAACAAGCAGCTCACCAATATCCGCACCACCAGCAAGGATGAGGCAATCCGTTTAGTCCCCCCTCTTTTGATGACGCTGGAGCAGATGATTTCCTATATCCAGGACGACGAACTGGTAGAGGTAACGCCAAAATCCCTGCGTTTGCGCAAAAGGTTCCTTGATGCCAATGAACGCAAGCGTATGAGCCGTGAAAGCAAACGCGAGGCCTCTTAAAGGACGAGGCAGGCTGAACTGCATGGTTTGGCGGCTACGAAGAGTTATCTGTGCCTGATAACTTTAATAATTATATAATATATTTTTCATGGATTAGTCATAATCATATGTTATTTTATATGTGTAAACTATTATAAAAAAGGGCTGTATATGATAAAATATACGTTAAATTTGACAAACAGCCTATGCGTCTTATGTTCTCGTTTATCCTTTATCATATCCCTTTGTATTGCCCTCTGCATATTTTCTGCTCAGACTAGTGATGCTGGTTCCCCTTCGAGCAAATGCTCTGATGCCGCAGCGGTGGGAGCGACGACGCCACGAGTATATAATGAATGCACCAATGCAGCCAGTTGGTGCAGCAGAATATGCGGTACAGGCTGGGATGTAACGGTGCATGAGGCCGCCGACTGCTCTTATCAGTGTAAATGCAACCACCAGGGATGCGGTAGCAACAATGGAAATAGTAGCAGTAGCGGCGGCGGCAATGGTAGCAGTAGCAGTGGTGGTAACGGTAGTAGTAGTAGTAGTAGTAGTGGTGGCACCACCACTGGCCCCGGAGGAACTCAGGAATGTAACGCAATCAGTGGTGGCACATCCTCCGGTTCATCCTGCATCTGCAATATTAGCGCTACCGGTTTTAATAATGATGGCACCAGCGTGTGCCCTCACGCAACGGATAATGGAGTTCCCCTTAACACGTATGACTGCTCGGCAGTAGCGCCAAAAGGTTGCGGCCCAAATTGCTGCGGCAACTCTGGCAACGCTAATTGCCAGAGCGGTTGTAACAGCAGGTAATTTTCTGTTTATCGTTTAAGTGCTCAATCTCGGCACCGTATGAGCCGTAAAACCCTGCGGAGCTTTGTGGCATCGCAGGGTTTTGTTAGGTAATCGAATATGCATAGGTCGTGCGTATTTTTCAGATAGCTAAAATGCTTATACTCCGTCAGGATAATGATAGGTACGCTGCGTATTTCACCGCTCATGTCCGTCATATCGTTGAGCACCTCAAAGCCGTCCAAGCATGGCAGTCCTAGATCCAGCAGAATCATGTCCGGTGTCGGCCTACCTGCGAACACACCGCTACGCATAAGGTAGGGCAACACCTCGTTTCCTCTCTTCAGGCGCTCCAGCGTATAAGGAACCTGTATCTCGTCGAGCATCATCTTGATGTAGGCGGCATCACTGGAATTATCCTCTACCAGCAGGATATTGTATGGCACAGCAGTATTATAGAAAAATGCATTGGACAATGTCTGTGCAGTCTGGATCATAAAAATGCTCAATTAAATCGTTGTTGCCTGCTCAATCATGAACTTAATTACAAAGCCGCTTTCCTTTCCCTTTTCCACACAATGCCTTGCCCCGCACAGGATAGCCTGCTGCCGTAGCTGGGGATCATTCACCCCGCTATAGACAATAATCGGAATATCCGGGCGGCTGCCATGCAGGGCCGATACGGTTGCAACCCCGGTGCTATCCAGCAGGTTCAAATCCAGAAGCATCAGAGAGAACGATTCGCTGTCCAGTGCAGCGAGCGCATCGGCAAGGCGTGATACGGTCGTAAAGTCATAGCGGATAAAAGAAAGGGATGTTCCCAGCATCTGCTGAATAAGACAGGCATCGCTTGCACAGTCTTCCACCAGAAGAATCTTCTGTATATCAAGTGCCATAACAGAATTTACATGCTTAGGTTTATTATATTCATAATAATACAATTTTATTAACATATAGTTAAAATTGTAATTCTATTATAAATAAAAACTTATAGTTGTTTTTATGCTGATATTATAAAGTTTACGATTTCGATCCTGAGTGTAGTGTCTCACGCGGTGATTTACCTCTTTTTTTACTCCAGAGCCTTCCTGTCCTGCACGAGAAAACACTACACCCCAATATAATGGCTAGTATGCTTTTCGTTTCACGCCTGCAGTGTTTTAGCCGTATTACCCATAGTAAACTTTGCGTGAAACGGCACACTAGCTTAAGTATATTACCCGCTTACACATATGTTAAAAATACAACTATAGATTTATTTATATATGCCAAATTGAGATTCCAACTTTACTTACTATCTCAATACGTGTATTTATAAATATATATTATAGGATAAGTTGAATGAATATTTATGCTAGCCTTATTGAAATTCTGCTTGTGGAGGATAATCCTGGGGATGTGGAACTCATGCATGAAGCATTCAGTGATTCAAAAATCAGCAATAGCATACATGTTACAGGGGACGGAGAGGCAGCGCTGGATTTTCTCTACCAACGCAATGGTTATGAAAACGCTGTGAGACCGGATGTCATATTTCTTGACATCAACCTGCCTAAAAGAGATGGTAAGGAAGTGTTGAATATCATTAAAAATGATCCTCTCATTAAAGCTATACCAGTCGTCGTCATGACCGGCTCGGCAGCGGAGCGTGACATCCTGAAAAGCCATCGGATCCACGCCGATTGTTACATCACGAAGCCGGTGACGCTGGCTTCCTTCCTGGAAGTCATACGATCCGTGGGGGAGTTCTGGCTGGGAGCAGTAAAACTTCCGCCGCGTTCCGTCGAGCAAGCAGCATAAAGGTGGTGTATGGCAACGCAGGACCCGATATTGCCAGACCCACTTGAAGCCGTAAGAAACGAACTTAATGACTTTACCTATACCGTATCGCATGACTTAGGCGCGCCGTTGCGTTCAGTGGTCAGCTTCTCCAAACTGATACAGCAAAAATATGAGCACTCCCTCGATGATAAGGGCAAACACTACCTCGAATTCGTGACAAGCGGCGGCGAAAAGGCGCAGGCGATGCTGCAAGGACTATTGCAGTATTCACGCCTGCGCACCCAGGCAAAGCCGCCGGAACCCGTCAATATTTCCGCGCTTGTCGAAAAATGCCGAATTGCATTGAAGGACAGAATTTCCGCGTGCGCTGCGTTCCTGATTGCCGATAGCCCCCTTCCTATCATAGAGGCAGATCCCGATCAGTTGTTCATGCTTTTCATGGCGGTGCTCAATAACTCCCTTACCTACCGCAGGCCAGATGTTGCGCTGCGCATCGTGATTACCGCCTCCGAAACACAGGATAACTGGAAGTTCACCATTGAGGATAACGGCATCGGTATCCCTGCAGCGCAAAGTACGCGTATTTTCGGCCTGTTCAAGCGCCTGCATACGGATGAGGAGTATGCCGGCATCGGAATGGGCCTGACACTTTCCCGGCGTATTGTCGAGCGTCATGGCGGCACCATTGGCACCCTACTCGCGGAAAGCGGCGGCGTGCTGTTATGGTTTACATTGGCAAAATCACAGACGCATCACCCAAAGGAGGCTTCCCGTGACTGACTCCCTCCCCTCACTTGTCCGGATATTACTGGTTGAGAACTCACCGGATGACGCAGCGCTTTTTCGTGCCTGGCTCGAAGAATCTGACAACAAGACATATGAAATACACCATGTCGGCACCGTGGCTGGCGCACAAATTGCGCTGGGGAAAGGTACATTTCAGGCAATTATGCTGGATCTGTCGCTACCGGATGCCGATGAACTTCATGGGCTACAGATCATTCATAATATGGCGCCGACAGTTCCTATTATCATCCTGACCGGAAACGATAACGAGTATCTGGCGCTTGAAGCGGTGGAAAGCGGTGCGCAGGATTACCTGGTCAAGGATAAAATGGACAGTGAAAGCATACGGCGAGCCATACATTACGCCATCCACCGAAAAACCTTTGAAAGCAGCATCCTCCATCAGGCGAATTTCGACAGGCTTACCGGCCTGGCAAACCGGATGCAATTCGATAGCCGCCTGAATATAGCGCTGGGTCGCACTGCACGATCCGGGGCAGGCATCGCCCTCCTGTTCCTCGACCTGAACGGCTTCAAGCAGATCAACGATACGTTCGGACATCCGGCAGGGGATCAGGTACTCAGGGAAATCGGCCGCAGGATTAGCAGTTGTGTCCGCCCTTACGATACGGCGGCACGGCTGGGCGGCGATGAATTCGCGGTGCTGGTGGAAGGCATCTCGGAAGAGCGTGACTGCATGACGGTCGCGCTCAAGCTGATCCAGGAAATTAGCGCGCCGATAACCGTAGACACGCAGGAAGTGACGGTAGGCGTCAGCATCGGAATTGAAGCCTGCACCGATGCGGATATCCTGACCGCGGAGGAGATCATCAACCATGCCGATAACGCGATGTACTCGTCCAAACTCAAAGATGGCAGCAGCTATTGTTTCTATACCCATGATATGGAAGAAACCAACAAGCGGCGCATACGGATGGAAACGGAGCTGCGCAAAGCCATCGCCCATGAAGAGTTGACGCTCTGCTACCAGCCCAGGCAGTCGCTTGTCACCGGAAAAAGCTGCGGCGTGCAGGCGCTGATACGCTGGAACCATCCCGAACGCGGCCTCATGCTGCCGGGGGAATTCATCGGCATCGCCCAAGACATACACATGCTCGAACAGATCGAAGCATGGGTGCTGCGTAAGGTATGCCAAGATATACAGCGGTGGCACGATATGGACCTGCCCTTTATCCAGGTGTCCGTCCATCTTTCCTCCAAGCTCTTTGAGTCGCCAACCTTCATTAAAATGATGCAGTCCCTCATTGAGGAAAATGCAATCGATACCGATCAGATATCGCTCGAATTGCCTGAAAAAGTATTTCTGCTTCCCGACGCGGCGCATGCTTGCATCCTGGCTGAACTTTACCGGCTGGGCATCAGCGTCACCATGAACCAGTTTAATATCCAGACGTCTTCCCTGCAGTCGCTCAAAGCCATGGCGCTCAGCGAAATAAAGCTCGGGCAGGATTCCGTGGAATATATCGGAAGCAATAGCAAGGATAGGCTGGTGGTAAAAGCCATTATAGGCTGTGCGCATTCTCTGGGACTGAGGGTGATAGCCTGCGGTGTGGAGTCTGAATCCCTGCGCGATATTCTCAAGGAAGAGCGCTGTGACACTATTCAGGGCTTCATCTTCAGTCGCCCCATGCCCGCAGCCTATCTCGAACATTGGTTACAGAATGCAGGCGATCTGCCGCTATCACCCCATGCGGTTCCTGATCAGTCATTACAGTATAACTAACCCCACTCTTTCACCCGCGCCAGATGCGCATAGTCATTATACCGCCCGCTATAGGCCGGAACCGGCATCGCGCGATAAGGAAAATCCGGGTTATTGTATTTTTGAATCAAGGTTTCCAGTCCCTGTCTCGCCGTCTTTATCAGATCAACAATTTTTTCAGGAGGAATCTTTTTAATCCTCCCTCCCTCTCCCCCCCCCCTGCAATTGCCAGTATTCAAGAGAGGCTATTTTTATGGGAGGAACGCTGCCCCCGCTTTCACTCCGCGAAACCTCCCCTGCAGGATCGTCGGCTATACCTTCTCCGCATCTTCTCGCACCTTGCTGTAATTCTTGCATAATCACCGCCAGCAGCAGCAACTGGCTTGCAAGCCCGTTCTCTATATCCATAGTAGTTGGCAGCGCCCCGGTTTTATAATCAATAATCGCCAGGATTCCGTCTTTATACTCCTCTATACGATCGGCGCGGCCTTTAAGGGTGAAGTTTCCAAACGCGCATTTTCCGTCCACTTCCGTGGCAATCTGCTGGATCGCCGGACGCCGTCCACGTTCGCACTGGAGAATGAATTCAGCTATCTGCACGAAACGCGGCCACCACAACGCCCGCACGCGATCATTCTGCAACAACGCCTGCAACGCCTCCTGTCCGTATTGCAGCAATGTTTCGTAAGGCTTATCCGGCAGGACGGAGGGGTAGGCACGGACAAACGCCTCAAGCGCCTTATGCGCCGAAGTGCCGAAATCCGCTCCATTCAATTCGCGCATCATGGGATCCAGCGGATATAAATCCAGAATCAGCGCTGCATACAGCGCATACGGATTCCTAAGCCACGTCTCCACCTGCGTCACGGATATCGTCATGGGTCTTGCGGCAAGCGGCGGTTTGGGCACGGGCGCAGCCACCGGAACGACTTTAGCAGGAAAATCGAGAAGCCTGACCCTCTCACACCACGCATTATCTTCTATCAGGGACTGGGCGAAGAATTTGGCAAGCAGCACATCCAGCTTCAGCAACCAGCGTGATGGCGTGGTTTTCGTTCCGCCCGTTTTCTCCGCACGCGTAAGATAGACTTCCGGAGCGCTCGCCAACATGAAGAAGTCATGTGCAGCAAGGCCGATGCTTCGCTCCGGCGCGGGCAGGCCAATCCCGGCGCGCATGGGACGATTGAGCCAAGGATCGGCAGTGATGTCTGGCGGCCAGCTTCCTTCATTGAGCCCACCCAGTATAATCCGGTCACAGGATTGCATCCTCGCTTCCATCGCCCCCAAAATCTTCAGACGTGGATGGTTCCCATACTCAGGACGGAACACCTGGCCTGCCAGCAAGGTGTCGAAGATCTCCGGATAGCTTGGAGTTGCAGGTTGCAGGTTGCAAGTTGCAAGTTGAATCTCGGCCAGCAATTTAGAAATAGTCTCTGCCTCAGGGCCATCCCATAGCCCATCTCCTGCAAGGGCTTCCGCACATTGCAGGTGAGCGGCGACGAGAGGTTGAAGGTTGCAAGTTGCAGATTGCAGATTAGCAATGAATGGGGAAAATGCTTTCTCAATATTTTGCATTAATTGCTTCACCCCATCCGAAACACCACTTGCAACTTGCAACTTGCAACCTGCAACCGACTTGCGCAATACCAGCAGCTCATATTCCCGCGCCGCTTCCAGACACGCAATACGTTCCATCCCCGACCTTGCAAGCGGATGCTTGAGCAGCGAGACCAGCTTTACCGCATCCATACCGCTTGCCGCGACTTCCGCCACCAGCCGCAGGAAGACGGCGATAGGGGTCTGCAGCAATGGCTGACCTGCCGAGTCATCAAGGGTGACGCCGAAGCGTTTCATGATGGCGCATACACGGCGGGCAAGCGCACGGTCATGGGTCACAAGCGCCGCCGTTTTCCCCGGATGCTCGAGCGTCTCACGCAGCATCAGCGCTATGACGCCCGCCTCTTCCTGAATATCCGTGCAGATAATCCGTTTCATTCCCTGCAAGGCCTTGGGCATATCCATATCCAACGCCTGCCAGCCCTCCAGCATTTCCGCCGGACGCATGATTTCAGAGAGCAACTTGACTCGCTCTTTGCAACCTGCAACCGGTAACCGGCAACGTATCTCCTGCGCCTCATCCACCTTCAGCCTGCGAAGCAACGTATGCATTCCCCATTGCGGGTGGCTTTCAGTAATATTTTCTAAATATGCTTCTCCTGCCTGCGTATCAAAACCCGGCAAGACAATCATGCCCTGCGGCATGGCGGCAACGCTGGCGATGACGTCGGCGCTCGCCGGAATACTGCCGGTAGTCCCCGCCACTATCACCGGGTGTTCCGGCGGGGCATCACGCCAGCTTTTCGCCAGAGCGACGAGTATCTGATTACGGTAACTGGCACCGCTCACCATATTTTCTTCCTTCGCGATCTGCGGCCAGTATTCCGAGATGATTTTCAGAAATTCTACCGTTATCTGCCAGTGACTGGCAAAATCCTCCGGCACCAGGCGAATAAGATCCTTTAACGCAACCTGCTCGCGCTCCAGCTCATCAAACAGCCGCGCCAGCTCCTGCGCCAGACGCAGCGCATGATCCATACGGGAATGGTTATGGCGTTGAATAAGCTGTGCGATGATGAACAGACGTTTAAAATCGAATTGCTCCGCAGAAGGAGGGGCAAGATCCAGGTTACGGGTTGCCAGAAGCATCCCTTCATCGACATCGCCAATAGGTTGCAGGCGCGGCAATAATAAAGCCTTGCCGCCACTTGCACGTAGAAACGCATCGCGCAGGGCAATGCAGGCACGGCGGGTGGGAAGCAGCATCAAGACGCGTGATAATCCGGTAGGCGTAGCATCACACTTCTCCAGCACCCATTGTGCCAACGTATCGGTAAAAGGAGAATCGGCAGGAATGGTATAGATGTTGTTGGGCATGATGGAACCCTATATCATCTTCACTTCTTCGTCATTCCCCGAATTTGCCAGACGAAAATTAAGCACTGGCCTGCGGAAAAGGCTTATCCGTTACTTCCGGCGGCAGCTTGAAACGGGTGTTTTCGGTGATACCTTCCAGCCGTCGCACTTCGGACGGACGTAAATCCCGCAGGTGCGCTATCACGTTCTCCACGAGGACTTCCGGCGCGGAGGCCCCCGCGGTGATGCCGACCGTGCTGGCACCGTCAAGCCATTCCGGATGAATCGCAGCGGCATCGTCAATCAGATAGGAAGTCACACCCATTTCCTCCCCCATATCGCGCAGGCGGCTCGAGTTGGAGCTGTTCGCCGATCCGATAACCAGTATCAAATCCACATGCTGTGCTAACTCGCGCACCGCATTCTGCCGGTTCTGGGTCGCATAGCAGATATCGCGCAGATCGGGGCCTTTAATCGTGGGAAATTTTACTTTAAGTGCAGCAATGATTTCCCTTGTATCGTCCACGCTGAGCGTCGTCTGGGTGACATAAGCGAGGTTATCGGGATTCTTCACCTGGAGGGAAGGTATATCCTTCACCGATGCGATCACCTGCATAGGCTGCTTCACCCGCCCTACCGTTCCTTCTACTTCCGGATGCCCGACATGGCCGATGAGAATAAGCTCACGGCCTTCGGCCTCATAACGCTGCGCTTCCTTATGCACTTTCGTCACCAGCGGGCAGGTCGCGTCAATGATCGGCAGATCACGCAGCTTTGCGGAATTCTCGACTTTTTCGGAAATGCCGTGCGCGCTGAACACGGTAATCGCGCCATCGGGAATCTGGCTTACCTCATCCACAAAAATTACGCCCTTGCCACGCAAATCTTCCACCACCCATTTATTATGAACTATCTCATGGCGCACATAGACCGGCGGCCCATAAATCGTGAGCGCCTTCTCTACAATCTCGATGGCGCGCTCCACCCCCGCGCAGAATCCGCGCGGCTGGGCGAGTATAATGGTCAGTTTATCCTTCATGTATCATTCCTTTTTCTGGGCTGGAAGCACTGGCAACATTGCGCCTGCCCATCCTGCCTGCCTTGTACGCCAGCCTTCCGGCAATTACGGCATGCTTCATGGCAGCAGCCATCATGATCGGGTCCTGCGCCTCTGCAATAGCAGTATTAAGCAACACCCCGTCACAGCCCAGTTCCATGGCGATGCTGGCGTCCGACGCGGTGCCGACTCCTGCATCCACCAATATAGGCACGTTTGCATTTTCCACAATGGTACGGATGGCAAGCGGGTTCTGAATACCAAGACCCGAGCCAATCGGCGCGGCCAGCGGCATCACCGCGACGCAACCGGCAGTTTCCAGCCGTTTCGCCACCACCGGATCATCGCTGGTGTAGGCCATGACCTGAAACCCGTCTTTTACCAGAATCTCCGCTGCTTTCAGTGTCTCCTGTATATCGGGGTAGAGCGTTTTCTTATCGCCGATCACTTCCAGCTTCACCAGAGTCCAGCCCCCCGCTTCCCGGGCAAGACGCAGGGTACGCACCGCTTCCTCCGCCGTGAAGCACCCGGCGCTATTGGGAAGATAGGTATAATGCTCCGGGTCCAGAACATCCTGTATCGAGCCCTTGTCGCCTGCAAGACTCACACGGCGCAGCGCCACCGTAATGATCTCAGCACCCGATGCGACAATCGCCGCCTGTGCCTGAGAAAAATCCTTATATTTTCCGGTTCCCACCAGCAGGCGCGACGTAAATCTTCGCCCGGCGATTATCAAGTCATCATTACTCATCTTGTCTCTTCTTTACTTAATCATTCTCCAAAGACCCACCCTCTCACCGTCATTGCGAGCGTAGCGAAGCAATCCAGATCTTACCACTGGGATAGGTTTCTGGATTGCCGCGCCGCCTGCGGCGGCTCGTAATGACAAAATTCTATCCGCCGCCTATAAACTGCACGATTTCAATTTTGTCACCTTCGCATAAAATGGTCTGATCGTAGAGCGAACGCGGCACAATGGCGTGATTGATCTCTATCGCCACCTTGCGGATATTGAGCGCAAGCCTCTCCACCAGACCGGCCACAGTCCTTACCTCATCCAGCTTTTGTGCTTCCCCGTTGATATAGACCTGCATCCATGCTACCTAGAAAACCTTATGAAAAACACCTTCTATATCACCACACCCATCTATTATGTCAACGATCTCCCGCATATCGGCCATGCCTATACTTCCGTGGCCTGCGACGTTCTAGCACGGTTCATGCGGCTTGCCGGACGCGATGTCAGGCTCCTGACCGGCACCGACGAACATGGCCAGAAAGTAGAAAAATCCTCGCAGGCCAAAGGCATAGCCCCCAAGCAGTTTGTAGACGAAGTATCACGGCATTTCCGCGATCTGGCTAAATTAATGAACATCAGTAATAACGATTTTATCCGCACCACCGAGCCGCGCCATATCAAGGGAACACAACTGCTTTGGCAAAAAATGCAGGAGAGCGGGCATATTTACCTCGGCAGCTATGCGGGCTGGTACGCGGTGCGCGATGAGGCATTTTACGCGGAATCCGAGTTGGTAAACGGCAAGGCCCCCAGCGGCGCGGAGGTGGAATGGGTGGAGGAGCCGAGTTATTTCTTCAGGCTTTCGGCATTTCAGGACAAGCTGCTTAAGTTTTATGAAGAGCATCCCGATTTCATCATGCCGCAAAGTCGTCGCAATGAAGTCATTAGCTTCGTTAAAGGCGGGTTGAAGGATTTATCCATTTCGCGCACTACCTTCAACTGGGGCATCCCGGTGCCGGGTGATGAAAAACATATCATGTATGTCTGGCTGGATGCGCTCGCCAATTATATCACCGCGCCCGGTTACCCGGATGGAGAGGATTATAAAAAATTCTGGCCCGGCATGCATATGGTGGGCAAGGATATATTGCGCTTTCATGCGGTTTACTGGCCGGCATTTCTGATGTCCGCCGATCTGCCGCCGCCCAGACGCGTATTCGCGCATGGCTGGTGGACAATTGAGGGCGAGAAAATGTCCAAATCGCTCGGCAATGTCGTTGCGCCTTCCGAGCTGGTGGAAACATACGGCCTTGACCAGACACGTTATTTCCTGATGCGCGAGGTGCCGTTCGGCAATGACGGTAATTTCGCCCGCGAACGCATGGCGAGCGTGATTAATTCGGAACTGGCCAATAACGTCGGCAACCTCATCCAGCGCACGCTGAGCATGATCCACAAGAATTGTGGCGGAGTGGTGCCGGACGCGCAAGGCGTAGCAAAAGACGAACGGGATATGGCTTTCCTGCAAAAAGCGCAGGTAACGGATAGCGTAACGCATCAGGACGTGGAAAAACGGTATTATGACTGCAAATTCAATGAAATCCTTGCCGACATCATGCACATCGCCAGCGAAGCGAACCTCTATATTGATACCAAAGCGCCGTGGAAGCAGAAGAAAATTGACGAGAAACTTATGCAGGCGACACTCTATCACCTCGCCGAGGCCATACGCTGCATTGCCATCATGCTGCAGCCTTTCATACCGGACAGCGCCGCAAAGATACTGGTAATGCTCGGCTATGCGGAAGAAAAGGCAGCAAAAGGCATATCATTTTCCGAGCTTGCGCCGGAATATGCGCTAAAGTCCGGTACGGTTATCGCACCACCGCAGCCGCTGTTTCCAAGGATTGAGATTTGAACGCTATTGTTTTGCTATTCCTTGATTTCGAGATGTAATAGCCTGCATTACGCTTTCTAGGTTTTCTTTGACTTGTTCATCACCTGATATAAAAAGCCGAAAAGCGGGAACGCGTATATGCTCTAATCTACCAACGTCCGGAGGAGGCGATGCAGGAACAAAACCTTGACTATTAAGAAATTCACCTAGATCATGTCGTGGATCTCCTTTAGGATATTGGGCCATTTCTGCTTGGCTTCGGAGGACTATTCTACTTGGATCTTCAAGAACAGTTAAGGCAAGGATGCCTTTTTGTATTTCTTCAATTTGAAAACTATCAATTGGTAGTTTTTGTATAGTATCAGGAATTCGTGGCTATATAGGTTCTCTGGGACTAACCATATTTTTTTCCTCGTACATAAATTATGTATTTTAGCAGTTATTCACTATATAGTATTTTTGCTAACAAAATATTAATTTTTTGTTAAATAAATATAGGTTTCTAGTATTAAGAATTAGATAGATATAGAATTATTTTTTGCTATGCATCTTATCGACTCGCACTGCCATCTCAATTTCCCAGACTTTAAGAATGATCTGGAGACAGTGATCACACGCGCGCGGGAAAATGGCATATCCGTTATGCAGACCATCTGTACTGAAGTCGAAGAATTCGAGGAAGTACATGCCATTGCTGAAAGACATGACGGTATTTACTGCTCGGTCGGGGTACATCCCAATGAGTCCGGGATTAAGCAACCAGCCGATTTACAATATTTGCTGGATAAAACCAGGCATCCTAAAGTTACCGGCATCGGCGAAACCGGGCTGGATTACCATTACGAAAACAGCGACCGCAGAATCCAGCAGACAAGCTTCCGCATCCATATTGATGCCGCCCGTAAATCCGGCCTGCCGCTGATAGTGCATACGCGTGATGCGGACGAAGACACCATCGCCATACTGGAAGAAGAAATGCAGAAAGGCCGCTTCACAGGAGTAATACATTGTTTTACTTCTTCACGGAAGCTGGCGGAGAAAGCTATTGAACTGGGATTTTATATCTCGCTTTCCGGCATCATTTCGTTTAAAAATGCACAGGACATCCGGGATACGGTCAAAATCCTGCCTCAGGATCGCCTGCTCATCGAAACCGATGCGCCATTCCTTGCGCCCCTGCCCCATCGCGGCAAACGCAATGAACCGGCGTTTGTACACCACACCAACGCGAAGCTGGCCGAAATATTGGAAAGGAAAGAAGAAGATTGCGCGGCGCTTACCGCTGCGAATTTCTTCCGGCTGTTTGATAAGGCCCAACCTCTATGAAATACCCGTTATGAAAGTCACCATCCTCGGCTGCGGCGCGTCCTCAGGCGTACCACTTATCGGTTGTGAATGCGCGGTATGCAGATCTTCCAATCCTAAAAACAAGCGCACTCGTGTTTCCATCCTTATTGAGCATAAAAACACTACCATATTGGTAGACACCTCGCCCGATATGCGCGAACAATGCCTCCGTCACAGCATTAAAAAAGTGAACGCCATCATTTATACCCACGCGCATGCAGATCATATCCATGGCATAGACGATACCCGTGGCTTTAACTACCAGAATAACGCGCCGCTGGATGTGTATGGCGACGTAACTACTTTGAAACAGATACAGGAGCGATTCAGTTATTGTTTTCTTCCCCCCAAACCTGCGCAGACCGGCTGGTATCGCCCATGCCTTACCCCTATCCCTATCGAGCCGCCTGCGGCTTTTACCATCGGGGATATTGAAATTCTACCGTTTTGGCAGACACATGGGCAGAGCAAGACTATCGGCCTGCGGTTTGGCAATTTCGCTTATTCCACCGATGCTAACGGCTTTCCCGAAGCATCCTGGGAAATCCTGAAAGGGATAGACATCTGGATTGTAGACTGCCTGCGTTATGACCCCGCCCCTACCCATTCCCATCTTTCCATGACGCTGGAGTGGATCACGCGGGCAAAGCCGAAATCAGCCTATCTTACCCATATGAACCATGAATTGGATTATGATGTACTAGTACGGACACTGCCCGAAAATGTATTTCCCGCTTATGACGGGCTGGAAATTATCGGCAATTACTGAAACGTCGCGCCGACCATAGCCGGATCACGACGGTCAGCCTCCTGTATGGGAGTCCGAGCATCGCGACTGCTGGTAACAGGCGTTACAGACCCTACCCGCCTGGTATAGATAGATTCCTGAGGAGGTGTGAGCTCGCCATTTTGCCTCAGGCATTCCAGCCGTTCTTTTTTGTCCTGTATATGCTGCTCATCCATTTCACCCGCTCTTATAGACGATGTTTTTTGTTCCATATCCTGAGTATAGATTTTTGGCTGTTGCGGGTTAGCCGTCGTATTGGGAGCAGGCTGGTTTCTGCACTCCCGCAAATACTGTTCCACAGAATCAGCGGTAGTCACCGGCGGTATCTGTGCCCGGATATCTTCTACCGAAACTCCTTGGCACTGCGCCAACTGGCTTTCCAATTTTGCCTCTCTTGCCACCGTTGCGTCATGCAGGTTAATAGCCTTCGTGGCGGCTATATAACCTTCTCTAGCCCCTTTTACCTGAAAAAAATGGCTCAATAGACTCGCTAGCACAAATGACAAAAAAGCAGTTGTGCCTATAGCACTTCCGCCCTGAGGTGCCGGCCTGCCATTGTTGAATTTAGGATAGAGCCATTCAATAATCGGCTTGCTGCCATATTTTTGATCGTGAACCCATTTTATCCCTTCTCTTGCCTTTCCAATAAGGCCTTTTGCTCCGGGAATTGGAAGCTTGTCGCCAAACTGCAAGGTCACAAACGTAGCGGCCCATATGATAGCGGTCCACAGGAACCCCACTGCCACCGTCATACCGGCGCTGTATACTCCCTTGCTTATGCCAAGGCTATTTTTGGCCTCCTTCTTTTTGTGAGCTTCAGCTTCTTGAGGCATTTCTACGTTATGATGCATGGGAATAATCCGCACGGTTTTATTTTATTGTAGCCTAAACAGCTTGACATTAGAATACCGTAAAATATGAAGATTTAATGACAATATCCCCTTTCCAACTGGCGATAGAACAAGCAAAAGCGGCAAGAATCCATGATGAAGTGCCCATAGGTGCTGTGATTATGGATGCAGCTAGCCGAAAAATCGTTTCCAGCGCCCATAATCTCACCGAATCCCGGTTAGATCCCACCGCCCATGCGGAAATGCTGGCGATACGTGAAGCGTGCCATACGCTTGGCAGCCCACGCCTGCATAACTGCGATATGTACGTGACGCTGGAGCCCTGCCCGATGTGTGCCCAGGCCATATCCTTCGCCCGCATACGCCGGCTTTATTTCGGTGCCTATGACGTAAAAGGCGGCGGGGTGGAAAACGGGCCACGGATTTTTCATCAAGCGACTTGCCATCACCGCCCCGAGGTTATAGGTGGTATGGAAGAGACCGTATGCGCTGATTTGCTGAAACAGTTCTTCGCGGAGAAAAGGTGATATGGAAGGAATAAACTGGTTGGGGCTCAAGACCTTATATAAGCGTGAGGTCTGGCGATTCCTGAAAGTCATCAACCAGACCCTGCTTGCTCCGGTAATTACTACATTGCTTTTCCTGGCAATTTTGACGTTATCCATGGGCGGCCACAGTGCACGGCTGGTGGAAGGCATCCCCTACCCTCAGTTCATCGCCCCCGGGCTTATCATGATGGCGGTCGTACAGAACGCCTTTGCCAATACGTCATCCTCACTGATGCTCTCTAAGATCCAAGGAGTTATCATAGACCTATTGATGCCGCCGCTTACCGGGAGTGAAATCACCTTCAGCCTGACGATGGGCGGCGTGACAAGGGGCGTGCTCGTAGGCATGGTGGTCGCAACCGCGGTATATATCTTCGTGCCGTATACGATCCATCACTGGGGACTTGCTCTTTTTTATCTGCTGGCTTCCAGCCTTATGCTTGCCATTATCGGGCTGCTTACCGGCATCCGCTCGCAATCGTTCGACCAGCTCTCCTCCATCACCAATTACATTATCACGCCGCTCTCCTTCCTTTCCGGCACGTTTTATTCCATACGGCAGCTTCCACAATTCTGGTATGATCTGTGCCACTTTAATCCCTTTTTCTACATGATAGACGGCTTCCGCTATGCCTTCACCGATTATGCCGACGGCTCCATTCCCACCGGTATCGCGGTCATATGCATTACCAATATTGTCCTGTGGACCTTGGCACAACACCTGATTTCCAGAGGATATAGACTTAAAACATGAGCGTATTCTCCACCACTATATTGACTTTGTTCCCAGAAATGTTTCCAGGGCCATTGGGATATTCCCTTGCGGGAAAAGCCCTGAAAAACAACCTATGGAATCTGGAAACCCTACAGATCCGAGATTTTTCCACCGACAAGCATCAAACCGTGGACGATACGCCTTATGGCGGTGGCGCGGGCATGGTCATGCGCCCGGATGTGTTGGATCGCGCAATTGCAGCAGCAAAAACCCGTGCGCCGGAAGCGACGCTGGTTTACTTTACTCCCCGCGGCGTGCCGCTGACTCAGAAAATCGTCCATGATCTGGCGCAAAAACAGTTAATTCTATTGTGCGGTCGCTTTGAAGGTGTAGATGAACGGGTACTGGAAACGCATAAGCCACTGGAAATCAATATCAGCGACGTGGTGCTCTCCGGCGGGGAAATCGCCGCGTTTGTCCTTCTGGATGCATGTGTGCGCCTACTGCCGGGAGTGATGGGCGCTGAAGACTCCTTAGCGGAGGAAAGTTTCGCCTTAAGCGGTGATTTTTCTGGACTATTGGAGTATCCGCATTATACTAAACCTCCCATTTGGAATGGCCGTTCTGTTCCGGAAGTGTTATTATCCGGCAACCATGCTGCCATCCGTAAATGGCGAATCCAAGAAGCCGAACGCTTGACAAAAGACCTGAGGTCTGATTTATGGGCGCGTCGCCCAATGGGTATAAAAGAATAAACGGATGGGCAAAAAGAATAAACAGGAATTGTTGTATGAACAGCTTACAGAAACTCGAACAGGAATACACCGCAAAGCTTGCTGAAGGAAAAACGTTTGATTTTGCCCCCGGCGATACCGTATGCGTCAATGTAAAGATTATCGAAGGTGAAAATGAGCGTATCCAGGCGTTTGAAGGCGTCTGCATTGCCCGCAGGAATGCCGGGCTCAACTCATCTTTCACCGTCCGTAAAATCAGCCATGGCGAAGGTGTGGAGCGTATTTTTCCCCTCTATTCCCCGCGTGTGGACAGCGTAACGCTGGTGCGCCGCGGCAAAGTCCGCCGTGCCAAGCTGTATTACCTGCGCGGCCTGACCGGCAAGGCAGCGCGTATTAAGGAAAAAAAGCGTGAGTTGGTTGAAACCACTGATGCTGCTTCCAGACAATAAATTCAGGTTCTAGTTTCTTGGTGCTAGGTTCTAGAGTCTGTAAAATCCAGCACCTAGAACCAAGTAGCTAGAACTCCCTATGAAGACCCTTTACGATAAAATTTTTGATGCGCATGCGGTGCATACGTCACCTGACGGTACTGCTATTCTTTACATAGATCGCCATCTGATTCATGAAGTTACCAGCCCGCAGGCATTTGAAGGTTTGCGCTCCGCAGGCCGCAAGGTACGCCGCCCGGATGCAACCTTTGCCGTTGCAGATCATAATGTACCTACCACCCCGGATCGCAAGGAAGGCATTAAGGATAAAACCGCGCGGATCCAGGTACAGACGCTGGAAGATAACTGCAGGGAAGCGGGCATTACCTATTTCCGCATGGACGACAAACGTCAGGGAATCGTCCATATCGTTGGCCCCGAACAAGGCCTGACCCATCCAGGCATGACCATCGTCTGCGGTGATTCACATACCGCGACCCACGGCGCGTTCGGCGCGCTGGCGTTCGGCATTGGCACTAGTGAAGTTGAGCATGTGCTGGCGACCCAGACTCTGATCCAGAAGCGCGCCAAGAACATGCTGGTACGGGTAGACGGCACGCTCGGCCTGGGCGTCACGGCGAAAGATGTGGTGCTTGCCATTATCGGCAAAATCGGCACCGCTGGCGGAACTGGCTACGTGATTGAATATGCAGGAGACGTTATCAGGGGGCTTTCCATGGAAGGCCGCATGACTGTCTGCAATATGTCCATCGAAGCAGGCGCACGCGCCGGGCTTATCGCACCCGATGAGACGACTTTTGCCTATATCAAGGGACGCCCGCATGCGCCGCAGGGAGCGGATTGGGATAAGGCCGTCGCGTATTGGAAAACGCTGGTTTCCGATGCAGGTGCAAAATACGATGCGGTAATCACGCTTAACGCGAATGAAATTGAGCCGCAAGTCACATGGGGAACCAGCCCGCAAGACGTACTGCCGATTTCCGGCTCCGTACCCGACCCGCAAGCGGAAAAGGACGAAAGCCGCCGCAGGAGCATGGAACGGGCGCTGGAATATATGGGCCTCTCTGCGGGCACCAAGCTTACCGACGTGCCGATTGACAAAGTGTTCATCGGCTCCTGCACCAATGGCCGTATAGAGGATTTCCGTGAAGCGGCAAAAATCGCCAAAGGCAGGAAGATTGCGAAGAACGTCATGCTCGCCATGATCGTTCCCGGATCGGGGCTGGTCAAAGAACAGGCGGAAAAAGAAGGGCTGGACAAGATCTTCATCGAGGCCGGGTTTGAATGGTGCGAACCGGGCTGCTCCATGTGCCTCGCCATGAACGCTGATAAGCTCTCCCCTGGCGAGCGCTGCGCCTCCACTTCCAATCGTAACTTTGAAGGCCGGCAAGGCCGCGGCGGCAGGACACACCTGATGAGCCCCGCTATGGCAGTAGCTGCGGCGGTTACAGGAAAACTTTCGGATGTAAGGAAAATATAGGAGAAGGTTAATCCCGCACAGGCGGAAATCTCTTTTGCCAGGTGAGTAAATTATGAAAGAGAGTTTTTATATTTATATCCTTGCGAGCAGACCAAATGGCGCAATTTACATTGGTGTGACATCAGATTTGATTAAGAGAGTTTACCAACACAAAAATGAAGTTACCAAAGGCCATTCAAGTAAATATAATATAAAGCAACTGGTATATTATGAAATATACGATAGCGCAGAAGAAGCGATATTAAGAGAAAAACGACTAAAGAAATGGACAAGGGCTATGAAGAACGATTTGATAAGCAGAATTAACCCGATATGGGAAGATTTATATTTACAACTGGCAACTGCTTGAGAGGCTTTCGTCATTCCTGCGAAGGCAGGAATCCCTGTAGCAAGTTTTCAGGCTTTAGATAAAGAGATTCCCGCCTACGCGGGAATGACGGTGGAGAGGATGATGGATTGAGAAGCAACTATTAAGCCAAGCAATAAGAACTCTAAAAATAAAGATTAAGGAATAGACAATAGAAAGATAAGCTGATGCAAAAATTCACCACCCTCACCGCCATCGCCGCGCCTTTGCCGATTGAAAATGTGGACACGGATATGATCATTCCCAAGCAGTTTTTGACCACCATCAAGCGCACGGGACTTAAGGAAGGGTTGTTTTACGAGATGCGCTATGATGTGAACGGCAAACGCAATGACGGTTTCGTGCTACACCGCGAGCCCTATACCCATGCGGAAATACTGGTGGCGCGGGATAATTTCGGCTGCGGCTCCTCACGCGAGCATGCTCCCTGGGCGCTGCTGGATTTCGGCATACGCTGCATTATCGCGCCGTCCTTCGCCGACATATTCTACAATAACTGCTTCAAGAACGGCGTGCTGCCGGTCGTGCTTCCCAAGGATGCGGTGGAGAAGCTGCTGCAGACTGCCGAATCCGGCCAGAAAATCAGCGTGGATCTCATGGAACAGAACGTCACCGCAGGTAATCACGCATTTTCATTCGATATCGATCCATTCCGCAAGCACTGCCTGCTTAACGGACTGGACGATATCGGCCTTACGATGGAGAAACTTAAGGATATTGACAGTTTCGAGCAAAAACAGAAATCCGTTACCCCCTGGCTATATACGAGTGGCGAGTGGCAAGTAGCAAGTGGTCAGTTATAATGTATTTCTACTTGTCACTAGCCACTTAATCACTTGTCACTAAATTATAAGGTTTAAAATTATGAGCGCAAAACATATCCTGCTTCTTCCCGGTGACGGCATCGGTCAGGAAGTGGTTAAAGAAGCAGAAAAAGTCATTGCCTGGTTTAACCAGAACCGAGGCACGCAGTTTACCACAAGCAAGGCGTATATCGGCGGCACGGCCTATGATAAGACCGGCACGCCACTGCCGCAGGAAACCCTCGATGCAGCACACAAGGCCGACGCCGTGCTCCTTGGCGCGGTCGGCGGCACGCAATGGGAATCACTCGATTACTCCCTGCGCCCGGAGCGCGGCCTGCTCGGCATCCGCAAAGCGCTTGGGCTGTTCGCCAATATCCGTCCGGCCATGTGCTTTGACGCGTTGGCTGATGCCTCGTCACTGAAACGGGACATCATCGCAGGACTGGATATTGTCATCGTGCGCGAGCTTACGGGGGATGTGTATTTCGGCACGCCGCGCGGCGTGGAGACCCTGCCGGACGGCACACGCAAAGGTATCAACACGATGGTATATACCAGCCCGGAAGTGCATCGCATTGCCCGCATAGCGTTTGAGCTGGCGGAGAAGCGCAACAAGAAGGTATGCTCGGTGGACAAAGCCAATGTGCTGGAATGCACGGAAATGTGGCGTGAAGAAGTGAAGAAAATACGCGATGCCGAATACCCGGACATTGCACTTTCCAATATGTACGTGGACAACGCCGCCATGCAGCTTGTGCGCAACCCGAAACAGTTTGATGTGATGGTTACCGGCAACATCTTCGGCGACATTCTCTCCGACTGCGCGGCGATGCTCACCGGCTCACTCGGCATGCTACCTTCTGCATCGCTTGGAGCAAAGGACAAGAACGGCAAGATCCCCGCCCTTTACGAGCCGGTACATGGCTCAGCGCCCGATATTGCAGGAAAAAATATCGCCAACCCGATTGCAACCATTTTAAGCTTCGCCATGATGTTGCGCTACTCCTTTGACCTGAACAAGGATGCGGAATCGCTGGAAAAAGCCGTTACCGGGGTGTTGGCGCAAGGTTTGCGCACCGCCGATATCATGCAGGAGGGAGCGCAGAAAGTCTCTACAACCGCCATGGGAGATGCTATACTCAAGACGCTGAGTGACTTGAATAAGCAGCAAAAAGTGGCCTAAAAGATAAACATAAACTCAATCAATGGAAATAATTCGGTATGTCATATAAAGTTGCAGTAGTAGGGGCCACGGGAAATGTCGGACGGGAAATGCTGGAAACGCTTTCGGCGCGCAAATTCCCAGTCAGTGAAGTGGTGGCGCTTGCGTCCAAAAAATCAAAAGGTAAGGAAGTCAGCTACGGCGATACCAAGATCCTGACCAGTCAGGTGCTGGAGGATTATGACTTCACCGGCACGGACATCGCCCTGTTTTCACCCGGTGCCTCCGTATCGAAAATCCATGCACCGCGCGCTGCTTCGCAAGGCTGTGTGGTGATAGATAATACCTCCTATTTCCGCATGGATAAGGATATTCCGCTGGTCGTGCCCGAAGTGAATGCGGAGGCGCTGAAGAATTTTCGCCATCGCAATATCATCGCCAATCCAAACTGCTCTACCATGCAAATGGTGGTAGCGCTGAAGCCACTGCATGACGCCGCTACGATAAAACGTATCGTGGTCTCCACCTACCAGTCGGTTTCCGGCGCAGGCAAGGACGCCATGGATGAGCTGTTTGAGCAGACCAAGGCATTATTCATGAACGATACTCGCGAGGCGAAGAAATTCACCAAGCGCATTGCTTTTAACGTCATTCCACATATTGACGTGTTCATGGAAGACGGCAGCACCAAGGAAGAATGGAAAATGGTGGAGGAAACCAAAAAAATTCTAGATCCCCATATTCAGGTGACGGCAACCTGTGTGCGCGTGCCGGTATTTGTCGGCCACTCGGAATCTATCAATATCGAGTTTGAACGCCCGCTTTCCGCTGATGAAGCACGCGAAATCCTGCATGATGCGCCTGGAGTGGCCGTAGTAGATCGTCGCGAGAATGGTGGCTACCAAACCCCGGCGGAAGCCACGGGCGAGGACGCGGTGTTCGTATCGCGCATTCGTGAGGATCATACGGTTACCAATGGGCTCAACCTCTGGTGTGTCTCCGACAACCTGCGCAAAGGCGCAGCGCTCAACGCCGTACAGATTGCCGAAGAGTTGGTCGCCAATTACGGGCTTTAATTTTCAGAAAAATCCTTTTCGATTTTTCTTGACTCCAAGCCCGTTATGCCTAGTGTTTGACCGCATATTTTCTGCACCTGTGGGGGTGTAGCTCAGTTGGTAGAGCATCTGCTTTGCAAGCAGAATGTCATCGGTTCGATTCCGTTCACCTCCACCAAACCATCTTTTTCATTAGAAAAAGCCTCAAGAACCCTGAATGGCAGCGCTGTACAGGGTTTTCGAAAATCATTTTTGTGAACGTAACTAAGACGCTTGGGAAATACCATTTTCTGAAGCAAGCGCTTTCTATCTAAATCCCCTATCTGCCACATATGTAAGGGATTGGAAATCAGGTGCATTGCCTCTCCCAAGGCATGTTCAAAGCTGATTGCGGAGATGGGCTTGCCATAGAGCTTGGCCTCAATCTCGGTTTTCCTGTCCTGTAGCTTGGTTATTTCCGTGTATAGAAGGTCTTTTACCTTATCGGGTGCCTTCTTTAAGTCTTTTACATAGTTATCTATATCATTCCCAATAGAGGCTAACTCTTTTTGCCATTTATTTTCTAGACTGCCACGCTCGCTTATATGCGTATTCCAAGCATCCTGCATAATAGCTTTAATCAGTTCAAGAACTTGTGGCGATGGAGTAAGCGATTCGAGCAGAGCCTCAAATTGAGTGTGCATCAATTCACGTTTGACAATCTTACTACGAAATACACAACTGGGATTGGCACAATAATAATACGGGTATTTGTTATGACGCCCACCAGACCAACAACTGGTCATCAGTTTATTACAGCCAGCGCACTCGACAATACCACGTAACGGAAAGTCGTCATTGCGCTTACCATATTTAGG
>Ga0206904_1020_pt1 | contig 46845 bp, 32 predicted proteins | sample Alteio_BWOrgHeat_42_FD_152981 | JGI IMG/M metagenome (GOLD analysis project Ga0206904, IMG submission 152981) | Enriched cells from forest soil in Barre Woods Harvard Forest LTER site, Petersham, Massachusetts, United States -... | ecosystem: Environmental > Terrestrial > Soil > Temperate forest >...
ACCCACCCGTTTATCTCAATCTATATGCACTTATTTCCGTTAACCGTGCTGATTATGTCGACTCGTTAAAACACCTGGCCTTTATTATCCAGTTTTTTCAAAATCAGAATGTTTTTACCCCTACTACCTACCCCTCTCTCGATATAAGAATAGAAAAACTGATTGCCGATTTATACACTGTAAATTTTGAGCAGCTGAATCAAATATGGAGCGTATTGGGCGGTAAGTACCTGCCATCGGTAATATATAAGATCAGACAGATCACAATTGATGAGGATGCAATAGATTACGAAGCAGGCTTTATAAAAGAAGTAGATTTTAACGAAACACTAATACAGGCAATTTCATGAATCTGAAGTACGCAATAGTATTTATGGTACAGATCCTGAACGATTATTATACTGATCTTCAGTGTGCTGATCTTGATATTACCCCAACAGATGATACTGTGGCAATATTGAATGGGCAGCGAATGCTCTATAAAACTATAGGTAATAATTTTGTGGTGCTTGTTAAGGTTGATGACTCGGGTAAGCCATTTATAGCACTTGATCCAACAGTCAAACTGCGGTTTAATATTGGCATAAACAATACCGATTTCATCAACTATACCAACATAAATTACCGTCCGCTAACTCAGGGCAAATATTACTTTACCAATATTAATCAAACTACGTTAAACACAGTTTTGTATCTGAGCGCAGCTGTTTCTTTGTATAAAAATACAAACACATATTCCATTGGCGATTTAGCAGCAGATGGCAGCAATAATGTATACGAAGCCATAAAAGGGAGCAGCAAAACAAATAAACATGCCTTAACCGATACCGCTTACTGGAGAAATAAGGGCATAGCCCAATATGTTAACGGAAATGATGCCATAGCATTTACAGGCAGTAATTGCATAATCACCACTGCTTCAGCAAGCGATTTTACCATCAAGATTTACGGGTTAACAACAGCAACTAGCGCTTACACTACCCTGTTAGCTACCACAACACAAAATTTTCCAATAGCTCAAACTTCTGTAGCGGTCGATTTAACAGGCATGACTTATGGTAAATACAGGATCTCTGTCAACGGAGTCGACACGTTTGTTTATTATGATGAAGTAGCTGTTAAGCAAAACAATGCCGGGATTATCGAAATTTTCAATTACCTGCCAGTAGCAAACGATTTTGCTTTGTTCGATACCTCCGGTGTACCGAAGCAAAAAACATTTACCGTGCGCTTTGCAAACCGCAGTGCAATATGGAAATATATTACCCGCACAACCGATATAACCGCTATAAAAGATACCACTGCAGCATACAAGTTTAACACCGTTGCCGCCAGCAAGGTTTTTACATCCGATGTACCCATACCCTTTAGCGACCACCCCATAGTTACCATTTCTGTTCATAGCGCTACACTTGGCAATGTGACCCATATTGGTAATCCGGGCGCTAACAGGTTAAGTAACATTACACAAAGCGGCGAAATATATTATTGCACAGAAAAGTATTTAAACTTCTAAATAAAAAATAAAACTTAAATCACATGGCAGCATCTTACAAAACACCGGGTGTCTATATCGAAGAGATATCAAAATTTCCGCCATCGGTAGCGGAGGTCGAAACAGCCATACCTGTATTTATCGGGTATACACAGCAAGCTGTTAAAAACGGCAGTTCGTTAGCTAACATACCCACCAAAATTTCGTCATTGATGGAGTATGAAAGCTATTTTGGCGTAGGTTTTAGTCCGCAGCAGGTAAAAGTTGTGCTCGACCAAAACAACAATTACGCTTTAAAATCCATCTCGATCGACGTTGACAAACGGTTTTACATGTATGATAGCGTGCACATGTTTTATGACAATGGCGGCAACGAGTGCTATATAGTTTCGGTTGGTTTTTATACCGATCCGTCTACAACACCACCAACCGTAAATACAATTACTGTTGGTAACCTGAATACAGGCCTTGCTGCTGTCGAAAAAGAAGATGAGCCAACAATCATCCTCTTCCCTGATGCAGGGGCACTTCCGCTTACCCAGGAATCTGATTTCTATGGCCTTCAGCAGGCTGCATTAATGCAATGCGCCAAGCTGCAGGACAGAGTTGCTGTATTTGACCTGTTCGAAAGGGGCTCAACGGATATAACCACACCGGTTGCCAACTTCAGGAACTTTATCGGTATAAACACCCTGAGTTACGGTATGGCTTATACCCCATGGATCTACTCCAGCTTTGACAAGAATATAGACTATACCCAATTTTTTGATAATGACACCACACATCATGATCATGGGGTATTCCAGGCTGACGGTACAACCAAAATAACCAACCTGGCTACCTTAACGTCAGACAGTAATTTAAACTCGCTGGTTACCATCCTCGAAAACTCACTTGCCGATGCAACAAAAGCCAAAGCTTATATTACCGGCCTTATCACAACATTAACAGGCACTGCTTACCCATCGCTCGATGATGCTTTTAAAGCCGTTGCGAACAATGTTTTAGCTGCTGATACAGCTGCTCACCTCACCACAGCAATGACAGCATTATTCGCATTTGTGAGGGGTGTTGCATTAGGTGTTGAAAGCACATGGAAAAGTGCTACCTATTTCAAGGGTGCGCAGCTTACCAATGATGTAAAATCATACGGTGTTTCCGAAAACTTATGGCGTGGAGGTGTAAAAGCCCTGATAGGCGTTGAAAAAAATACAACTCCAACGGGAATAGACAGTGAAACTGAGGCTTCTATAAACACCTCATATAGCGATGTTACCTGGCTGGGCGACGTTATGACAAACATACACTCAAACGGGTTTGATTATACATTGGCTGGTGCAGCTACTCAAAAAGACGAGCTTACGATGATAATTAATGATGTTGCAAAGGCATATAATAAAATATCGGCTTTTGTTACTACCATCTTTAATTCGGCAAGCAATTATGTATCAATCAATCAGGATAACCTTTACAATACACACCCTATAATCGGCAATATTGTAACTACTATTGAGAGAGAGCTGAACAGGATCCCGCCAAGCGGTGCTATCGTAGGGATCTATGCCCGTACTGATGCTTCAAGGGGTGTATGGAAAGCGCCTGCAAATGAAAGTATCAATTCAGTAACAGGCCCGGTTTATGCCATCAGTAATGATGATCAGGCTGGCTTGAATATCGACCCTATAGCCGGTAAATCAATCAATGCCATCAGGGCCTTTACAGGCAAAGGCATCCTGGTTTGGGGTGCCCGCACACTGGCCGGTAATGATAACGACTGGCGTTATGTTAGCGTACGCCGTTTTGCTGTTATGGTTGAAGAAAGTTGTAAAAATGCAGCCGGTGGCTTTGTGTTTGAGCCAAACGATGCCAATACATGGGCAAAGGTACAGGGTATGCTCGAAAACTTTCTTACCCTTCAATGGCGCGCAGGTGCATTGCAGGGCTCAAAAGCAAGCGATGCTTTTTATGTATCGGTAGGCTTAAACAAAACAATGAGCGGAATTGACATATTGGAAGGCCGTATGATAGTAGAAATAGGCATGGCAATAGTTCACCCTGCCGAATTTATCATTCTGCGCTTTAGCCAGATAATGGCCCAGAGTTAATTAACACCATGTAAAACAAATTTAAAACTTTAAAACCTTTCAAAAATGGCATATCCTCTTCCTAAGTTTCACTTCCAGATTGAATGGGGTGCAGCACGTATTGGCTTCACTGAAGCCACAGGGCTTGATAAACAAATAGAAGTAATTGAATACAGAGAAGGCAGTAGCCCTAACTACAATAAAGTTAAACTGCCAGGGCTTCATAAATTCAGCAATATTACCCTTAAACGGGGTATTATGAAAGAGGACTACAAAGACTTCTTTTTATGGATAAATGACATTAACCTGCGCGGTTGAAAATTTCCTGTTTTCAAAAGCATCTTTACACCAATCTATTATGGCGCTGTCAAGCAACATTCCTCTCTTTAGGCTCAGATCGGCATATTTTGTGCGTACAGGTAGTTTGTGTTCGAAACGGTTTTCACCGCCTTCTTTGTACGATTCAACATCGTACTCCACATTGAGGCCGCTTACTGATTGAAAACGGACATCGTTATCATTACCAATACCTACAAATTCTACTTTAAAATGAAAGCCTACCGGGGGGTAATATCCCCCGGCAGAAACTGAATCACTCCCGGCCATAATTATTCTACTGGTGCTTTAACTAACAGGATATTACATTAACATATCAAAACCTTCGTGTGCCAGTTCAAGGGTTTCAATGGCGACTTCGTTGCCATCTGCCTTAAGATCACTGGCCTGAACTTTTACAGGCCATGCCTGCATTACTTTCCAGGAGATTACCGGTTTGTGGTCTTCTCCGAGTAAGCTGATAGTGAGGTCGCGTCTGTCAACGGTTTGCAGGTTAATGTTACGCTTTTAAATGAGCAGCATCAGCCCCTCAAAACCTGGACAATATTCAATGCATGGCCAAAAAAATGGGCGGTATCCGATTTTAACGCAACGGAAAACGGGGTTGTAGTTGAAACGCTGGACCTAAGCTTTACTTATTTCACCACAATGTAAGCCAAATTATGCCAATAGAGATAAGGGAGTTGACGATAAAAGTAACAGTGGATCAGCCAAGCCCGCAGGCGCAGCAACCAGGTGGCGGCGCCCCGGCGGCTGGTGGTGGTGCTGCAGCTGGCGGTGATAAGGATAGCGTATTGGCACAATGTGTTGAGCAGATTTTAGACATCATGAAAAATAAACGTGAACGGTAAAATTCAACCGGTACTTCGATGGAAAAAGTAACAATCAGAGCATATAATGATCAGGATTTTGACGAAAGCCACTTTGTGAGCGATCCGGCAAATCCGTTTACTGCATTGATCAATCCTGAAACTTACGCACTCGATTATAAGGTTGAATTTACCGCCGGGCAAGGACATGGCACCAGCGCCGCTCATCAGCGGTTCAATTTTAAGGCTCCCGAAGAAATGAGCTTCGAGTTTCTGTTCGATAACACAGGCATAATTGATAATCAGCCCAAACCCAACATACACGATGATATAGAAGGCTTTAAAAAGCTATTGCTGGAGCTCGACAGCGAAAGCCATGAGCCCAGGCATTTTAAAATAGCATGGGGCACTTTTATTTTCAAAGGCAGGTGTACTGCGCTTACCATTACTTATAAACTGTTTGATGATACCGGTGCACCGATAAGGGCGGTTTGCAAAACCACCTTTAAAGGCAGTATTGATGAGGTACTGCGGGTAGCCCAGGATAATACACACAGCCCAGATATCACTCATTACCGTAAAGTAAAAAGCGGCGAAACATTGCCCTGGTTATGTTACCTGGTTTATGGCGACAGTAAGTATTACTTACAAGTAGCCAAGGTTAATAACCTTACCAATTTTAGAAATTTAGAACAAGGGCAGGAACTTTTTTTTCCGCCCATAATTAATACTCAAACAAATGCCTAACGAAGGGACCATACCATCAGAAGCGTCAAAAAGTGTATGTACCTACACGCTTTTATCGGCAGGGACAGCGTTAAGCCGTACCTACCAGGTTCTTTCAATTACGGTTAATAAAGAAGTTAACAGAATCCCCTCGGCCACACTGATTATAGTAGACGGCGAGGCGAGTAAACAAACATTTGCCATAAGCAATACAGGTGATTTTGAACCGGGTAAGGAAATTGAGATAAAGGCAGGTTACAAAGGCACGGAAGAGACAATTTTTAAAGGCATAGTAATTAAACACGGTATTAAGATACGCCAGAGCAGCAGCGTACTTATAGTTGATTGCAAGGACAAAGCAGTAAAAATGACCACTATCTGTAAAAATAAATACTTTAAAGATGTTAAGGACAGTGATGTTATTGAACAGCTGATAGGTACTTATGGCCTGGATAAAGATATAGCTGCGACCGATCTGCAGCATAAAGAACTGGTACAATATAACACTACCGACTGGGATTTTTTAATGTGCCGTGTAGATACCAATGGGTTATTATGCATGCCCAACGATGGCAAAATAACTGTGGCCAAACCTGATTTTTCTTCAGCCTCGGCATTAACTGTGCAGTATGGCACAACAGTGCATGATCTGGACGCCGAAATAGATGCCCGCCTGCAGTTTACCGGGGTAAAGGCTACCGGATGGAGCCAAAGTGATCAAGCTGTTGACACTGTTGATGCAGCCGATCCCGGCGTCCCGGAAGCCGGAAACCTTACTGCCTCAACATTATCAGGTGTAATTGGCGGTGACGAATTTTTACTTACCCACAGCGGCAGCCTTGTTGAGCAGGAATTACAGCAATGGGCAAATTCAAAGCTGCTCAGGCATCGCATGGGAAAGGTACGCGGCAGGGTAACGACCGATGGTACTTCGGCAATATTACCCGGTAAAATGATCCAGATAAATGGCGTAGGCGACCGTTTTGCAGGTAATTTATACGTAACTGCCATACGCCACGAAATACAAAAAGGTAACTGGTTAACCACCATGCAATTTGGTGTAGAACCCGAATGGTTTGCCCAAACATACGAAGTAGAACAGCCTTCGGCAGGCGCATTGATACCTGCTATACAGGGGTTGCAAATTGGGATTGTAACGAAGTTGGAGAGTGATCCGGATGGTGAGAATCGCATACAGGTGCGTATACCGGTTATTGACACACAGGACGACGGGATATGGAGCCGGGTATGCACGCTGGATGCGGGCAACAACAGGGGCACATTTTATTTGCCTGAGATTGGCGACGAAGTGATAGTTGGTTTCATAAATAATGATCCGCGCCATGCAGTAACATTAGGAATGGTAAACAGCAGTAAAAACCCTGCTGCCCTTACCGCTGCCGATAAAAACGACGAGAAAGGATATACCAGCCGCAGTGGTATGAAAATGATATTTAATGATGATAAAAAGACCATCGACATTGAAACGCCTGCCGGGAATAAGTTTTTAATATCCGAGGATGAAAAGGCCATTAAAATGACTGATCAGAACGGCAACAAGTTTACGATGGATAAGGATGGGATAAAGTTGGAAAGCATAAAGGACATTGTATTAAAATCACAAAACGACTTTAATGCTTCGGGATTGAATGCAACGCTTAAAGCCGATACACAGGCTACGTTAAAGGGAGGTTCGGGAGCTGAGTTATCATCAGGTGGTAGCACAGCTGTAAAAGGAAGTATGGTTCAAATAAATTAACAATTAAAATATAAAAATATGCCGGCAGCAGCAAGAGCAGGAGACATGCATACATGCCCATTAGTTACAGGGGTAGTGCCGCACGTAGGCGGGCCAATATTGCCCCCGGGATGCCCTACTGTACTTATAGCGGGCATGCCTGCTGCAAGGGTTGGAGATATGCTCACCTGCACAGGGCCTCCTGACACGATTTTACAGGGCTCGTCCACCGTAACAATTGGTGGCATGCCTGCAGCACGAATGGGCGACCCTACGGCACACGGTGGTACAATAATATTAGGCGCGCCCACAGTAATGATTGGTGGTTAAACAATTTAAAATAAGAAGATTTTGGCACAGCAAACATATACCAACGACGACTTTTTAGGCAAGGGCTGGAGCTTCCCTCCCACTTTTAACATACAAAGTAAAAGTGTGGAAGTAACCGCCAAGGAAGTTGACATACAAAAAAGCCTCGAAATATTGCTTACAACAACCATAGGAGAGCGTGTAATGGAACCGAAATATGGCTGTAACATGGGTGACCTGGTTTTTGAACCATTAAACACAACTACAAAAACAATAATTATAGATCGCATACAAACTGCCATTCTATACTTCGAGCCACGCATTGATGCAAAAAATATAACCCTCGATACCACTTCCGAAACTGAGGGCCTGGTATTGGTGGTAATTGAATATATGGTGCGCAGCAGTAACTCGAGGTTCAACTTTGTCTATCCATACTATAAGGACGAAGGAACTGAAATACAAATTATAACAACAAATACACAGGTAGCCTAACAAAAAAATATATGGCCTGCAACGAATATAAAAATCCTTTACAGCGTGGTGGTACTGACCAGCAACAACGACAGCTTGCTGCGCTTAAAAGCGATTATGTATTGATAGACGAGCGCGATTACAAAGAATGGATTGTATTTGCAAACCAGTTTGCTGCCTACATAAATTATTACGATGAAACCAACAATGCTACCAACAGCTGGCAGCCATTCTTTAATTCGGATATCTCTGCAGTTATAGGCACTATTGCCATACAGGATATAAACGAATACCGGCTGGCCATTAAGGAAAAATTTGATGCCATACGTAACCCGGTAAATAAAACCAATACCAATCTTTTAAAAGGAACTTTAAACGACCTGTTTAGTGGGGTAATGACCTTAACACTGGCTTTGGATTTTTACTGCTTTAAACTTCCTGATAACAACCCGCTTAAAGCTACCATTCAAAACCTGATAACTACAAAACTTCAAAAATCATTAACAACGTTATTATCCTATTATAAGGCAGCATACAATACTAATCATACCTTATCCCTGGTAAAAGATACAGACAACAGTAAGTGGATCATATTAAACCATGCAGTCGAAAATCCGCAGACTATATTAACTACTGAAAATCTTTCAGCAATCTGGCTTACTGGTAGTACTTCGTTAAAAACTTACTACCAATCTATTCCCGTTAACGCAAAAATATTTGGTACTGCAGCTACAGCCGAAGAAAAGATCATACATGCCTCAAATCACAATCTGTTTACAGGTGTTTTCGATACTTTTTTGCAGATATATACCCGCATTATAAACGAAGCTGAAAGCCAGCTATTAATTACGCTTGCTTCGGATAATACACACACACCGCATTACGCATTATTTATCACCTTCCTTAAACTGTTTAAGGTAGCCCGCGAAAGCCTTAATACTTTAACGCAACGCCATCTCGATTTTTATTATCAGCAGGTGTTGCAACTTGTACCAAAAAAAGCAACGGCAAGCAGCGCACACGTTGTGCTGGAGCTTGCCAAGCAGGTTGATGAGTTTATGCTGTCGAAAGGCACTGCTTTTAAAGGGGGGAAGGATGGCCTGGGTAAAGATGTTGTGTTTACGCTTGATGATGATACTGTATTTAATAAAGCTGTTGTAACTAAGTTAATGAGCCTTTACAGAGGCGATAGTAACGACAAAATTGGCACAGTAATTAATGATGGCAGATGGTTTGCCTCACCGGTTGCTAATAGCGATAATGGTTTAGGTGCAAAATTAACCTCGGTAAATAGCGAATGGCACCCGTTCTTTAATAAAGTATACACCGATGGTTCATTATCTGCTATTAATATGCCTAAGGCACAGGTTGGTTTTGCAATTGCAAGCAGTTTTCTGTTTTTGAACGAAGGGCTACGTGCCGTTAGCCTTAATCTTACTTTCACCGATAAAACTTTATCCATCCCTAATCATTCAGTTGAGTGTTACGTTACCACTGCCAAAGGCTGGTACAAAGTACCGGATGGTTCTGTAACCGTTCTTCCGGCAAAAAACAGCGCGTCGCAAAACTGCTCATCGGTAAATTTCACCTTGCAGGGTAACGAACCTGCTATTGCAAACTATGATATCACTTTACACGGAGGTACATTTAAAAGCCCGCTGCCGATAGTAAAAGTGTATCTTAAAAATGAAGATGCTACCCCCTATCCATACGACGATTTAAAGCATTATATCCTCGAATCGGTAGAAGTTAATGTAGCAGTAGGTGGGAATGATATCTCACAACGGAACAACAACGGCTTAAAACAATTGCTGGTATCGGGCGATAGCGGCCCGTTTGATCCATCCAAACCCTTTCAACCATTTGGGGCTGCTCCAAGGGCCGGGGCATCTTTTGTTATAGGTAACAAAGAGGTATTCAGTAAAAAAGGCGCTAAAGTTTTAATAAACCTCGAATGGGCTAATATCCCTTCTGATTTCACCCAAATCAGCTATCCAGCCAGCAATAATATCCCTCCTGCGCATCTCGAGCAGATCAGTAACGGCTCGTGGGTAAAGGATGACGACCTTACTATATTCAGCTGGGGCTCGCCATGGAATTCGGTAACCAATTCCTTCTACGAGGCTTTTAAACTGGATGACGGGACGATTGTTGATTACAGCGCCCCTTATACTGCCTATGACAGCAACAGCATTAACGGCTTTTTAAAAATAACCATCGATAAAGATCTTGGCTTTGATCAATACCAGGCAGACCAGATTGCTTATTTAATTACCTTGGCTAATAAAGGCACCTGGGACCCTACCAAACCCATTCCATTTAAACCTTACACACCTACTATAAAATCTATTTATATCAGCTATACTGCTGGTACAAATAGCAAATTAAATCAGGCTAGCCAGGACGAATTTGATGCGCGTACAGCCCAGTACTACCATCTTTCGCCCTTTGGCGAGGCCGAGCAGAGCACATGGTTAAACCCTAATCAAAATGATGTTTATGTATTCCCGCAGTTTAATCACGCTGAGGAAAGTTCTGTTGTTGATGATATTGCCGAGTTTTTAATCGGCATTGAAAATTTAACGGCAGAACAAAGCGTAAATATCCTTTTCCAGGTAGTTGACGGCACCAGCGATCCGGTGGTTTCTATCTTTAAAAACCTTATCACCTGGAATTATCTTTCAAACAATACATGGAAGGCATTTACCGACCAGCAAGTAGTAGATAATACCAACTATTTAAGGCAATCGGGCGTTATCTCCTTTCAGATCCCAACGGGTGCCACTACCGATAATACATTGATGCCCGCAAATTATTTGTGGATAAAAGCATCCATTTCTATCCCAACCGATCCTAAAGCTCCTCCCGGTTCCAATAAGCCCGGAGCGGTATGCAAGTTATTAGATGTACTGGCACAGGCAGCACAGGTAACATTCGTCGACAACGGCAACGATCCGGCTTTTTTAAGCACAGCATTGCCAGCCAATACCATCAGCAAACTAGTAGACACGCAGAGCACAATAAAAAAGATCACACAGCCCTACCCTTCTTTTGGCGGTAAGCCTGTTGAAAATAATGTAAGCTTTTATCAGCGTGCCAGCGAGAGGCTGCGCCATAAAGACCGCGCAATTACCATTTGGGATTATGAACGGCTGGTATTAGAGGCCTTCCCCGATATTCATAGGGTAAAATGCCTTAACCATACCAGCTATAATAACGGCAAGTTAAACGAGGATGCGCCTGGCTATGTAACCGTAATTACCATTCCCGATTTAACCAATCATAACGAAATAAACCCATTGCGCCCTTATACCAATGCCGATACCATTGGAAAAATACAGGCTTACCTGCAGCAACGCATCTCGTGCCAAGTTAACCTGAATGTTAACAATCCCATTTTTGAGGAGGTGCAAATGGTGTTTAAGCTGAAACTGGTGGAGGGAAAAGATTACAGCTACTACAGCAAATTACTAAAAGACAGCATCACCCGGTTTTTAAGCCCATGGGCTTACGGGCAGGCCGACGATGTGCAATTTGGCGGTAAAGTTGAAAAATCGGTATTGATAAACTTTATCGAATCGCAGCCTTATGTTGATTATATAACCGATGTTCAGTTATTCCTGTTAAGCTCCGATCCAAATGTTGTTCCCCAGGATCAGGACGAAATAACTGCAACAACAGCTATATCCATATTGGTTTCGGTACCGGCAGATAAGCACAAGGTCACAGAAATTGACGATGCAGATGCAGCAGAGAATACGGTAACGTGTACAGATACTTATAAAATATAAACCTGATCATACAATTGTAATGGCAGATAATGTAACCATATTAAAAAATCCACAATTGCCGGCTTCGCAGGATTATAATTATCTGCGGGCACAGGGGATGGAATACATAGAAGCCCTGGGCAATGCCCTTTGGACCGATTATAACATACACGATCCGGGTATTACTATACTCGAAGCACTATGTTACGCCATAAGCGACCTTGGTTACCGTTCATCGTTTGATATTAAGGATATTATAGCCTTGCCGCCCAAACAGGCTCCTGATCCGGATATGCAAGCGCTGTACACTGCTAAAAACATCCTAACAGTTAACCCCTGGACAACAAGCGATTTCCGCAAACTGATGATTGATGTTGATGGCGTGAAAAACGCCTGGATGAATTGCCTGCAATGCCCCTGCGATATATTCCTGTATGCCAACTGCCTTAAAAGTGCGTTACAGTACACTCCAACCGATCATACGGTAATTATAAAAGGAATGTATGATGTAAAGGTGGAGTTTGAGGACGATGCTACAGAAGGAGACCTTAACAGCGGCAAAATTTTACATACATTTTATTTTATAAGCGATGTAGTGAATAATATCACTTCATCGGCAGTGATCGAAATGCGCCTGCCATCGCTCAAAGCCCTGGAGGGTGATGATGCCTTAATGGCCTACTTTACCAGCCCTGTAAGTGCTTTGCAATCAGTTGATACACAATTCATATCGGGTAATAAAAATGATAACACAGATATTCCCCAGGCCGATCTGGGCAAAGCCTTGCGGAACCCGCTTTATGCCACATTTAACATCACGCTCGATCCGTTACAGGTAAACTTGCCGGGCGGCAACCAATTGCTAATGGTTGATAAACCTTTTACCATTTGGTTTAACAACGATGCAGATAGAAAAGCTATTCAGTTAGCTGATATAAAAGCAGCAATAAATGATATTACCGATCAGGGTATCATTTATAATTATTTAGAGAAAATAAAATCGGCCAACATCATTATTGCGGCAGTTAGGGACACATTGCAGGCCCACAGGAACCTTTGCGAAGATTACTGCAACATTACTGCTGTTGAAACTGAGGATATAGCCATTTGCGCCGATCTAGATGTTACAGCCGACAGTGATATTGAACAAATACTGGCACAGGCTTATTACCTGATTGATCAATACTTTAGCCCGAATATTAATTTCTACTCTTTAACCGAGATGGTACAATCTGGCTTACGGATTGATGAAATATTTGATGGGCCACCGCTAAACAGCGGTTTTATAAAAGACGATCAGTTACAAGCCGCACAACTGAAAACCGAGCTGCATACTTCAGACATCTATGCCATATTAATGAATATCCCGGGAGTATTGGCTGTGCGCGATCTGGTGCTGTCGCCTTACAACGATGAGGGTTTCCGCCAAAAAGGCGAGGCCTGGGTACTTGGTGTTGATCCGGGCAAACAAGCCCGGCTTTATGTTAACGGCAGCAAATTCCTGGTATTTAAAAATGGCTTACCATTTTTACCTAATAAGTCCGAACTTGAGGATACACTAAATGTGATCAAAGGCAATAACCTTCGCCCTAAATTTGCAGCCGGCGAAAATGAGCTGCCTGTACCCGTAGGTAAATATCAGCCGCTTACCGAATACTTCCCGGTACAATACTCCTTACCGCAAACTTATGGCGCCGGCTATTTTGGTCTGCCGTCAAATGTAAGCGATCAGCGTAAGGCACAGGCCCGGCAGCTTAAGGCATATCTGGTATTTTATGAGCAGCTTCTGGCTGATTACCTTGAACAGCTAAGCCATGTTAAAGATTTGATGTCGTTAAGTACCAGCGTTAATAAAACCTATTTCAATCACATATTTACCAACAGCGAAATAAAGGATATAGAATCTGTTTATACTATAACACAGGCCGATCTTGATACCTTAAACGAAAGCCAGACTACGTTTTTGAGCCGCAGGAACAGGTTTTTAGATATGCTGATGGCGCGTTTTGCCGAGCAGTTTAATGATTATGCCTTAATGCTTTACAGCTATACCGACAATAAAAAAATAGCTGATGAAATATTAATTAACGATAAGATAGCATTTATAAAGGATATCCCTTTTACCAGCAGCAACCGCGCAAGGGCTTATAATTATAAAGATGCCGCCAATATTTGCAGCGATAACAATATAGCAGGTATTAAAAAGCGTATCGAGCAGATTTTGGGCTTGAAACAATTTGATGATTACATTGATGTATTCGACATTACAGATACTGGCGGCAACCCTATAAAACGCCCATGGAACTTAACAGATGATGATGGTAAAGTATGGCTGGTGAGCAAAGCCGATTATTTGAGCTACCAGCCCGAAGATGCCCGCCTAAAAGCCAAGATTGACGCCAATAATGCTATCAAATACTTTACCGATGCTACCAAATATTCAGTAAAAAAGATCAGCGGGCATTGGAATATACTGGTTAGCAATAATGTAAGCCAGGTAATTGCACAATATCCAGCCACTTTCAGCAAAAGCGCTGATGCTACTGCTTATATAAGCGTTATAGTAACCTTTATACAGGACCTTGTTGCAGCCAATAAAATATTTGTTGTTGAACATTTATTATTAAGGCCGCACAACCGGCCGGGTGGTGTTATTGCGGGTGGCGATGCTTTGTTGCCTATTTGTATCACTGCAAATTGTAATATATGTGGCGATGAAGACCCATACAGTTTCCGCCTGACTATAATAATGAACGGCGAAAACGGGTTAGCAAATTCGGGCATACAATTCCGCCGCTTTGCCGAGAATACCATACGGATGGAAGTACCCGCACATTTGGGTATCAAGATCTGCTGGGTTTCAAACGCGCAGTTACAAACATTCGAGAAACTATACTGCGCATGGGAAAACGAGCTGGCCAAGCCAATTCCCGATGTTGTACTGTTAAGCAATAAACTCAAAAGTCTGATAGACGAGTTTAGCCAGTTAAAGAATATTTATCCAAAAGCTACACTGCACGATTGTGTGGATGGAGACGACCAAAAGAGTGTGTTTTTAAATCAAACTGTTATTTAAAATAATTTGTTATGCAGCCTTCGCAATTTAACTATCCAGAGTTTGTGGCCGACCAGGTGCTCACGAGTACCAATCTTAACGACCTCTTTTCCTACCTCGATGAGCAGGAAAGGCTAACGCGCGCTAACCTTATTGGGATTGGCGTTGTTTGCGGACTGGAAATAACAGTAAATGCCGCCGGTACGCAGCTTACCATATCTCCGGGTTGTGGCATTACATCAGGTGGGTATCTGGTTACCTATCCAGGTGCTACACTTACCGAGTATAAATCGTATAATGCGATTAAACCTATCAATTACGAAAAATTTGTTAATATCCCGCTGCAAAAACAACTCTACCTGTTAGATCAGCTTTTTGAAAGCGCTGTAACCGACGGCACAACTCAGCTAAGTAATGCATATCTGCAGGATAAAGTAGTAATGCTATACGTTGAACTGCTGGAAAACAGTGTAAAAAATTGCGATCCAGGCAGTTGTGACGATAAGGGCAAAAATGTTGATATCAGCTTTATACCGCTGCTTATCAGCAAAACAGATGCTGCCGCGCTCCAAACAACTGCTTCTGGTTACGATAACAGTGGCTTTCAAACATTGCCTATTTTAAAACTGCCAAGGTTTAATGTACCTGCAAGCATACTGCAGTCAACCACTCAATTGCTCGAAGAATACCGCAAAGTATTAAGCACCACACTGATAAGCAACATTCAAACAGCATTAACAAAAACTTACAACATATTGCTGCCGCTGATAAAGGACATTTATCCAAATAACCCGTTTGCAACGCTTAATACCGACTTTGCCTTTATAAATAATAATATAACAGCGCTCGAAGCAACCAACCTTCAGTATTATTACGACCTTTTCAGTGATATTGAATTAGCTTACAGCGAGCTTCGCGAAACCGGCATCGAAGTCTTCAGTATGTGTTGCCCAGATATCAATCTTTTCAGGTTACACTTATTATTAGGCGAAGCTGCTACAGGTAATCCGCTTGTAAAATCTGCTTACAGGCAATACTTTATTCCTTCGCCTGTAATGGAATGTCATTGCAAGCAAACACAACAGTTACGCTGGCTGTTTAAGCGTATCCAGTTGTTACTTCAAAATTTTTATGCCAGTTTCGCAGCAAGCGGCAATTTTGGGCAGATATATAATTTCGGACAGCTTTTTAACAATACATTAAATACAACCATTAAAATTACCCCAAGCAGTTTGGGTAAATTCCCACTGGCAAAAAAAGCAATTCCGTTTTATTATCTCCCGGTTGATGGAACCGATAAACTTGTTGATAACTGGGATATTGAAAAAACAGCTAAAGGCGAAGCCGATCTTAATTTGTCGTACAATTCAAACCTTTATGCCACTGAAGACTCCGTGCTCAACCCATTGAATTATGATCTGGAACCGTATAATTTTCTGCGTATCGAGGGTCATATTGGTAAATCATATACAACAGCGTTAAAAAGCGTAATCAACTTAAGGGATACTAACCGCCTTCCGTTTGATGTTGTAATGCTTGGTACCGACCTTGTATCCCTTAAAACGGCATTGGCTGATTTAGGGAAAACAAACACGGTAGAGCACCTGGTTAATAAATATGCAGATCTGACAAAAGGGCCCTGCCAGTTCCAGGACCTAAATGCACAATATGATATTCTTATTGCCGAAATAATCTGCCAGCTATGTAAAACTACAAAGTATTTCTACGGATTAAATTATTTCCAGATGGATAATCCGCCAGCTGGTGTGGTTTCAAAATTACCATTGCTGCACAAATGTGACCCCACATATTTGGTACTGCCCGGAACCATAGGCTTTTTATTTGAAAGATACTACCAGGACTACAAAAATTATAGCATTAATGATGTAATGTTTGCCCGTTTAGAAAATCAGGGTTATTTTAACAATGATAACAATATCTATTTCAGGCTCATATTAGCACTCGAAAATTTATACGAAACCTTTACCTCGACGTTAGGTAATTTTGATTACAATACTTTTTTACTGGCCTATAAAAGGCTAATTGATGTAACTGGTTCAGTAAAAGATGCGCTTACAAATCCGCCGGTTGAAGGTACAGCAGATACTGTGGTACAGCTTGACAGGCTGGTGGCATTATGTATTCTAAGACCTATAGAAGCCCTTTATAAAGATTACCTTATCAGGTGGATCCGTGTGATGATGCTGCAAAAATTCGGATATTTTGCACGTAAACATCCCGGTATTCAGCATAAAGCAGGTGTTCCAATGGGGGGCACGTTTATTATGGTTTATCATGAGTCACCACCGAATGCCACCACAAATACATCTGCTCCGGCACATGGAAATATTGATGTTGGTAATCTCCCGGTTTTTCATGGCACAAGTGTTAAAACATCAGGTAATATAGTAGAAGAAAAAGCAAGCAAGGCTAAAGCCAAAGTATTTAAAGAGAGTGATGGTACCCAGGCGTCCTCCTTTGCCTCAGGCTCAGTAAAAGATACGATGAACACTGAGCAAAAAGCGGCTGCAGGAAGTGCTGTGCATGCAGGCAGCGGGCAATCTTTCCCTATGCCTTCATTTAACATTGGCTCTATATCAAACATTAATGATCTTAAAATTTTTGCAGCAGACAATAAGATACCGTTTGAAGATTTACTTATACTATGGCAACTGAATGATGGCGGAGGTTCTTCTATTGCCGACGTTATTCCTGATATTGCAAACGGAACAGTTATTGCCGATTTTTATTTGCCATACCTCTGCTGTTCAGACTGCCCTCCTATACAATATACAGTTAATGAGGTGCAGGAAAACGTTACTATCTCTTTAAACCCTGCAACATTCTGCAGCGGAGATTCCGCAGCTTATGTCATAACTGTGACCCCAGCAGATAGTGATGTAAGCGGCGAAGGAGTTTCAAAGGATGGTAGCGGCAAATATGTGTTTACCCCGTCGGCTGTCAAATTTGTAAACGCGACCGACAAATCGAAAGATATTACCTTAACCAACAGCGCATTCGGGCAGAGTGTTACTACAAAAGTTACCGTTTTCCAAAAACCAGTAGCCGAATTTACAGCAACAGCAATAGGCGGAGGGAATGTGGTAACCATTGTAAATAACTCATCAGTTTACGCTGATAAATACACATGGGATTTTGGTGATACCCAAACATCGATCGATAAAGATCCCGCGCCACATACTTACGATACAGATGGCCCGTATACAATTTCGCTTATAGCCGCAAATGGCGTTTGCAGCAGCGACAAGGCAACTCAAACGTTTACCATAACTACACCCAATGTAGATATTGAGATGGCTAAAACCGAATTTTGCAGTGATGATCCGGCCAGCTATCCAATTACAGTTAGCCCTGAAGGCACTTCGGTAGATGGTGAGGGCGTAACCTTGCTGCTTAATGTTGGTTATCAATTTTCGCCAAGCCGGGTATCGTTAAATGGCAATCCAAACAAACCTATTGCTATAACTGCAAAGAAAGGCAGCAAGATGAATAGTATTGGTGTTATGGTATTCCAGAAACCTGTTGCAAGCTTTACCCAGCATATTTTTGATAGCAACCCGACTGATGTTATACTTACTAATAATTCATCAGCATTTGCAACCAGCGTCCTTTGGGATTTTAATGATGGCAGTACCTCAACCGAGTTTTCTCCCGGACATCATGTTTATGCAGCCGGCGGCGATTATACAATAAGCTTAACAGTGTACAATGAGAGTTGTCAAACCACGCAGACAGTTCCGGTTACTATTAATTTACCAAAACCAAGCATTAATATTAATCCAAAGGAGTTTTGTCATCGTGATGACAGTAATTATCCCGTTATTACAGGCCCTAACGGTGGCCTGGTACAAGGAGAAAGCATTACATTAGATGACAGTGGCGTTTATCAATTTAAACCTGCTGGTGTTAATTTGAATGGGGCACCGCAAAAGGTTGTAACCTTAACTAATACATTAAATGGCTTCACGGTGCCGGTTGATGTAATTGTTTATGAATTCCCTACCGGGCAGTTTACTTACCAGGCAAACGGGTTAACAGTTTCATTTTTTAGTGCCGGAATAACTCCTGCTACTCAGTTTAACTGGAGTTTCGATACGCAGGGAACTGCAACTGGTCCAAATCCTATGCATACTTTTACCATTCCACAGACTATTAATGTTACCGTTATAGCTACAAATGGTATATGTCAAAATACAATAACCCAACCAGTTACAGTTGGGCAAACCGTAGTTACCCAGCCTGATAAAACCTGCCTGCCTTTGAGCAACGCAATAAAGATGTTTGGCGATCTTAAAAATGTTAACACCAAGTATTTCACCATCTTCGTAAAGGCCACAAAGGGCCAGTATCAGGAAATGCAGGCTTTCTTTGCCGCCATCACCGATGCCGACAGCCTGAGTGTGGCCGATCAGATCACTTTGTTTACACAACAAAACACGGTTGCTTTATTGCTCAAATGGATAACACAGCTTACAGCTATGTTCAAAGAGCAGATAACTTTGGCATCAATTATAGCCAAGCTGATAGATATATTGGAAGAATTGATTGAACATATTGCGTGCATCCAATCTGAAGACATAAATAAAGCTCAATTACCGATGGTTGAACCACTGACTGCGATTTTAAATTTCTGCAACCAGTTTTCAACCATTCTCAGCACAGCCACTGATATTCAGAAAGAACAGTATGCTGCTGCATTACAGTTAATGAACGATTTAATAGCCGATTTAAATGCAGAGGTTGGCCGCACTAATGCAAATCACGAAAATACTACCAAACCAAGGTATGTAGCTTTATTGAAAAAAATAATATTGGCTGTACCTCATTAAATAACCTATTAAACAATTTAATTTTTGGAAACAAAAAGCAGCATAAATAATCTTTCATTTCAATTGCAATACAATGGCAATACGGATGGTATTGCCTTAAAAAAAACCACCGAGAATGTAATTGACCGTAAGTTTTTGCCTGCTTTAGAACAATTATTAGATAAATACAGCCCAGAAGAAAGCGTATTGACCATTGAAAGTATAACCTGCGATGTTAAAGTTGAAGAGAACGATCTAAACGATGTACTCACAAGGAAAATTATGGAACAGTTGGAAAAGCAACTGGTGGAAAAACTTTCGCTGGCACATCAGGATCAAAAGCCGCAATCTATAGAACTGCGTTTCGCTGAGACCCTGTTATTCTATTTGCAAAACGGTTATATGCCCTGGTTCGCAACCATAACCACCAGGCAGCAGCTTAATGAATTTATTATTCGCCTCTCAGGGTCAACAGTAAGTGCAGATATCCCGGATGCATTTTTTAAATTATTAAAACAGGATGAGGTGGTTAACAGGATCTGCAATGATTTTGATGACATCACATTCTGGGCCTTTTTCAGGTTTTTGCTGGCAAATACTAATGAAGCTATAATAAGCATCTGGCAAAAAGATTATACTGTGTTTATTACAGCCAAAAACCTGCGCGTCAATACAGCAGTAATTGCTTATTTATACAAAAGAGCATTGCTAAAAAGTATTGCTTTATACCAAAGCAGCCAGGCACTGCAAGTGTTGGCTGAAGTAAACCAGCAGTTTGTACAATTCTTTTTGGCTGAAGCCGAACTTGAGCATAAGTTATTTACCGGACCATCTCCTGCCGTTTTGCAGCTGGACAGTAAATTAAGCAACCAGGTTTTACAGGAAGAGTTGGTGCAAAAAGCTGCATCCCAAATAAAAGCGACTGAGGCAGACACACTAAATCAAACTAAAGATAAGGCCGAAAAGGATAATGATCCTAAAAAGAAAGATGCTAAATCAGTAAGTGACCCAGTTTATATCAATAACAGCGGGTTGGTAATTATTGCGCCTTATCTTGGTATGTTTTTCAAGAAAATGGATGTTACAGATGATGAAAATAAAATAACAAAACCGGTAAAAGCAATTACATTGCTAAACTACATTGCCACAGGCAGTAAAACCTTTGCCGAATTTGAAATAGTATTCCCCAAATTGCTTTGCGGCCTCGAACCTGATTTTGCACTAACTGCACCCTATACAGTTACACCAAAAGATATTGAAATAATAAACGACCTGCTTACTTCTGTTATCCATAACTGGCCGATATTAAAAAACACCTCGATTGAGGGTTTGCGGGGTACCTTTTTATTAAGAGAAGGAAAACTTACCTTTAAGCATAATACGCATCAACTAAAAGTGCAGCGAAATGCTGTAGATGTTTTACTCGAACAACTGCCATGGAATATCAACATGATTAAGTTGCCCTGGATGGAATACCTGTTAACTGTAGATTGGATATAAAATATGACATCTACCACTGAAAAAACGGCCAAAACAACCAGCATAGCCCCTAAACAGGCTGATGGGACTTGTTTTTTCCGGAAAGCGGAAGACCCCTCATTTTTTCAGTCGAACGATAGGCCGGCATTTTTTTCTGGTGCCGCTATTCAGCCTAAACTATCAGTAAGTACTCCTGATGATCCACACGAAAAAGAAGCGGATCAGGTTGCCGATCATGTCATGCGTATGCCAGATACTGTTGCCACGCCTGTGAATAACAGCGTACAGCAAAGCGATGACCTGCAACGTAAGGAAGAGGAAGAACATACAGAAATACATCCAAAACTGGAAACGCCCGCTATTACCTCTTTGCAATGTAAGCAGCAGGGCCGGTCCATACAGCCCCGTTTAATGCCATCTATTCAACGGAGCGTTAACGAAGAAGCAACAATGGATAGCAGCGATGCTGCTTCGTCCGGATACCATAGCGAAGGCCACTTGTCATTAAAAGCTATGCCGTTGTGCCGCAGCCCTGGCACGCAGGTACATGACCGCGGACCACCAGCTGCAAGCTCAAATTTTGAGTCTGCACTATCTTCCAGTAAGGGGAATGGCAGCGCTTTGCCTTCCGGTACTATGGAAACTATGAATACACGCTTTAATACTGATTTTAGCGGCGTACGCATACATACCGGGTCTACGGCCGAAACATTAAGCAGCAGTATAAATGCACAGGCGTTTACGCATGGCAGTGATATTTATTTCAATACCGGCAAGTTCCAGCCAGGTACTGAGAGTGGCGGCTTATTGCTCGCTCATGAGCTTACCCACACTATACAGCAGGGCAGCGTTTCGCAGCCTGCGCAAGGAAATTCTGTATCAAGGAAACCTATGGTGCAGCGCATGGCCTCTGACCGGCCTGTGCCTTCCCAGTTAAATAACGCCGTAGCAAAAGCTAAAGGTGAGGTTGGTAAAGTAAATGCCAACGAAGCAGGCCCCGACGGTTTCCGCACCGGATGGCCAAGGCTTATTGAATATTTTAAAACCACATTAGGCGAGGATAAAGTTGTTGCCGAAGGCCAGCCTGGCACAGCCGGAGCTGTCTCTGAAGGCGATATTAAAAAGAAGAGAACAGTAGACAATGCGTTGCCGCCTGCAAATCCACGCCCTGCCGACGGGCCATATTCACGTGATGCAATGCCGAGCTGGTGTGGCATTTTCGCATTTTGGAGCCTCCACAAAGGCGGTGTACCGCTTAAAAAGTGGATCATCGGCGGCCCTCCTGCTGTCGACCTGAATGCTGCATATCCACCTGGCTATATTCCTAAAGCAGGAGATATTGCTTATCGCAACGCCTTCTCACATTATGCCCTTGTTGAAAAAGCATCGGGCGATACAGTTACAACTATTAATGGCAATACCTCAGGCGAAAACAACCTTGGCGCGCAGATCCAGGTTAAGGATCATCCGCTAAACACCTGGACTGCATTTTTCGATCCGTTAATGATGATGAATGGTCAGCTGGGTTCGGGTGAAGAGGCAGTCTCGGATGAAAAACCTAAAACATTAAAAGAATTAAGGCAGGAACTATTCCATGTAAACCGTAAGGAAGACCCTGATAACGCAGAGCATGAACACGCTGAGGGGGCCGAAGAAGTACATGTAAATGCAAAACCTGAATTAAGTAGCTGGAGTGTTGATTCCAATGGTTCACTTAATCAGGGCGGGGGTAGCTCCCCTCCTGCCGTACAAACAAAAGAAGAACCTGTTCATAAAGATGAAGAGCCGCAAAAAGATGAAAAACAGCATGAACCGGTAACTCATGAGATCCAGAAGAAGGCAGATAGTGGTGATGAACATGGCGACGCGGATGTACACGCACCTGAGGTTCAGCTCAAGATCAGCAAAAAGGACATACAGCGGTCGTGGCTGGATAGTGCATTATCGGTAGTTAATTCGGCTATTGATTATGTGGGTCAGGGCCTTGAAGCAGGTAAACGCCTGCTGCTTGGCCAGGCACGCGATTTTGCAATGGCAATCCCTGGTTATCGTGCATTGGGTGTTGTATTGGGCGAAGACCCGATAACCAACGAGGTAATTGAAAGGAACGGCCATAACTTTATTGAAGCTGCATTCGGTATTATGCCGGGCGGCCAGATGCTGCATGATAAACTGGAAGAGCTTGGTGCACTTACTGAGGCTGAGGCCTGGGTTGATGCACAGATAAATGCACTGGTATCCGTGGTTCATGGCATCGAGAGTGATATTGATCATTTCTGGACTTCCCTTGCACTTACCGATCTGGGGCATCCGCAGGCTGTATTTGAACGGATTGGAAATATCATTCATAACACCATAAAAAGTGTTGTCGATTTTGCTGTAAATGCAGCAACACAACTGCTTACCATAGTAAAGAAATACCTGCTCGATCAACTGGTTTCATTTATCCGCAACCATACAACGGCATATCCGCTGCTTACGGTTATTTTAGGGGAAGATCCTGTAACAGAACAGCATGTAGACCGAAATGGCACCAATATACTCAATGCTCTTCTGGAATTGGGTGGAGAGGCTGGCCGCGAACAACGCCGCCAGATGCAGGATACCGGTAGCTTTAAAAAGGTTGCCGACTATATAGACCGCGGTATACATGTATTTAGTCATGCTTACGATCAGATCAAGCAGGGCATTGCAAGCATTTGGGATCATGTATCTATCGATAGCCTGATGCATCCGATAGATACCTTTAACACCATTTACGAAACCTTTGCCGCACCAGTAAGGCAAGTATGGGATTTTGTGAGCGAGGTTGGCGCTGCCATACTGCGCTTTATAAAAGAAGTATTAATGGTGCGCTTGGCCACATGGGCCCGTACTGTTAGGGGCTATTACCTGGTAACCGTTATTATCGGCAAAGATCCGTTTACCGATGTTATAATACCTCGCAATACCGAAAATGTAATCCACGGCTTTATGAGCCTGATGGAAGGTGGCGAAGAACAGTTTAACCAGATGAAAGAGTCTGGGGCAATTGACCGCACAACTCAGCGCGTTAATGCAGCTGTCGAGCGGCTGAATATGACACCGGCATCAATTGTTCAGCTTTTCATAGATCTGTGGCATAGTTTCAGCTTAAATGATCTGATACACCCTATCGATGCATTCCAGCGCATTATACACAGGTTTGGCGAGCCTATTGGCCGCCTCATCGCCTTTGTGATCGAGATCATTAAGATAGTGATTGATGTGATCATGCAGATCATGAACTTCCCTACCGATCTAATCAGGAACATCATTGCCAAGGCCATGCTGGCTATTGACATGATCAAGCGTGATCCGATAGGCTTCCTTAAAAATCTGCTGAAAGCCATTAAGCAGGGCTTTATGCAGTTCTTCAACAATATAGTTAGCCACCTCATATTCGGGCTGACGGGCTGGCTGATGAGCGAACTTAAAGATGCGGGTGTACCTGAACTTACCGATACTTCCTTACGCGGGGTGATTACCTGGGTGCTTGCTGTGCTCGATCTGTCGATGGAAACTATCTGGCGCAAACTGGCAGAGCATCCACGCATTGGCCCGCAAAGGGTAGCTCGTATCCGAAGTATGATCAATACACTTGAAGGCATCTGGACATTTATACGAGATGTTCAGGAACGTGGTGTAGCGGCTATTTGGGATAAAATAAAAGAACAACTCAATAACCTGTGGGATACCGTGCTTACCAGTGTTAAAAATTGGGTAATGGAGCAAATAGTGAACCGGGTTACCGCCAGGCTGCTTTCAATGCTCGATCCTACTGGTATTATGGCAGTTATAAACAGCGCTATTGCGTTGTATAACGCCATACAATCATTCATTAAATACCTGCGCGAAATGTTACAGGTAGTGAACTCGTTTGTGGAGGGTGTTGTGGAAATTGCAAGCGGCAATACCCAGCGCGCTGCTGACTTCCTTGAAGGAGCGTTGCACCGTGCCATGCCAATAGTTATAGGCTTCCTTGCCAACCAGGTTGGGCTCAGTGGAATAGGGCATCGTATCGGCGAGCTTATAGTGAGTGCCCGCGCCCTTGTTGATGAGGCAATAACATGGTTGGTAAACAAAGCGGTCGAATTAGGCGGCCAGTTGCTGGAAATGGGCCGAAATGCAGTAAACGCTGTGATGAATTGGTGGCAGGATAAAGTTGAATTTACTGTAGAAGATGAGCATCATGAAATTTCGGTTGAAGGTACTGAAGAGGCCCCTCAGATTAAAGTTGCAAGTGATGATCCAAAAAGCGTAGAAGATTTGGTGCAACAGAGAAGGGATGAAATACCAACCAATCCTTTATCAGGGCCTAAAAATGCCGCCCTGACAAATGCATTGACCAAAAAGGCGGCTTTGGTTGCCTACATTCTAGCTAACAGAACGACATCGGCAAATGGAAATGTATCTACGCAAAGCCTAAAAACCTACATAGAAAGTCAGTTAACTTTAATTAAAGCTGACTTGGTACAAGGGACTGCAATTAAAAAGAAGAGAGACAAAGAGTTACCATTAACCAATGTAACTTATACAACATCAGGTAGTAGAGGTGGCACTGTTGAAGCCCGTCCTTTAACCAAATTACCAGGCAACACAAACGGATCGCCTCCTTCGCAGGATGATGCTATTCCTCCGGGCTGGCATCATATCAGAGCTATGGCCGGTAATCCGATACGCGGATGGGTTAAGGCGCACATGTTAAACGACAATTTATTTGGCCCTGGTGAAGGCTGGAACCTTTTACCTGCCAGTTCAAGGTTCAACGCTCAAATGAGAGATGGTTGTGAAAAGTGGGCTAAAGACGAAGTAGCAAAAGGCGAGATATTGCATTATAAAACAGTAGTAAAAAATTGGCATAGCGTGCCTGGTAACCCAATGGTAATGGACTATTTCCCGAAAGATGTAGAGGTAACCTATGGCTATATGCCTGATCCGGCAAAAGGCAGGACCGCTGAAACTACTCAACCTCTTGGCCAGTATAGAAATGATCCGCCGCCGTCAGGTGTGGCTACCGGGCCGCCAAACATTAATTTTATGACAAGAGATGTTTTAAGAGAGAAATTCAGTGAACTTGTCAATGCAGATTTGGTCTACCAAACAAGACAAACAATGCCAGGGCAGATATTTACAAGCAAAACAAATATGTTAGGTGCATTGCGCGACGCATATGGCTCCGCTTATTTTAACAGCGATGTTAAAGGTGCCGTTAATACTAAACTTGCTGCAGGTGTATTTGTGATTGTATAAAAAAGAAATGATTTAAACACATTTCTGTTAAATCAGATTAACAGAAATATGGCATGAACTATAAATAATGAACTAAACAATAAGATATGGCAACCAAAGTAATATATCGCCGCCGTCGCCGCCAGGCTCCTGCCTCTCACGACGCAAAGTTTTTCAAAAAGGAGACCGGCCAAGAACAAAGTTTTTTTGGTAATTCTCAGCATGATACTTTCTTCCAGAATCAGCAAACAACGGTGCAGCGTAAATGTGATCGTTGCGAGGGGGAGGAAAAAGAGGTTAAGCGCAGCACTGATAAAAAAGAAGAGGAGAAAAACGTGCACCGCATGGAGGATAAAAAAGAAGAAGACAAAAAGGTGCATCGTAAGGAAGACAAGAAAGAAGATAAAGAAGTGCACCGCGCTGCAGATAAAAAAGAGGAAGAGAAAAACGTACATCGTAAAGAAGAGAAAAAAGAAAACAAGGAAGTACACCGTAAGGCTGAGGCCGCAAGTACGCCTGCTACAGCAACGGCATCTTCCTACATTTCCTCCATGAACGGCAAAGGGAGCGCATTGCCTGCATCAGCAAAACAGTTCTTTCAAAATTCGATGGGCGCCGATTTCAGCGATGTAAAAATCCATACCGGGACACAAGCGGAACAATCGGCATCAGCCATAAATGCCAAAGCCTATACGGTTGATAACAATATTGTTTTTGCCGCTAATCAGTTTAATCCTGATACTAAAGAAGGAAAAAAATTGCTCGCACACGAGCTAACGCATGTAATGCAGCAATCTGGTGGTGTAATGCGTAAAGTTGCAAGTCATCATCCCGCAGCCCCTCCCGAAGGTGAACTGGAAAACACCATTGGTCATATAAGCGGTACACGACCTGCACAACCAAATGCTCAGGCTTATGGCGCCGGGGATGTAAGTGTAAAAGGGCGCACTGATGCAAATTATCAAAACAGCGAGTTTAGCACAGAAGATGTGGTTGGCCAAAAAGCTAAGGGCTGTAAGCATTGCAGCCATGTCCCCTGTGCCAACGTAAAGGGTACACTGGTATCAGTTTTCAAAGCAAATCCAACAGTTACCTTGCCAACCATGCCCGAAGGGCTTAACCCTTGCCAACAACAAAAGGTCAGGACTTTTATCGACACAACGCTTACTGCGCATGAGAATCAGCATGTTGAAGCATTCAATACCTATAATGGCGTAGTACGCACTCAATTTGACTACACCGGCTGTTATACTGAAAGAAGTCTGCACGATTACCTGCAACCTATTCACGACAAAATAGATAAGCAACGGGTAGATGCCGCAAATGCACTAAGCAAAAAACTGGATCCGCCCGGAGGATTTGTGGCTCATATCGATACCGAATCGTGCCTGGAAACGCATACACCTCCGGTTGTGCATCACCCAACACCACCGCCGCATCATTAAACAAGTTTATATTATTCTCTTAAAATCAATATCTTTATTAAATGATCCATCAGCTTAAAAAACATGTTGCATCCGGCCTCGAAGCGGCAATAGCACTATGCCGTAACCTGGTTTCCGAACGTGTGCAGGCACATTTTAATAATATTCCTTTTAATGTAGCTAAGTGGTTTAAAGAACAGGCTGAGATCAACCCCGATCCGTTGGAATCTATCTCTTCGATAGATAATTTTGAAACATGGTGTACGGTAATGCTGGTATTAATGCCGCATGTTCAGCCAAATTTCTTCGAGTCCATTATTATGGAACACCTGCCAAATGGCGGCGATTTTTCGGAGATTGGGGGCGTAAAGGCAACAAATCACCGTGGTATGTTGCCAACAGGCGAAACGCTCCAGTTTATTCTTGCCGGAACGGATGTGAACCAAAGAATAAAGTTGCAGCAATTATTCAGTGAGGAACATTTTTTTTACCGCGAAGGTATAGTATGGCTGGAGTCTGTAAAAGAAGGCGAGCCAATAATGAGCGGGAGGATAATATTAAGCCAGGAGTGGATCGACAAAATTTTGCTGGGCAGAGAAAGCTCACCACGTTTCGGGCTCGATTTTCCTGCTAAAAAAATAAATACCGATTTTCAGTGGAGCGATGTGGTGCTGCACCCCCGTACCATGAATCAGATAAACGATATTGCTATATGGCTGAAACATCACGAAAAATTCAATACGGATGCCAATCTGCGCGTAAAGGTAAAACCGGGTTATCGTGTACTCTTCTATGGACCGCCGGGAACAGGTAAAACACTTACAGCTGCTTTATTAGGTAAGGAATACGGGAAAGATGTTTACAGGATAGACCTGTCGCAAATTGTGAGCAAGTATATCGGCGAAACAGAAAAAAACCTTGAAAACGTATTCAGAAAAGCTGAAACAAAAGACTGGATCTTATTTTTTGATGAGGCTGATGCATTGTTTGGCAAGCGTACCAATGTGCAAAGCGCCCATGATAAATATGCCAATCAGGAAGTAAGTTACCTTTTACAGCGTGTTGAGGACTATTCAGGCTTAATGATCCTGGCATCAAACTTTAAAAATAATTTAGATGAAGCATTTCTGCGCAGGTTCCATAGTGTGGTCCACTTCCCTATGCCTAACGCGATGGAACGGCTCGATCTGTGGGAAAAAACCCTGCCTTCAGGTTTAACTATTGATGCATCGGTTAATATCAGGGAACTTGCTGATCAATATGAACTTACCGGGGCATCTATACTTAATGCAGTGCATTTTGCAACTCTTCAAAGTTACTCGCGTGAAGATGGCATACTGGTACATACGGATTTGGTAGATGGCGTACGAAAAGAGTTTTTAAAAGAAGAAAAGTCGATATAGAAAACCCTGTTGCCTGTTATTTAAATTTCACCTTCTGCAAATTCTCATCAACCCTGAATTGTACAATTCTTTTTATCAGCTCCACAGGCAATGGTTTATCAAACGGAAATTGGACGGAACCTTTTGCCGATTTGTAAACGGATAATTCTTTTTTAAATGCCTCCATTGCCGACACCCGAGGGTAAAAGCCGGTATGATTGGTGTGTGCTCCAAACCATACCAATATTCCATTAAATTTAAACGCAGGCATTCCGTAGCTAATAACCTCTTCCGCTTGCGGGGCAACCTCTTTAATAGCCGTGCGAAGCTGTTCCAATATTTTCTGAACATCGTCAGGAAAACCTGATATATACTCATCAACACTAAGTAGCTTTTTCATAATTGATTTTTTGAAATATCTGCTTCTGTCCTTTAATTCATAAATATAAAGGATAATCATTATTATAAAAATGCGGTTTGCCCCGAAAAAAACTATCAGGTATGTCCCACACAAAGAAATGGGATCACATTTGCTATTTCAAAAAGTTTATCAATAGCAGGGTCATTCATTATTATATATTCAAACTCATTATCCGAATGTGCCTTTAATAAAATACATACGCTGTCGTCATTCAATACATTACCATACTTTACTATTTTATTTTTGTTGTATAAGCCTCTATAGTAATCCTGGTGCATTCGCAAATACTTGTCGGCATATTCAAGTGTCTCTTTAATTCTTTTCAATATCACTATTACTTCATGCTGCTGCATAAATTTCTTTTCGTTTTCCATAGGTATCTTATTTAAACCAGTCAGCATGATCTTTTATGAATGCTTCGACCGTTCTTGCGGGTTTGTGCAATATTTCGGGCACTGTGTTACTTACAAACGATGCTTTACCATTACGTTGGGCCTCCGAGTAAGCCAATAATGTTTTTATGGCTATTAGTGGCACTCCTCTTTGTTCCATCAGCTGATGAGCTTCATCTGATGAAAGCGGGATAAATGTTACCTTCTCTCCTATTACATTGCTGACCAACTTTGCTATCTCCGTATAATTCAAGGCTTCGCCTCCTGTAAGCAAATAGGTTTTATTGATATGGCATTTCGGTTCAGTTAAAATTCTGAATGCTGTTTCTGCAATGTCCCGTATGTCCAGGTATGCCCTTTTGCCGTCTCCGGCAGCATCATATATTTTGCGTTCCTGTTTTACGGTTTGAGATAATTCGCCCAGCCAGTTTTGCATAAATCCATTTGGCTGTAACATGGTATACGGGATATCCGACGCTTTCAATAAGGCTTCAACATCCGCATGAACTTTTGCAAAAAACATTCCCGGAATATAAAATGGCGAGTTTTCATCAACAGCGCCTGATGACAGCTTTACAATGTGTTTTACACCAGCTGTTTTAGCTGCTTGTATAACATTGTTCTGCTCTTCCACTAAATTAGGCCCCTGCCCTGAGAGAAGAAAAACAGATCTGCTGTCTTTCATGGTATCATACAAACTTTCTTTATTGGCCATATCAGCCTCCATCCATTCAACATGGGGCATTGTTGTTGCTTTATTTTTATCCCTTGTTATTGCAATAACTTCAACATTAGCCTGCAATAGAAATTTAACTAATTCTCTTCCTATTTTTCCTGTTGCACCGAATACGGTGATATTCTTTTTGCTTTCCATTTTATAGCTTATTTTTACAGTTCCAAAGTTAAAAGCCATATAAAGTGGCTGCTAACGCGATAAGAAGTCTTATCAACGCAAAAAGAAGTATTATGGAAAAGGTCACCGATGATTTCGTACCAACAGGACTTCATGAGAAGAAAAATATCATAAAGGATGAATCCGGTTACCATATGCAACTGGAGCAGGTAGGCTTTAATGAAATAGACTTGAAGTGGGGGCGTTATATTAATCCACAGGAAAGGGTAATGTCTTTTCAGCCAGCTAAACCTGCAATTGTTTCACATTTCAGGATGCTTGGTTCCCCGGGTGCCGCGAACGAGAAAGGGCAATATCTTAAAGAAAAGGAGTTTGTTATATACCGCGAATCTACAGAAGCTTATAATCTTTACATAGAACCGAATACAAAACCGCGGGTCTTTTTTGAGCTGGGGGTGTCAGATAACTTTTTCAATTCCCTGTTTACTGAAGAAAGCGGGTTTATGCAACGTTTTCATAACCATTCAACATTTGATATGCCATCGTTGGATTTTACTGCTCAAATGCTTCCGGCTATGTACAGTGTTATAAACAATATGCAGTATTCTCCATATACCGGTTATTTAAAAGGAGTTTATTTGGAAGCAAAGGCAATTGAGCTTTTTTTGATGCAGGTTAACCAATTAGATAGGGAGAACCATATTAAACATTCAAAATTAAAACCAAAGGATATTGATAGTTTATACGAGGTACGAAATCACCTTGAATTAAACTATAATCAACTATGCTCAATTACTGGTATGGCCCAAAAAGCAGGCATCAATCAAATGAAGCTTAAAAACGGGTTTAAGGAGCTTTTTAATACTACTGTGTTTGGTTATCTGACCGATGTCCGCATGCAGGAAGCTAAAAGATTATTGTTAGATGAAAAGCTGTATGTAAATGAAGTAGCAGACAAGGTTGGCTATAAACACCCTCATCATTTTACAGCAGCTTTTAAAAAGAAATTTGGCATGGTACCAAAAGACCTGAAAGAATAATCGCCATCCAGATTTTATTTTTTGTGATAAAAAGCTGATATTTATCAACCTTGTCTATAAAAATATAAATTATGCCTAACCCTAATCCCATCCAGGTTAATTCGCCTGGAGTGCAAATCAACTATTCAATAGGTGCTGCAAATGCTGCCGCCAATATTACGTTAACTATTGCCATTGATATTACTGCTGCAGATTGGAATTACGTTCCCCTTTGCCAGATTTTTTTAAATGGTGTTGACCTTTATCCTGCAAGCAGTCCTGAGCCTGCTGATCTTTTGTTGGGCACAGGTGCCAGCCTTACAGGTAAAACGCTCTATACATCTTCTAACGTGGCCAAAATATATCCAGCAGGTGGTGCCGCCGGAGCGTATCCACCAGTTAGTTATCAAATAATTATTAAAGCTAATGGTGTGGCGTTGGATACCTTTCCGGCAAACGACGCTGCACAGGTTTCTTCAAATTTTAACGCAACTCTTTTATTTGTTTGAATATGAAAAAACTTCTGCTTTGCTTGCTGTTAGGTATGGGGCTTCAGCAATATATTTTTGCACAGGCAATAACCGCACCCCAAAATTTTGAGAGCCTTAAATTAAACTCATCGCCTGCATTTGTGTTGTTAGGCATAGAGCCAGATAACATTCAGCGCCCGTCTTCACCCTCACAATTTGTTGCAGGTCTTCAAAACGCGGTAGTTGATGGTAAGTTACAGCCCAACCTGGCGTTTGAGATCAGCCCCTATTATCTTGCAAATCCCAAAGACCCTAATATTAAACGTTTTCAGCCTATGGATTATTTACTAGGCAAAAAGAACGTTTGGCAAACTATGGTTCGAACCCTGTCTGTTTCCCTGGCTACATCACCAACCGATCAGCAGGTTTTTGGAAATCTTAAACCGGGAACCGGAATTGGTTGGGGGATCCGTACTCAAATTATTGATGGCAAACCAGCCGACACACTGCGCAGATACGCTATAGCGCATGAGAAATATGCTTTTTTCTTTAAATTACAGGCCATGGTTAATAGCTACATGGGCCCTACGCCCGATATGAGCCAGATTCTCGATCAGGCTATACAAGTATTTAAAGATCAGGTATTGCCTGCTCAAAATATTGATGTAATGTCGGATGCAGAATGGCAGAAATTTTTAGACAAAACCAAACAGGATTTATTATATAAATTAAAAGCAGGCAATGTAGGAACAGATAAAGCTTCGTTAGCTGCCTGGGTTACCAACCTTGCTACACAATATCAAACCGTAAGGGATAATGACTTACAGGATTTAAACAAGAGTGTAAATCCGTTAACCAAAACTGGTTTTATGCTCGAATTGGCATTAGGGCAGGCACTTGTTTTCCAGGAAAGTAATTTTAATGAAGATGCCTTTGCTAAAAGCGCCTTCTGGCTCACCCCATCCTATCGTTGGGATGTTTCTAACGGGCAACAGATAAACCTGGTTGATGTGATGGGTGTTGTACGCTATACCATTAACAACCAGTCTGCCGGGGTAGATGTTGCTAATTATGTGGATGCCGGGCTTAAGGGCGCAGTAACTAAAGGTAATTGGTCGGGGTCGTTGGAATACATCTATCGTTATGCTTCAAATACACCTGCCGGGCAGATGAAAAACTACACTTATCGCCTAACAGCAGGCATTGATTATAAAATAACCGATCAGATCACCTTTAAATTCAACTTCGGAACCAATTTTGACGGAAATACAACCACTTATTCTGATCCTAAAAAGATATTTGCTTTAGGGGGATTGAATTTCGGACTTCCAGGTATTAGTAGTACAAAAGCGAAATAACCGGAAGGGTATTGAATATCGGATGTTGTTAGTTCTACTTCGCCATTCAATATTCAATACTTAGCCTCAATAACACCGGAGTTATGGGTGCACCACAGCCCATCCTTCATAATGGCGCAGGATGATTTCACCATTTCCGCTTGGCACGTATGATATAAAGGGAAAAAGGTCGTTTTTATCTATCTTTCTTTCCCTAACAGTATTACTGCATTCGGCTAATATCACCCCTTTTGCCTGTAATGCCTTTAATTCCTGCTCATAAGCGCCTGATTTCATATAAACCGATACCCCATCCCCAAATACGATCAGCTCCATATGTAGCTTTCCTTTTAAGCGTGGATCTTCCAAAGCATTGTTCATATTCCGCAGTGTGCCTTTTATTTTCCTGTCCTCGCTCGAGTTAAGGACATACAAGGCATCGTAATGCTCTAGTTTAGGTTGAGCTCCTGTAAATTCGGCAGGTTCGGTTTGAGCATTAGCCTGTTTTACAAAAAAGAGGAAGGCAAATAATGCTGTAACTAAAATACTTGTTTTCATAGTTTGTGGTTTTTACTGATTTGTGATTTTTGTGCTTCTGCTATAGGTTTAAACGGCCCGAATTTATGCTGTTTTTCGCTAAACTTATCGGTATAAGGACCGAACGGGAAGTCAATTGGTTTTTTATCCAGATTCATCCAGTCGTTATGCTGATCCCTGTGCAAACGTGGTTGCGAATCGATATATGCAGCTACGCTCCATGCTTCTTCGTCAGTTAATTGCGGGTTTTGATAGGAAGCGCCATAAGGCATATTATTTTTAACAAAACCGGCCAAGTTAATTATACGGTACATCCCTGCCCCGTCATTATAGCTGTGAGGGCCCCATAATGGTGGATTTACATACGCTTTTTTATCTGCAGTAAGTAACCCTTCGCCGTTCTTTCCATGGCAGCTCATACATTTTAGTGTAAACACCTGTTTTCCTCTTACCGGGTCTGCCGGATGATCTAAAAAGGCGAGCTTCTCTGTGGCATTGCCGAATAATTTTTGTTCCTTTTTAACTCCCTGCCCTATCCATTTCAGATAAGCCATCATAGCCTGTATCTCTTTTTTAGAAGTATCCGGACTTGTGCCTCCCAAACTTCTGTTAAAACACTCTACCAATCGTTCAGTGGCCGGCTCTACCCTTCCTGACCGATTACTCATTTTAGGATAGCTCGATACAAAACTGGCATAGTTATTTCCAAAAAGCCTGCTTCCGCCATCAAGGTGGCAATTCTGGCAATTCATTCCATTACTTATATGTGCTATACTTCCTTGTGGACCTAAATAGTTGGCGGTATGGGCAATAAGTTCTTTACCGTAACGAATCATTTCTCCTGCTTTTCCACCTGGTATAGCACTCGTATCCGGCGCTTTCCACGCGTCTGCAGGGATAGCCCTCGAAATAGTTTCTACTGATGGAGGTATCACAACCGGTGAAACCGGAGAACTTGTATTATCAGTTACTTTCGGGTGCGATGTGGTTGTCTGTCCGGTATCAAATAAAGCTGTAATGGTAAGCACTATGCAGGCTAAGCATATAAAAGCAATACAGATCAAATACCTCGATACCCTTACTACAGCTTTAACCAGTTCCTTTTCTTCCCGGGTTTGCATATTATTTAATTGGTGATCTCAGGTTTTAAAGTGATAGCTTGATACAGGTTATTAACTGTTTGATATGCTTTTCCTGGTTGTTCAAATGTATCAGAAACCCTGTGTCGTTTGTGTTAATTTAAAGTAACGAATATGGTACAAAATAAAATTAATTATGGTAAACTTTTAATCTGATATTATTTTTATCTTTAGTTAAGCCTCTCAATTCCACAAATAATTTATTTTTTTAATGATTGATTAAGGCTCTTGTTCTTATTCCCCTATTAATCATAGTTCATAAATTCAGTCTCACTTCAAATTTTCCTCTATGAAAAAAAACTTCTACTATCAAAAATTTTCCGGGCTCCTTCAAAACATTGCGTTAAAAACAGCAATTATTTTATTGCTTGGTAATGTTGTCGTAGCCCAGGCGCAAACCACTATCGTAATTAAAGGTAAGGTTACTGACGCACAAACAAAAGAAACGCTTGCCGGTGTTACTGTAAATATTAAGGGAACAACCAGCAGCGTATTTACCGATGTAAACGGCGACTACGCAATTTCAGCCAGCCCCACAGCAACCCTGGCTTTTTCATACGTAGGTTATAAAACAATTACAATTGTTATCGCAAACCAATCGATAATAAATGTTGCAATGCAGGCATCAGCCGAACAATTAAAAGATGTGGTGGTTACCGCCCTGGGTATTAAAAGGGAAAGGCGCGCTTTAGGCTACTCGGTAACCGAAGTAAAAGGCTCATCTCTTACCGAGGCCCGTGAAACCAACTTTGTAAACGGTCTTGAAGGAAAAGTAGCAGGTGTAAACGTAAGCAACGTGGCTACAGGTCCCGGAGGTTCTGCAAACGTGGTGATCAGAGGTATTTCAGATCTTACAGGTTCTAATCAGCCGTTATATGTTATAGACGGTATACCCATGCAAAACGACAATTACAGACAAACTGATGTAGGTGGCGGCTATGGCGGCGCAGACGGCGGCGATGGCACGATCAACATCAATCCTGATGATATAGAAACCATTTCCGTGTTAAAAGGAGCTGCCGCTTCGGCACTATATGGTTATCGCGGTAGCAAAGGTGTTATTTTAATCACCACCAAATCGGGTAAAACCGCAAAGGGTACCGGGGTCGAGCTAAATTCAAATTATGTAATTGAAAGTGTAATAGATAATACTGACTGGCAAACAACTTATGGACAAGGCTCTACAGGAGGTAAACCAATCAGTGGCAGCAGTGCTTTTGAAACAGGATTATCCAGCTGGGGTGCAAAGCTCGATGGAACACCTGTTTATCAGTTCGACGGGGTAAAAAGGCCCTATTCTGCTGTACCAGGTAATTTAGGACGTTTTTATAAAAATGGTGGCGCAGCTACCAATACTTTATCTTTCAGTAAAAATTTAGGGGACGACGGAAGCCTCCGCTTTTCTGCAAGCGATCTTCATAACAATAGTATAGTACCCAATGCAGGGTACAAGCAGCAATCTTTTTCATTATCTGTAAATTATAAGCTTGATAAACATCTCGACCTGCAGCTGAAAGCACAATATATTTACGCTTTCACACATAACCGCCCCAGTGTTTCTGACGCAGCCGGAAGTTTAAACTTTGCTCCCATGTTCCTTCCGCCAAACATAAATATAACATCTTTGGCACCCGGTTATAAAGCAGATGGTTCTGAAAATCAGTTTTTAGATGATGCTTATACCACCAATCCTTACTTTGTGGCTTACAAGTTTATCAACAACACAAGCCGCAACCGTTTTATCGGGTCGGCCGATGCTAAGTACACTTTCGACAATGGCTTGTACCTGCAATTTAGGGCTGGCGAAGATTATTTCGCCGACAGAAATACCATGGTAACACCTAATGGCACCGCCTATCAGTCGGATGGAGCTATGCTGGAAGAAAACTATAAATCAACCGAGCTTAACATTGATGCCATGATTGGTAAAGTGTTTAAGGTAACAAAGGATTTCAGCATATCAACCCTGGTTGGTGCCAACACCAGGAAATCGGTTAAAGATATAATCGATGCCTCAGGTAATACCTTCGAAACACCATACTTATATACCATTGGTAACCTCGCCAGCCCTACCGAGACAGAGAACAATCCGGTAGTTGTGAATAAATCTGTTTACGGAACATTCGACTTTTCGTATAAAAACTTTTTATACCTGGGTATTACCGGGCGTAACGACTGGTATTCTACCCTGGCGCCAGGTAAAATAAATTACTTTTATCCTTCTATAAATGGTTCGTTTGTTTTCTCAGAATTACTTCACCTGGATTGGATGGACCTTGGAAAATTAAGGCTTGGTTATGCTGATGTTGGCGGCGAGGCTGATAATCCTTATCAAACTTTATTAGGCTACAATAATGTTGGTAATTTAAGCGGGCATCCTATCGGCAATATTTCAAATGGTAATACTGTACCAAATTCTGTTTTAGAACCTTCATCGGCTAAAGAATTTGAAATAGGCACCGAGCTAACCTTTTTCAAAAACAGGCTGCATTTTGATATTGCTTATTATAACAAAAAGGAAAGCAAAGAAGTTATACCTGCCGTTACATCCGAAACATCCGGATATAATGCTGTTTTACTTAACTCGGGCACCATACAAAACAAGGGTATTGAGTTTTTGGTATCAGGCACTCCATTAAAAACACAAAATTTCAGCTGGACAGAAATACTCAATGTAACTTATAATAATAATAAGGTGCTCTCTCTTTCAAATGGTTCAACCAATTATCCGCTCGGGTATTCGCGCGCAGGAGAAGACGAAGGCAACGGGATAGCTTATATGTCGCAGGTATTAGGTAAATCTGCGTACCAGATCTTTGCATTGGATCCAGCACGGGATGCAAACGGCAAGCCAATCATCGATCCTACAACTGGCGCTCCCGATCCGAGCTTGGCTACGTATAAAGACTTAGGTTCAGGCATTAGCCCATGGACTACCGGTATAACCAGCGAATTCAGGTATAAAAGGATTAATTTTTCCTTCCTTATAGATGGGAAGTTTGGTGGAAAGATCTTTTCCGGTACTAATTATTATGCTTATACCTATGGCCTTTCAAAAGAAACACTTCCAGGCAGAAACTTAAGATATGGTACACAACAGCTTTACCCTCAGGATTATTACGCAGCTATGAGCAATAATGGGTCAATGTTCCTTTATAACGACAGCTTTATTAAATTCAGGCAAATTGTATTGGGATATGCATTCCCTGCAAGTGCATTCAATAATAAAATACAGGGATTAACATTAAGCTTTGTTGCCCGTAACGTATTTACCATTATGAAGCATACACCTAATATCGATCCCGAATCAAATTATTCAAATGGGCCGCAAGGTATTGAGCAAGCTACGGTTCCTTACACCAGGACATTCGGGCTTAACCTTAACGTGAAATTTTAAGATGATTATTGAAAAATTAATAACTGCTTAACATGAAATTACAATCTACATATATAATTGCAGGCGCTGTTATGATAATGGCTTCTGTTTCCTGTAAGAAAGATTTTTTGAAAACGAATACAGACCCTAACGCCGTATCTGTTGATAAATTCGATCCTAATAATATACTTACCGCAACCCAGCTTTACTATACCGGCAGCACAGATAATGCTATCGAGGTTGAAGAAACCGAGATACAGGGTGCAGGCGCCATGGTGCAGCATTGGGCTTCCACATCGGGCTTCTTTTTTGGTGATAAATATACCAGCGGACCTACCAGCGGTGGCTGGGGCTCGTTCTTCGATCATACTTACACTTCTACCATAAAGTATGCAGTCGATCTTTTTACCAATACCACCAACAAGCCCCAGTACAAGAACCTGCACCAGATATCAAGAATATTAAAGGCAATGGCATTTGAGCGCATAACTGATGTTTATGGCGATGTGCCTTATTTTCAGGCGGGACAGGCTTATACTAAAAGCATTTATTTCCCGGTATATGATAAGCAAAAAGATATTTATACCGACTTGTTAAAGGAAGTAGACGAGGCTACAACTGCTCTTGATGAAAGTGCCGATAAACCGGGTGGCGACCTGTTTTATCAAAAGGCCGATGACCAGATAGCCGCATGGAAAAGGTTCGGGCATACCCTGTTGCTGCGTATGGCTATGCGCCTCACCAAAGTTGATCCGGCTACTGCAAAAGCCTATGTGACCAAAGTACAGGGACTTACCATGACAAGTAATGCCGATAATGCCATTGTTCCGCATGGAACAAATGATCCGCTTACAATAAACAGGATATATCGCGGAATTGGTGAAGATGGAGATATGCAATTGTCTGCCCAGATAAGCCAAACCTTTATTGATACTTTAAAGTATAATAATGATCCCCGCCTGCCGGTGCTGGCTTATGTTTACCCTGCCGGTTTTTCGCCTGGTGATGACCCAAGCGGAGGATCGTCTGACCCGGCAGATCAAAACGGCTTACCTAATGGTTATGATCAGGGAAATACAGCTGCTTATGGGATCATAAATTATCAGGGTAATCCTGCCTCTCCGGGTGTTCCTGCTAATCCCCCTTATCTGGGCGATATAAGTTTATACTCGCGCCCAAGCCCTATAATATTTAATGCTACCGCACCCACTTTGGTTTTAACTTATGCTGAATCTGAACTTTTACTGGCAGATGCGGCTGTCCGCTGGGGCATAGGCGATGCAAAGACTCATTACGATAACGGGGTTAAAGCGGCAATCACAGAACTTGCTGCCTATGGCGATGCCGGGACAATAAGCGATGGTGATGCCCAGGCATATTTGGATGCACACCCTTATGTTCCTGCAAATGGTTTAAAGATGATAAATGTTCAGTTCTGGATCACCACATTTTTTAACGAATACGAAGCCTGGTGTAATTATCGCCGCACGGGATACCCTGCATTGAAGGCCATAACCTATCCGGGCAGTCAGTCTCCGGGAGCTGTACCAAGACGAATGTATTACTCTTCTGTTGACAAACAGGTCAACACTGCTAACTATAATGCAGCAGTTGCCGCATTGCCCGGAGGAGATAAAGTAACCAGCCGTATGTGGTGGGATACGCAATAAATTATCCGATTGGATCATGCCAACAAAGCCATCTTTTTGTTACAAAAAGGTGGCTTTTGTTTATAATTTGCTCGTTTTAGCCCGCCTTAGTTTAAGTAATTAAAAGATTTATGCGCTGAATGGTTATTTAGCCTTATTTTAGCGGCGGATAACATTCGGTTAAAACTGACTTAATGATAACAACAGTACACTGATACTTTGTTACAGCGTTACAGTCGAAATTTAACATTTTTTAAGAATTAATATGGATACTATTGCATTCCTTTATACGTTTGCATAACCAACGTATAAGCATTGGCAAAACAACTTGAACATACGACAAAAACGCTTACTCAATAAAATGAAAAAAACACTTACACTAGTTTCAATTATTACACTTCTCTCTTTCTGTGCCAAAGCACAGGACTCCGAACCAAAGGATTATGTTAAAAGTTATTTAAGCCTGTTTGGCGGTTTTTCATATGCTAAAAGCGATTTTGGACAGTCTACATACGAAAACAATAAAGCCGGTTTTGCCAAAAGGGGTGCAACCGTAGGTTTTGATGGTGCTTATTATTTTTATAAAAACTTAGGTTTTGGCGCTACTTTTTCTTTTCAGGATCAGGGCGAGTTAACCATACCTGATGTACAGGTACTTGCTAATGGTTATAATAATGCACTTAAGGTAAACTCTACATTGGTACAATCAGTAGGCCGTTATCATAATTTAGCTTTAATGGGTGGCCCTCAGTATTCTTTTACTTACGGCAAATTCATACTCGATCTCAGAGCTTCAGGCGGCTTGCTTAAAAGTTCCTCAACTCCTGCACTTACCATATATGTAAGCGGCGCTACCGGTACTGCGCAGCAAACTATAAACCAGCTCAGCTCAACTGCAAAAGCCTTTGCTTATGGTGGCGATGCAGCTTTACGCTGGCAGTTTGCTGATGGATGGGACCTTGGCCTGCGTCTAAATTATATCAATTCTGATGGATTAAAGATCACAACAAACGGCGATACCGGCGCATTAGGAAACGTTGGTCGCCTGGTAACTAAACAGCCAATTACTGTACTTCAAACAACTTTAGGGATTGGTGTTCATTTTTAATGCATAAACTAAAAAATATTAAAAAAGCAGCTATATAAATAGCTGCTTTTTTGTTTGTGTTAAATTTTCAGGTTCAATTTATTTCTGATATTTTTATCGTACTATTGAATTAAAATATTAATTGAAAAAACTGATAGCCATTGTATTGCTTGGTTTGCAAATATTTACCATTTGCGGGCATATTTTGCTATATCAGTACTTTGTTTATCGCTCTGATAAGTTATTTAATGACCGCATAAGCAAAAACATGTATAATGTGCACGATCTGGTTGAAGTAAAAGTACCCGTACGTACACAGATAAGCCAAAACTGGAGCGGTTACGAAAAAATAAATGGTCAGATACAATTTAAAAATACCTGCTATAATTACGTAAAGCTTCGCTTAACCCGCGATACTATTTATTTAATGTGTATCCCCAATTATGAGAAAACCAGGCTTTTCGACCAAAACATTATCAATGCAAAAGAAATAGCCGATATCCCGGTCAATAAAAAGAACCATGTGCCTTATGGCAAAACAGTTGACCTGGATAAATATAATTCCCCTTTGATATTGTATAAGCTTTCGCCACCTGTTTTAACCTTACAAACTAATAATAATATTTGTTGCCCTAATCCAGTTCACCACAGCATCGCTACGCCCGATCAGCCTCCGAAAATGTTAAGCTAAGAACTTAAATAATTTAACATTTTTGCTTACAGGCCATTATATTTTTAATATATATTGGCATAGTTTTATTTTATATGCTGAGTATTAAACTTCAACAAAAACTTCATTATACGTTGCGTTTCGCCATAGCCATGTGTTTTATCGGGCACGGGGCATTCGGCATAATCACCAAACCAATCTGGGCTAATTACTTTGCGATATTTGGCATTGGTAAAGTAATGGCTTATAGCCTGATGCCATTTCTTGGGTCATTTGATATCCTTTGTGGTATAATTATGCTCATTTACCCTATCAGAGCTATACCTTTCTGGCTTTTAATATGGGGTATAATAACTGCACTTTTACGCCCATTATCAGGCGAGCCTTTTGCCGAATTTATAGAACGCGCAGGTAATTTTGGCGCCCCGCTTGCACTTCTGTTGTTATCAGGCGGTATACCATTAAAGTTTAAAGAACTGTTTACCCGCATCAATCCGGACAGTCAACCAAATGCAAAAGCATTAACACAGCTCATAACTTGTTTAAAAGTGATCGTGTTTCTCCTGCTTGTCGGGCATGGATGGCTTAACCTGATAGCGAAAAAAAGTTTGATCGGTCAGTATACCATGCTTGGTTTTTCAAATCCTGTTGGGACGGCCCAATTTGTTGGCGCATTAGAGATAGCAGCCGGAATTGCAGTATTAGTTAAGCCCTTCCGCCCGGTGTTGTTAATTTTCCTGGGATGGAAAATTATAAGCGAGCTGTTTTATCCTCATTACGAAATATTTGAGTGGGTTGAACGGGGTGGCAGTTATGGTTGTATACTGGCACTATGGCTTTCTTTAGGCCTGAGGTCAGAAACCTCTCCATCATTAAATAAACTGCAAGCTATTTAATTTGAGTTCTTGAGTTCATAGGTATTCGGGAGATTATAAATGCTCGGCTTGTCATTCTGAACGCAGTGAAGAATCTTCTACGTGCACCGGTAACGCGGATAAATAAATCGGCGACTTGTCCATTAGATAAGATTCTTCTCTTCGTTCAGAATGACAAAATGTAATAGTTGTAAGTTAATGAGTAAAGACTCTGAACTATAGGCTCAAGACTTATTTACAAGGTGGTTCCTCAGGGACTATCTCTTTTTCTATCCTTCTGTCGGGTATAAACCAGACGCAGGCTACAAGAATATACAGAGCAAAGCTGACTGTCGAATTAAAAAATGAAACTGCTAGCGCTACAGCATAAATAACTGTTGAAATATTCCCTTTTCTATCTTTTCCGATAGCCTTTGCTAACAGTGAATCCTTACCATGATGCCTGATAAGGGCTATTATTAAAATAGCATAAGATATTGAGCACATTATTAAAACTATACCATAACAGGTAACAGGCCAGTGTGCAAAATGATTTTCGCCCATCCAGGCAGTAACAAAGGGAATTAATGAAAGCCAGAAAAGCAAAAGCATATTAGCCCAAAGTATGGAGCCATTTACCGATTCTACAACCTGCATAGTGTGGTGATGGTTGTTCCAGTAAATTCCTACATAGATAAAACTAAGTACATAGCTGCCTAAAACCGGAAGAACGGGCACCAATGATTTAATATCTGCATTATGTGGCACCTTCAATTCCAAAACCATTATGGTAATAATAATGGCTATAACCCCGTCACTAAATGCCTCCAAACGTCCCTTATCCATATTCTTTAAATAATCACCAAAATATAAAATAAAGATGAAAGCCAAAAGACTAAAACTGAAAGTCCGTAACCTTCATTATTTATCTGGCAAAGCAAAACAAACGTAACTATCACCTGATTTACTTCCAATCTTTCCTCCGCCGCAGGCAATAACAACATATTGCTTACCATTAATAGTATAAGCAGCAGGTGTGGCGTAACCGGCAGCAGGTAATTTCGCTTCCCAAACCTGTTTACCAGTTTTTTTATCAAACGCCCTTATTTTTTCGTCCTTTGTTGCGGCAACGAATACTAAACCACCTTTGGTAACCAGTGGACCTCCGTATAATTCAGTCCCGGTAATAGGGATACCTTTTTTTGTAAGTTCGGGATATTCGCCCAAAGGCACTTTCCATAAAAGCTTTCCCGAAGTAAGATCAACTGCATCCAATGTTCCCCAGGGCGGCTTAATGCCTGGGTATCCGTCCTTATCTAAAAACCGGTTATACCCGTTCATTACATAAGGTATTGGTTTTGCTGTGTTATTGGTGGAAACAGGTTCTTTGGGTATTGTTTTGTTTGCTGATATCTTCTCAGGTAGTTTTAATATAAATGCCAGTAAAGCTTTTTTCTCATCAGCAGGGATCTGTTTAAACGATGGCATCATATTGCGCCCGTTCTCAATAATTTTTGATGCCTGTAATTCATTATACTTTTTGTTGATATTTACTAACGAAGGGTACGCCGTTCCGTTACCTTTCAATTCAGCTCCATGGCACGATATGCAATATTTATTATAAATAGCATGCCCTGTTCCTTGTAAAGAGTGGTCTTCGTTATTTTTTGGCACGTCGATCATTACCTGCGCCCAGGGTAGTTCTGTATTGCTGATATACATTATTTTCGATTCCGGGTCAACCGCTGCACCTCCCCACTCGCCACCGCCATCAAATCCGGGAAATATCCAGTCGCCATCTTTGCTTGGCGGGGTAAACATAGTGTTATATTTCACCTTTTTATATTTCTTCAGCATATCCACATAAGTTTCGTGGTTGATATTTGTAACATCCTCCACGCCAAAGTGCTGACGGGCAAATGGCTGCGGCAATGTCGGGATTGGTTGGGTAGGCCAAACATCTTCGCCCGGCAATGCGTTTTGCGGAACGGGTTTTTCCTCAATCGGAAATATTGGTTCACCATTAGTGCGGTCGAACATGAAAATATACCCGTGTTTAGTGATCTGGGCTACCGCATCAATTGTTTTGCCGTTGTGCTGTATGGTTACGAGGTTGGGGTTAGCAGGCAAATCCCTGTCCCATAGATCGTGATGGACCACCTGGTAATGCCAGATATATTTTCCTGTAGCGGCATCTAAAGCAACCAGCGAATTAGCATACAAATTTTGCCCTTTACGGTTTCCTCCATAAAAATCACCACCTATCGAACCTATCGGCACATAAACAATGCCCCTCTTTTCATCAAGGGCCATACCTGCCCAGCTATTGGCACCGCCCAGCCTTTGCCATGCGTTACCATCCGGCCATGTTTCGTAGCCTTTTTCGCCTGGATGTGGTATAGTATGAAAAATCCATCTCAATTTACCCGTTAGTACATCATAAGCCCTGATGTGTCCCGGTGCAGCGTCTTCCGATTCAGCAACACGGGTGCCAATAATTAAAAGATCTTTATAAATAATACCCGGTGTGGTACCCGAAACGTATGAGTTTGTTTTTTTACCAAGGTCTTCCGCAAGGTCTAAATGTCCACCTTTACCAAAGCTTTTTATCGGCTCGCCATTATTGGCATCAATGGCGTAGGTTTTTGAGCCAACGCTATAGAATATGCGTTTGTTTTCCCCGTTTTTATTTTGCCAGTAAACTACTCCCCTGCATACTTTGTAATAGGCCAATGGGTCATCTTTTTTCGCATTATCTAATGCAGCAGGATCAAAGCTCCATTTTTGTGCCCCGATAACGGCATCCAATGCAAATAGTTTCAATTTGGGGCTGGTACCGTAAAGCACCCCATCAATCATAATCGGGTTACATTGGTTTTGGCTACGATTGGCGCTGTCCTTATCATTGCTGGTATAGGTCCACGCTACCTTAAGCTGATTAACATTGGCTAAAGTTATCTGGTCGCTTGCTGAATACCTGTTCCCTTCTTTAGATCCGGCGTAAGTACGCCATTCGCTATCTCCCGGGGCTGATGAATGTTTTTTACAGGAAACTATAATACATGCCAAAAGCAAGGATAACAACAGGTGCAGGTTTTTCATCGTAAGGGTTTATTTAACCATGTTTAAACGATTAAAACTAACCACATTAAATCAAAAACAAAAACCTTTATAAATAAGACTACATGTTGAGTAAAAGAATATAGCCCCGGCAACAAACGTTACTGCGGGGCTTAAGGTAGTTTTAACGTTATTGCTTTTTCTCCTTATGGCTATTAAAGTCAAACATTCTGGAGATAGTGAAACCCAGGCGGTATTGCCCGCGGCCATAAGTTGATTGTGTGCCACTTAAGTAATTGATTTCATTTACCGCTCTGGCATTTGTTACATTAAGGGTAAACACATGGCCTCCCGTTTCAATTTCATATCCGAAGCCCAGCGGGTCAGAGAAACCATTGCCTTTGGTTTGCTGATATGACGAGAATGAATGTGCATAATCAATAATAAAACCTGAATGGTTAGTAAGTTTTAAACGCAGGGTGCCTGACAGTGCAAAAAAGTCAAGATCATTATCGACCACAAACGGTATAGGTGTATTGTTGCGTACGAACGATGGCGCTATCTGCAGCGTATTGCCGGGTGAAAAGCTGTGAGCTATGATAGCCTGCCCGAAATAGGAAAACCTGTCGGACGTTTTCGTAAACGTTGTCCCATAGGGCCTGAAACCTGTCTCTCCAATTAAAGTTACAGCAAATGGGGAGCCGCCATTTGACTGGCGAATTACGGCATATTTCAATTCCAGATCAGCCAGGCCACCAATAGTACTACGCCCAATATCAATATTCAGGTTATCCGAAATACCATATTCAAATCCTAAATAA